>Ga0180431_10000636_pt1 | contig 50007 bp, 2 predicted proteins | sample SS_ome_11_FD_132459 | JGI IMG/M metagenome (GOLD analysis project Ga0180431, IMG submission 132459) | Hypersaline lake sediment archaeal communities from the Salton Sea, California, USA - SS_1_MS_1 metaG | ecosystem: Environmental > Aquatic > Non-marine Saline and Alkaline > Hypersaline >... | reverse complement strand
TAGCCGATAAAGCCGCGGCTAAAAGCGCAATACTGGCATTTGTCTCTAAAACAGGTATCCTGCAAGCTAACGTTTCCCTGCGCGGCAGAGTCGGAAAAGCAGAAGGCATATTTAGCCTTAACGATCAAGGTAAAATAACAGGATATGTAGGAAAAGATAATGTGACATATGTGTATAACGATGGCGTTATGGCGCAGGCAATTTTATCCGGAACCAACAGAGACAACAAGTTAGTAAGAAATGTTATTCAAGTAGGAACTAGGACGCATGAAGAGCTTAGAGAGGAACAGGAAGATTTCTCAAGTATCGTAAGTTATATGACAACCGAAGGGGTTTTAGAATATGGCGCAGCTATCGCAGGGCCTGGCAGGCCGGTCTCATTTTTCATTGAACAAACGGCTTATCAATTCTTCAACATAAAAAATGGTACAAAGCAAGATATTAGCGTCATATACGCCCCCGGCGCAGAAAATAAAGGAAGAGTGGGTACTATAGAAGCGGGAAGAATAGTGTGGAGTAATTATACAGTAGAGAGCAAAAACATTTTAAGCGATAAAAAACTTGGAGTTGATGTTAAACAAATAAGCGCGCCGGTCGCAACCGGGGACGCGAATGAAGCGGCAGCTCTATTTTTCGAATTTGCCGGAATGACTGATAGGATCCAAGCTTATGATCTTCAAGGAAAACTTCTCGGAGCACCTGTATTGTCTAGTGATAAAAAGTCGATTCGACTAATACTAGGCCCGAAACAAGCATTAAATGAAGAAGGGTATGCATACCAAGCTAACATATATGTACTTAGTAAGGATGGAGTATTAGAAGAAGGCGTGTATAAAGTTAAAACATCTACCGAAGTTGATGTGAGGGGAATGGTAATACCCGCTGGATTTAAACTAATGCAGGAATATGCTCCTACTATAATAGGTTTAGCTGGAAAAACGGAGGAAGTTGCCCTAAACTTCTTAACTAGCCAGGGACTTACGAATAAACAGGTTGTTTGTGATGTTCGAGATGCTGACAATTCCGTAGTTCGCGGTATCCCCATTTTCGATTTTCTACAAGGCAAGAAAACATTAATAGCTGCATTCACTATGGCAGGCAAGAAAGGCGAGCTAACGTTATTTAATAATGTAGGAAGTGATAACGAAAGCTTTAACATTTTACCTTTTATTTATGATATCACTGGAATTGTTGATGAATCGAAAAAAACTCCCGAAGGATATGAGGTAAGAAATATAGGTGTAATATTTAAGGAAGGAACCAGCTTAGAACTCATTGATAGGGCTCAAACAATACTAAATGCTGTGGGATTATTCACAAAAACTGAATTATTTAAAAAAGCCTTAAACGGTAAACCGGCTGCCTCTCTTGGAAGAGCGATTGTTGACCGGGAAGATCCTAATAAAGTTATAGGGGCTCTTGACGTTAATGAACAGGGCCATGAACGGATAACCATTATTCACGGAGGCCGCGTAGAAACGCAGAGGATTGATTATGTCGATGACGAGCCGCGAGGCTTCCCGGAGGTAAAAGGATATATCCTGAAAGCCCAAATGGCGTTTGTAAAAATGTCCGGGGATAAAATGCAAAAAATAGCCGATCATATCCTCTCGGATTTTGTACCAAAGAAATGGGAACTTTTTAGAACGGAAAATTTTGGCAAAAAAAACAACGCAGTTATGGGTGGAAGCATTGGAAAAAATAACGAGGCCATGCTTGATTGGATAAGGGTAGACGCGACATACGGAAGTTTCATTATTAAGATACACAATGATGGCGCAAATGAATGGCGCATTATTAACACGCCGGAAGTTGTTGAAGATATTCTGGACAGGCGAAAGATTTTAGCCGGATGTACAAGCATAAATGAGATGGCGCAAGGAATAGTAGCATTTCAGGAAAAAGAACTCAGTATTTATAGAACCGGCGAAACAGATGATGACAACAAAGCTATATACAGATGTGAAGGAACCGGTGAGCGAAAAATTTATTCCGGCGGCGTAAAGTTTAACGGAAAGCAGCTCTTTATAGAAAATTCAGTTACCGTAGCATTCATTAACAAGGCCGACTTTAGCGGTGATGAAGTATATGTATTTAAGCGGCAGGCCGCTCGCGATAACGGACATTCTGTAAACGCCGGAAAAGGCGAAGAAATAATAAGAAATCACTATGAGGGAAGGCTTGTAAGGTTTAGCTGTGTTGTTATGGCCGATAAAGGCAAAAATGCTATATCCATAGATTTCTATGAGGCCGGCATAGATAGCGTTCTTACGGTTATTTCGCATCTCAGAAACGGTTCAATAATAACAGGGAAGCATTCCAATAAAACCGAAAACTTCCTGGCGAACCTGCAAAAGATAACAACCGAAGAAAAATGTGTAAGAAAGATAACTTGTGAAAGCGCTATTTATAAACAATATGATGAAAATCCAAAGAAAAAATTTATCATGACTACCGAATTTATAAGGCGCAATACCACATTAATTATAAGCGGTGAAGTAAGGGACAAAACATCGGTTAAGATAACAAGGGATATAAGCTTTCTCGGCTTTGCGCATAGAGAAGAGCTAACCAACGTTATATGCAAGTATATGTACGAAGCAGATTCCATTGACGCGTTGGAACATCGAATTTTAACGGAATATTTTTCACGCACGCCGGAAAAACGAGGACAAAGAAGAAATTCATACAAGCCCTTCATACTTAATTACCTGAAAGACGGGGTATCGGTTCATAGTTATATATCCCGTACTGTTCTGAAGCATCATGTATACGGATATGACGCTGAGAATAAAAAAGATATTCTCATTTCTTCCGGTATCCGGCTTTTTAATAATGCCGGAACCGAAGTCGCCAAACAATCCTACGACGGCAAGGAAGATAAATACGAAGTTATTTTCTTCACTGATAGCAGGATAGTCAATTTAGGAGGAAGGGATGCGATTCTTTCCAGGGGCGTCGAAAAAGGCAGGCTTAGAATAGAATTTGCCGGTCAGGATGATTCTTTCTCGGGACTCATAGGAGAGACATATGTTGAGCTGGAAGGCCTCATATGCTACCTGAGCATGCCGAAACAAATGGCTGATTTTAAGAAATCAGGGGATCTTAAAGTTAACTATGTAAACTCTGATAAGCTATTTTCGGTGTCAGAGCATTTGCCGGAAATAAATCTTATAGGAGCGGGAAAAATAGGATCACGCACAATAAACGAACTGGAATTTGTGGGCAAATTCGTAATAAAGTTCAAAGGAGGAGAAACGCATGGCTTTATAAAAATTTACAACAAACAATTTATAGACGTCGAACAGGGTGCGGGCGGAGTTAGGGCGCCTCCTAAGTATCATGGAAAACTAGGCGGCTTGATCGTAGAAAAAGACGGCAAACACTATGTATCAAGCGGCATGTGGATTGTTGAAGATAGTGATATCATTATGCACCCCGGCTATAACCTCACCTACAAAGGCCCCCGCAATCACCTGATTTTCATAGTAGACGGAAAGCGGCTCTCACCGGGCACGCATTATTGCATAGCTCAGGATCATGATAATAAATACGCGCTTCTTACTTATAGCGGCTGGCGTATGATAATAGCCGGGCAGGTAGATAATATAGAGACGTCCAACTGGCGCGGAAATATAATAACGCGTGAAAATTATAAAAAAGATATAAACAGACATGTAGAAAGAGGCGAAATTCTTCAAGCAGAATATGTAATATTTAAATTGAGAACAGCTCAATATGCTGAATATTTTGCCGCCAAAGCAAATAATAATGAACTTCTTGATATTGGCCTTACCGCTCAAGAAATAGAAGCGGCAAAAAAATCGCGTAATCCCGAAGCAGATCTAACCGACCTTGTTTACGCTAAGATACTGTCAGGCGCAGACGCCTATGGAACAGTTACAGCCCGCGTATCTTCATGGGCCTCCAGGGAGAAATTTTTAGCTTATCAGGAGAAAGAGCTGCCTTTCGCAGCAAGAATAATAGTGCAAATGCGGGGCGGTATAGACGCTACTTCTAATTCAAGCGCCTGGGATTTAGCATTTTTGTCTTTAAAAATCGCCACTCAATTTGTAGCCTTCGCTTTGTCAGGCGGAACATACTTAGGATGGCTGACGCTTTCAACGACAGTGATTGTCCGCAGCGCGCAAGTTATGACCTGGGCATTTTTTATTGCCACAACTGTACGAACAGGTACATACATAGGCGGCCAGTTTTACAAATACTCGCAGACCGGAAAATTCTCATTTGATTTTGAAAAATTAGCAGCGTTTTCTGTAGCTACAGGGGTAAATGTTGGTTTTCTGGCTCTATGTGTATACGCCGCATGGCAATACACGGCCCCGGCACTCGCTGGATTTAAGTCATTTTTTAGCTTACAGGGGCTTGGCGCCGGCATGAAAGCCATAACCCAAAGCTGGAAAGCATTCGGCGGCGCTTTGCTCGCGGCGGGAAAGAGCCTGTTGGCGGTAACCGGGAGGTTCGCTTGGACTTCAGCGAAAATGGGATGGGTAAGTTACGGTATCAGAAGGGCTTTAGGTGGCGAGGTAAGCTGGAACACAATAAAACGGTCTATCATAGATGGCTTGAGGTGGGCGGTAACGTTCTCGGCCCTTAAAGGATTAAGCCTTGCCGGAGAAATCGCGAGAGGCGGGGCATACGCGACCTTCCTATCTTCAACATTCTTGTTTACGATTTCTGAAGTTTTTCAAAGAACTTTAGCCGGAGAAGACGTTTTATCCGCGAGCGTTCTTTGGAACTCTCTTACAGAAGGAACAATAGCGGGCCTTATTTATACAGTTTCAATGGGGCTTGTTCTGGGGTTTCAGCAGGTATTGCCCGCAGCCGAAGGCACTGTGGCAAAAGGAGCGTTTTCAAGAGTATCATGGAGACTGGGTAATTTAAGAAAGCTATTTATTCCTTTTGTTAAGGAATATATTAATGAGAACGTGGGCAGCGCTTTAGTTGTAAATGCATATTCAATGCTTGTTTATGGCGCGATCGCGGGGAGCGTAATAGACCAGGTCCGAAGACACACAGGGTGGCTCGGTGGACATGAAGGTGGCGGGGTAACGGCTTTCCAGACGACGATTACCATAGCAGGCGGCGCGGCGGCGCTTATCGGGCTGGTTTCGGTACTACTCGACTTGATACCCGCTGCTATAAGAGCCGGTTTTAACAAGTCTACAGAAATAACAAAAGCGAGTATTACAGGCGGCCAAGCCGGCTCGCTTGGGCTTTTAGGATTTGGAACATTTTTTGGCGCTATATTTAATCCGATAACACATAAGGTGGCTGTGCAAACCTTGTTGACGCACGGTTTCTCGATTGGCGCTCATATGATAACTTTCGAAGCTATCGGTAAGATTATAATTCAGCCTCATCTTTATGAAATGGACCCAAAAGATAAGAGTAAAAATTGGCTTATAACCAGTTTAAGGGATTTTGGACGAAATAAGTATGATGAATCCTTCCAAAACGGTTTTATCTTCGGAATGGGCCTTGCTCCGTTCGGAGCGGCAATGCAAGCTTCAGGCCAGGCATTAGGAAACAAGCTAAGACAAGTAAGCGGCTGGTTCAAGCAAGCAAAGTTTGGAGGATGGTTTTCCTCGTTCGTTAAGAAATTTAGGTTTGGAAATGACGCCAAAATCGTAATCGGTGAATTAAGTGGAGAATTGAGAGAAGCCTATATAGAAGGCGCGGCTTCAGGCTGGCTGCAGGCAATGGGCGTGCCGGCGCATATCGCGGAATCAGCCGTAGAATTTATACCGGGAGTAGGTGGGGGAAGAGTTTCAGGGCATATTATAAACGGATCACTTAGAATAGACATGTTGAGTGATCTCAGTCCGGATGGGGCGCATGAGATTTATGGCACTGTATTATTGGCTGACTTCATAACAGAAGATAGAAGAGCGGCCTGCGCTACCGCATTAAAGTCCATGGGGATTGATACGAATGCGGATGAACTTGAAGATATAACGATACAAGAACTCCAAGAGATAGCAGATAAGCAGGATGTTACCGTAAGTACTTTTGAGCTATTAAACGAACTTTACACCGTTTCCAAAGGACAGAAAATGTCCATAACGGAGCTTCTAAGTTCGGCAAAACTTACTCTTAATCAATTGATAAAACAGCTGGGCCTTGAACATCTTGAAGTAGGTATTTCAAATGATAATTTGGCAGCGCATGTAGCTGATAGAATATCAGACGAAAGCCTTAGTGAGATAGGATTGCTAGACGCGTGGAACAACAGCGAAGCCTCGACAACGATAGGTGAATTACTTTCAGGCCTTAGCTTAGCAGAGAGGGGCGCTTTTGCTAAAAAGAATGGCTTAAAATTCCAGTTTGCATTCGAGCTTAACCAGGCACTTGAAACTTTCGCGGAGCAGAATAATGAAAAAGATGTTGATAATGCGCTTATGCTGCTCGGCCTTACAAAAGCTCAAATCGCGCAATATAAAAAAGAAAAAGGTAAAAAAGGAGACGTTACGAAAACCAAAATAGGCGCTGTTCTCTTATTTGCGGCGCAAAAGCGAGGAGGAACAGCTACTCCGCATACCATTGCCGACGAGTTACGCGCAACAAAGGATGTTGACTGCAGGATCTATGTTGATACGGTTAAAAGCTCAGACCCTATCAAGGCGCTTGCCGACGCCGCAGGCCTATCCCTCAATGCCTTGATCGCTTATTTACGTATGAATGGCGCGCCCATAATAACTATAGAGGATCTTGCTAAAGCTACCGATACAGATGTAGATTATTTTGTAAGGACCGTAAATGAAAAAATAAAAACTGCTTCTAAAAAAGTAAAAGCCGATACCGAGATTAACGGGATAGACACGAAAACGTTAGATATAATTGTACGCACAAGGGACATGCGGCTTAGTAGTTTTGACAGCGCGGTAGATATTGCGTTAATCGCCAAGGAATTGGACACAATGATTGTTTGCAGATTTACAGCAGAGGTCAAAGATAAAACCGTTAGATTAACGGGTCCTGATAGAAAGGTAAGGGTGTGTGACAATTTGCGGGATGGGCTTATATTGCTGCAAAAAGCTTCGGATGACGCGCCGTTAGATGTTGAATATGTTATGAAGATAGAAGGTTTGGGCCCTGTTAAACTGAGGGGCAAACAGTTGCTTTATGTAGGCGTTTCAGGCGGGGCTAAAGCCGCTGAAGGAATGGAAGGATCAGACGCCCGCGTACTGATAAGAGATAAGAATGGAGACCTTTCTAGCGATGTATACCTAAATCCTAACGGTAAACTTATAGATGCGCGTCTAATCGCGCATAAGCTGGGTATGACTGTTGAAAAAGGTAACGCAATAATAGATGCCGATGGCAAACTTTCAGGATATGAGATCAATTATTTTGATTCCGAATCGGGTCTCAATATAAACGATAAACGTCTTGATGGAAAAAAAGGCATATCCGACAAGCGGGCTCTTGTAACAACAATTAACGCGGCCCTGGAAAAAGCAAAACAAGATATCGAAAATCTCAGCAAAAAAATGAAAAAAGGCTCCATAGGCATGCGTGACGGTATATTTCAGGATTTCGCGATTATCACCAACGCCTTTACGCCAAACACTTTCTTTGAAATGCCTACGGGGTTAGGTAAAACCGCTGTTATAATGCACGCTATTGCGAAGATCAACAAGGCTTTAAGGACAAGTGGTTTAGCAGGATGGAAGAATAGACATACTGTTTATATCACGCATAATACAGAAGAAGCGCGGGTAATAGCTAAAAAGAATTTTGGAAATCTCAAAATTCTTGTTATATCTCAAAATGACGCGCAAATCGAACTTTATTCTAAGGAAAACGGAGATGTAAACGGAGATGTGGTAGTTTTGGATAAATTGAATAGAAACCCGAGCGAAGTAGCCAAACTCGCGGAAAAAGCGGATCTTATCATTACGGACGCTGATTCATTCATGTTTACGCAGTTAGGCGTAAGGAACGCAGAAACCGGCAGAATGGAAGACGCAAATGTTCTCAAGAGGGCCATACTTAACAACGCGAAAGTTTTGTTCGACGAATGCGATACATCATTTTTCAAGAATAGGGCGCAGGAAGGCCTTGGGAACAGGCCCCTAACCGCGGAAGAAATAAGGTATCTTAGAGATGTGAATGATTTCATGACGGAATATATCAGAAAATACATCCTCAGAACAACAGGAAAAAATGTTAAACAATTGGGCGGAAAAGGTTACGCGTTAGCGCGCAGAGGGCTTTTAGTATTTACTTTTAAAAACGGAGCGAAACTTACATATAAACAGTGGAATAAGGCCGGCAGGCCCAGAAACTACATAGATATGTCATTTCGCGAGGATGTTCATGATCAATTTACTAAATACGTAAGTGATAAGATAAAGAAGGATAAAGAAAAAGGAAAGGATTTTAAAGAATTCGCAACACGTAACGATCTTTATGATTCCAGTAATGAGATGGCGATAAATTACAGGGCTTCCCTGCGTGGCCTCACAGATTGTATCATTCAAAATATTTCTCAGGATGTCGGAATTTACGAAGAAGACGGTGTGAAATTAATCAAGCCCGCCCCGGAAGGAGTATTGGCTCCGCAGCTTCAATTGTCAGACCCCTATTTCGCGGGGCATACGGAAATATTCTTTAAGTATTTATTTAACGGAAAACCCGGCCATGAGAAATTAGAGGCAATGAAACTCTCTAACCTGTCCACGGTTACCTCGATGGCGGGGGCAATGGTATGGGCAATGAATTCCGGAGCGGATATAGGAGGATTTTCGGGAACGTTACAATTTGTACAAACTTTCGGCCCGACTCATTTCGGCATAAACATAGATACCGATACGTTTAAAAAATCCTTTAAATATTCGGAAAGAGTAACATCCGTAAATAAAATATCAGAATATGAACGAGCGCAAGAAAGCATCTTGTCGCGGATAATATATAAGGACCTAAAAGCCGCTTTATATCTGGATGGCAGAAATAGCGAGGATGTAATTTCTGAAGAAATCGCGAAACAATTGTGCGATAAAGCAAACGAAAAAAACCCGGATCAAAAAACTGTGGTTTTGGCAAAAAATTTAGGACAAGGGTGGACCAAATATACCTACGGGGCCGAACCGAAGCCCATTGAATTGAAAAGCGATGATGATTCCGGAGTTGAACTATATATGAAGGCGAACCCTGACGAGAGGGTTATATTTTATCTTAACCGCGCCGCTACAAGGGCCACCGATATATGCCTGGTAGGTGAGCGTTTCACAATAGAATCTTTTGGCATTGTAGACAGAACTACAAACAGTTGGGTATTTGAACAGCTGGCAGGGAGAGATAGAGGCGAACACGAAATAGAAGCGGACGACACAGTTGTCCCGGTGTATAAAAACGTGAGTACCGGTGAAAGGAAATACCACGATCTTCATGTACTTATAATTGATCCTAATGTTGATAGCCTCACGCCTATCGATAAAGATCAATTTGCTTCATCTTTTGAAGAAATAGACAGGGATACCGAAAGAAGGGCAAGATACACAATCCTGGCGGATCTGATTGACATAAAAGGCGCCGAATTCCTGGCGCATTTGAGCCTTAATGAAAATGCTACGGGCCAGAAAATACTAAAAGAGTTAGTGACTATGTATCAGAGCTCTCTCGGGCTAAATAGTGAATTAAGGCCGGGCGATACCGCAAGAAGTAGCGAGTACGCGCTACAGCAACGCATAAACGGGTTCATGAAATTCTTGGAGCGTTTTACAAACAATAGATCTTCCGGGTTTACACTGCTGAGCAATGTTACGCAAAGCATTATAAACGAAGAACTGGAAAAGTACGCAAAAGGTGACATGAAATTGAAGCTTAAAAAGGACTCGAATGAACTCGAAACGCAGGAAGGCGCTATAGCGTTGAATACTAAGATGTCACGCCTTGTAGATTCTATAAGAAAAAACATTGCAGAAGAAGAGCTACCTGAAGTAGCGCCAATGCCCGATAGAACCCGAGCCAAGAGCGCCAAAGCTTCCGAGGAGGAAACCGGGGGAAACTTAGATTTCCTTGGGATGACAAGAGAGGAAGTAGGTGCCGCATTAGAAGGACATGATGATGTGCCAGCGGATGACGTAATTAATTATGCGGCAAAATCCAAAAAACACGCCTCATCCATCGCCGCGATATTATCCGTTCTTTTCGCGGGAATGCGCGGGGGCCTCGGCGACAAAGAAGAACTAATCGGTAATATCTTAAAGCTTATTGACGCAGGGTATTTGTCCCTTGAAGAGGATAATTTTGATGAGTTTATGAATAGGGTTAATATGGTGGAGGAACTTACTTCCGCTAATACGAAGTTAAACGAGGATGTCGTGAAGAGTATGCGCTTTAGAATAAGTGATTTAGGATTCTGGAATATTTTAGCCAACAACACCGCGGTCAAAACCAGCTCCTATAGAGTATTAGCTTCTTTAATAGCGGCTGAAGACGCTTCGTACAGGAAGGAATTAGCTCATTTCAGAAAGAACTATAATCTCGAACCTTCGTGGGGCTTACCGGGTAGCGTGAGATTCCTAGGACTTAGGCTCCCAGCGCCACTGGTTCTTTCAAGCGTGCTAAAACCGTTTTTAAATAGAGTAGCACAGTTACTCTTTTATCAGGGTTATTACATGATCGGCGGCGGGTTGTTGCCGCAGCTTTCAGTGGCATGGGGTGAATTCAAGAATAAATACGCCATATATAAAGCTGCCGTGTCGGAACAGAAATTTAAAAGCCAGGCATTGAGATATCTTAAGAAAAGCGATATAGAAAGCACACCTTCTTTAGCTAAAGCAACGGTAGCGTATATAGCGCCCAAGAAGAGCAAGGAATCCCTCGATGAAATCAGCAAAGAAAATCTCGACATCATAAAACAAGCTATCTCGAACGAAACATTATTTGGTAAGGTTTCCACGGAAGACCTATTATCGGTAATGACAGGCGAAAAGACAGTTATGGAATTTGTATTAAAGCTTTCAGGCAGGAAATACGGTCTATACGGGAATAAAACTTTATTTAATGTGGTTTCAGAGATGAAGGCAATGATTGTGAATAATGGAGGGGAACTCAAAGAGTCCGAGGTGAATGATTTTATTAATGAATCCAATATGTCTATTGACCAGTTTCTCGCATTACTGCACATAAGCGAAGCGGATGAAAAAATGATTTGCCAGGGGTTAGCTGTAAGGGATGGAAATTTGAAGGTAGATGATATAGCAACAGTTGCCGAAAAAACCGGAAAGACTATCAAAGAAGTGATAGATGTGGCCAATAAGGTCTATTTCAGCGTGTCGGAAGAGAAATCACTCCATGGATTAACGGGAATAATGGCAGAAGCAGCTGAAATCCTAATAGAAAGCGGTGAGAAATACAAAGAAACAGATGTTGAAGAACTTCGTGTTGTAACTATGAAGACCCCTCACGCTCTTTACGCTGCTTATGAAATAATCATGCAGCGTAAAAGCGAGGATGAATTTACCCCTTCGAAAATAGAACCAGCCGTAGAAGATGAGATAGAATCGCTTATAGAGCCTGAAAAAGCTCAATTTACTGAAGCCGAAGCGTCTATTGTCGAAGAAGCCGAAGAACCAGCTGCCGGAATCGAGCCGCAAGCCGTAGAAAAAACCGAAGAAGGTTTGTGGATCCCGGAAGGTAAATACATTTCAGATAAAGAGAAAAAACCCAGTGAAGATAAAAAATTACCACCAATGGCTGACGAAACAGGCGCTATGCCGGCGGAACGCGTCTTGGTTGCAAGCGCAATAGGAGCGGGCGCATTGGGTTCGTTTATATTTGCCGGCCCGATCGGCCTGGCTGTTTTTGCGGGAATAGCGGGTATCATAGGTTTAATTCGTTACTTTACCGTCGGAAGAAGCAAAGAATCCGCCGAAGCCGAAGAAGCCGCAAAGGGGGCATCATCGCCGCTGCTCGGATTAACGAAAAGCGCGCTAAAGAGCACGTTAAAAGCACAAGACGTGGAAGATGACGTTATTGAACAGGTAATCGCGCAAACCGCCGGGCGTATAGCCAGGCGCGCGCACGAGAGTTATAACGGCATATTAAGAATAGGCCAGACTATTACTCTTAAGGTTGGAGACAGAATAACGGTACTCGAGATAAAGAAAGACGGCCTTTATGTAGATAATGTGAATAGGGGAGCTTTTGAAGAAGGCATGACCCTTATGGGCGCTGTAAAAAGATTGAGCCTTCTTCCCAAAGGAGCCATACGGTCTATTGCCAATGAATTCGAAGACGGCTCTCTGCCTTACGAAGTGGCCTGGGAGGCCGTTAAAATAGGAGATGAATTTGAAGTGACATTCTCCGATAAATCCGGCATAGTGTTTGATGAGGAAGGCAATTTTGTTAACATGACCTCTACGGAAGTGTTTAGCCGCAGGGCCTTCGCAGATTATCGAAGCAGAGAGGTTGAGGTAATAGCGCACGGCCATACAGAGCCGATAGCATCCCCTGCCAACGGCCGCGATATTCTGGCGATGAAATTACGGGAAATTATTTACGGAAAACTCCTGCCCGAAATCATACTCGAAAAAGGCGGATTAAAAGCGAAGGTATTAGAAGGCAATGAAATAGCGATTCCTCAATTCGCCGAAGAGATAGAAAAGGTAACAGGCCTTGTCAGCGGCATGGATATAGGCGCTATGCCCGCGGGCAACGTAGAAAAAATCACATTACCCGCGCGGGGCCTGGCCATAGAAATTAAATTCAGTGAATCGGGTATAGAGCTTACCGTAGAACGCATGATGATGGCGGAAAAAACGCTTCCGGAAGTCAAAAGAATCATGATTACGCCGGGAATGCCGGCGGCAGGGGACCTGGTACCGACAGTAACGCCTGTGATATCGGCGGCGGCACGGCCGTTTACGGGGGCCGTTGGCCCGCCCGTGAAAGCGCCTGTTTCGGATGAAGGAACAGTATCAGCGAGGTCTATAAACGAAAGTATCGTTGATAGGCTCAAAGAAGCGAAGAAACTCAGCGCCGATCAGTTACTGATTACACACGCGGAATTTCTCTCCGGCGACGGCATCGACAACACGGACTTTAACAGAAATCTTGAACTTGATTCACTGATAAAGCACGTTATCGCGATTGACGCCCCTGAAATACGGGAAGAAGAAGTGAAAAAGGATATAAAAGAAAAGTTAACTTCTCAGGGTGTATCGCCTGAAAAAATAAAAAGGCTTATATTCGTTAACCTGGCAAGAGGTAAGGGCGGATTGACATTAACGGATATTATCACAGAACAGATTTCGGAACTTCCGGAAGAAAACAGGCCCGAAATTAAAGACGCCAGAAGCATAGCCATCGCGTTGCCCGAAGGGTACGAAGAAAGAATGACAGATGACCTACGCGCTAAGGGGAAAGAGGCCGCGAGCTACTTAATAGTTTCGGATAACGTTAAAAATCAACCCAATCACGCGACGACATACAACATTTTGAACCTGCTCTCCAGGCTTACGGGCAGGTTTGAAGTCGTGGCTTTGGGTTATACAGAAGCAGGCGCCAGTGCCCTTAATAAGCTTCTGCAAGGAATTTTAAACGTCAGATGGATAACCGACGTCGCGACCGAATTAAAGACATACTTTAACTCGGTAAACGAAACCTCGAAATCGCTTTAAGTTGAACACCGTTGCGTTTTAGGCGTTTATTTCAGAAATTACTTGATATGTTTTTATGGACTATCACATTAAAATCCGACCTGGATGAAGTTTGTTCTCCTCCGTAAAAAAGACAGCCTTTGTTGCTTTTTTTACCCGCGTTCAATATTGTACATCGAGATCTTCAAGAGACAGGTATTTCTTTTTCGGGAAAGCCATTTTACAAAGAGTAGTTTTTCCGGACTGCCTGGGCCCGGTAATTATGAGGACAGGATATGGTTTGGCGTAACTTAGGATTTTTGTTTGCACCGTTCTTGTAATCATAACAATACAAGCATCCCATGCTTTTACAAATTGTCAATAGAATTCACAATTTGTCCAAAAATAAGCATGCGCGTGAACCAGGGGAACCGGTTCCCCGCCGGAAAAGATTTCCTACGACGATTATGGGGTAAATCCAGACGTTTTGCATAGCTCGAAAAACAAAAATAATAAGAAAACTTGAGAACCGTTCGACGTAAAATAACCCTTCCGACAGAAAATGCCCGGATTTCCAAATGTAATAGAAGTGAGGCAAGATTTTTTTCACATAAGTCATTGAAAAAAAAGGACTTATGTTGAGTTAAGATATAAAATAGGAGGTCGCGGACGCTTGACAAAAAGCTATAGCATGGTATACTTGTATTGAGGTTAGTGAAGTAAAAAGCTAATACTCAATAAAAAAAATGCTTAATGAAGCATATTTTTTATCCTGACATAATAAAGAACTAAATTAAGTCAGGAAAAAAGGGGTAACCTGAAAATGAAAGCTTGGCGTAAAACACAGATTGGCATAGATAGAGAGCGTAGATCAGCGCGGATAGAGAAATCAGCCCTTAACTATCAACTCTCTGACTTCAGGGCAACCCGGCTTTGCAAGGCGATCGCCCTTATACTAATATTCGCATTTATATGGTCAGATATAACGCGGGCTCAGGGCGGTACGCCTATATGGCACCAGGCCAGGCCTAAAATCGCGCTAAATGGAAAAGCGAGGCTTAACGGAATTAAAGTTCCCTACGACGCGGGCACGGCCCAGGACGCTTTCTCAAACGGCGGCGACGAAATTGTTATCAATATTCAGGACGCCCACGCCTCATTATCGGCCCAACATTCAATAGTAAAAATCCTGCAGAATCTCGCCACAAATTATGACCTTGACCTGATAGCCCTTGAAGGCGCGGAAGGCCCGGTAGACATATCGCTTCTTCGAACTTTCCCGGATGCTGAAATACGCAAAGAGACCGCCGAATACCTCATGCGTAAAGGCAAGATGTCGGCCGGAGAATTTTTTTCCGTTATTTCGGAAAAACCCGTTCAGCTTTACGGCGTTGAAGATAATGACTTGTACAAGGCCAATATAGAGTCACTTAACGCGGTAATGGAGGGAAAGCTTGAGAGCCTGCGCAATATTGACGCTGTTTTAAAAGCGCTCAAAGCTCTTGAGCCCAAGGTGTATTCCGGGGATTTAACGCAGCTTAACAAAAATTCAATACTTCATCACGACAGTAAACTTGCCTTTACCGCTCACTGGGATTTCATATCGAAACTGGCCGGAAGAAATAATATCGAGATAGTCATATTCGAGAATCTCTCTAAACTGCTTAAATCCATAGAGCTCGAAAAAGGCATAGATTTTGAAAAGGCGAATGAGGAAAGGAAGCTTCTCATAGACGAACTCTCGAGAATTCTTCCCAAAAGGGAAATAGAAAAACTCGTCCTTGAATCGCTTTCTTTCAAAATGGGGAAGATTTCCCAGGCGGAATTTCACCGGTATCTTGTTAGACTGGCCGAAGACATCAAGGTTTTGCCCGAGCCGTACTCAAACCTGATCAATTTCACGCGCTACATAACGATTTATGAAGACATAGACCTACTGGCGCTTTTCCGGGAGGTGGAAGAATTTGAGGATTATATCCGCGAAAAAATCTACCGTAATGACGAAGAACGCGAACTTTACAATTTCACAAGGGCGGTAAGGACCATTAAGAAACTCTTCGAGATATCCTTAAGCAATACCGATTATGACTTTGTCACAAGCAAGAAACGTTATTTTGACCGAGCCCCTCTCTCTGAATTTATCAAAAAAAGCTACCTGAAGCACAAATTGCCTATCGAGCAAGCGTATGACCTTGGCGTCATTTTTGACAACATGCAGGAGGCGGTAAAATTTTACAATATCGCCCAGCGCAGGAATAACGCCATGATAGCGAATACCATTCACGCCATGAAAAAAAATAATGAGCAGGTCGCGGCTTTAATAACAGGCGGCTTCCATTCTAAAGGGCTTTCCGCGCTCATGAAAGAGAAGGGGCTTTCCTATCTCGTTATAATGCCGAAGTTCGAAGAAGGTACCCAGCGGCCCTACATAGCCGTTCTCACAAATAAGCGCCAGCCGTATGAGGAGCTTCTCGAAACAGGCGAGTATATACTCGCGGTCAGGGCGTTATTTGAGAAAAGCGCGAGCCCGGAAGAATTTAATGAATTGGTATTCTACGCCTCTACCAGAGAATTATGTAAACACGATTTGAGCGAAAATGAGCATTACGCGATACTTAAGAAATGGTGTTATTTGATACGCGGCGAAGAAAAGGCAATGAAGGAACGGGGTGAATATAACCGCCCGTTCAGCATGTACGAAATGGTAACAAAATTGCTTGGTTTCAGGCTTGATAAAAATGACACCGATGGGAACATTGTTGGAAGAGACGAAAAAGAAGGCATAAGGATCTATGAGATAGCGGACGGTGAGGCCGCAATCGGATGGAAATCCAAGGGCGAATTTATTCATACGCTGGCGCTCGAACGTAATGATAAAGGCGAATGGGATTTTGATCTTGCGTCTAAAAAACAACGTGGCGCCTTTATGAGGCATATCAGAAAGGAAAAGCCCGCAGCCGAAAAGGAAAAAAGAACCGCTCATGTCATCACCGCCGGTTTTAACGAAGCAACTTTGCTTGAGCTTTTCAACCCGGATAATTTCGGGAGAGAAGCCGAAAGACAGGCCATAATCAGCCGGATCAAGGATGCCATGCTGACGGAAGAGGGCCGCCTCAGGCCGGGGGTAAGCATAGAAGAAGTTAGAGAGAAAGTTAAAAAAGTACTAAAGGTGAAGGGTTATAGATTACCGGCCGAGGAACAAATGAACCGCAAGCTAGCCGAAGGCATGAATGAGTTTACGAAAATCGTGGAATCCGCGATAATAGAAGAGATTAACGCGCTTAAGACGCCGATCGTACCGCGAGGCACCGCCAAACCGCTTGTCGAGGGCGGATATCTTTATATCGATAGGATTAGAGGTATGTTGCGGGAAGCGGAAATTCAGCTCGGGAGAGACGATATAGAAGACATTTTAATTACGGGAACCGCCCCGTATCTCACTGACGTAGACGGGAGGATATCTATCGGCGTGATAAAAGATTTGGATATTTTACTGGTGATCTCAAGCAATGCTAAACGAAAAGATATTTTAGCGGAGTTGAATCCTGTTCTTAAAAGCCTGAGCGGTAAATACGGTATAGCGCTTGATATAAGAGAACCCGGCCTCAAGGCCGTAGAAATGTCGAAAAAGTACAGGCTGCCCGAACCCCCGGCGCTTCCCACGCTAGTATTCGGTGACGGAAGTGATATAAGGCTGGATGTTACGGTAGAATCGGTGCGGCATATACGCAGAGAAGACATATCGCGTTTTTTGGCAGCTAAAGCGTTAAGTGATTTGACTGACTGGCTGGATGCCAGAAATGTTGTGAAGGATGGGGCAGGAGAAGAGGAACATGCCGAGACATTCATAAAACAGTATCTCCGATTGGAATATCTATTGGGCCACCCCAATCATAAACAATTTGAACGCGCTAGAAAAGCATTTTTAACAGAAACCGGTAATCACATTAAACAAAAACGTAAAATCGAAAAAAGATGGATCCCGGTACTTATCGCGAAGATGGCGTCACAGGATCATAATGCTCTTGTTTTAACCGTTGAAGAAAGATTAAAACCTCAAAAAAAACCCGCGCATGGGTTCCGGATTGAGACAAAACCTCCCAGACCGGCAGAAAAAGCGGCGGCCCGGGATTCGCGGAAGGCCCAAATTGTTATCGCAGGACAGTCAAGGGATACCCTGGCCGGTAAAGCAAATGTCAGAAAAACTAAAATAGCTGATGCGATGCAAGTTTTGCCGACAGATAAAAAAGACGCGGGGCTTTCAAGCGATGAAGAAACCGCTGTCAAGCCGGAGATATCCCGGGACGACAAGCCCTCAGGCCCGGGCGGGAAATTCATGACATGGTTATTCACGTGCCTCATTTTCCTCCTTAGCGCCATTACAAATGTAACGCAGGCCCGGACAGAACCGTCTACGCGTCCGGCCGGGGTTGTTTCCGCCATATCAGCTGAAGCGCGCCCCGCCTCAATTGCTGAAAAAGCGCGAAAAGCGATTAAGCTATCGGCGGAAGCCATCAGAATTTTATATCCCGGCATAAGCGAAGAAGAATTTACCAGCCGCCTTGCCGCGAACTTTCTTACAAAATGGCATGAAACAGCCGGGCTGAAAGCGATGCGCCAGACAGGCGGCGGCCCGGCGAGGGGCCCGGGAATTGAAATAGGGCGATGGATCATGAAAAAAGGAAAACGTGTTTACAGGCCCTCAACCGCGGAGGACATAATAAGATACATTAAATCGAAAGGCGCCGGAGAAAGGGCGCGCCTTATACGCGCGCTTGATATAGCTCTCAACGGAAAGTGGAACGAAATAGCCCTGCTTCACGGCGCGCGGTTAGGCAGAAAACTCGGCGCTGAACTCATGCAAAATCCCGAATTTGCCGAACTTATGCTGAACATAAGGTATATGTACGGCATCCGCCGCGGCTTGCCGAAATTTACCTCAAAGTTTGACAAAAAAGGAAACATTATCCCGGAAAGCATTTTGCCGCAGGCGAAATATTGGCAGGCGAATTTTCAACGCGGCAGAAAAACAGCGATAGTAAAAAAACGGGTAAAATCATTCCTGACGAGCGCGGAAAGGCTGCCGAAAAGCGTATATGACATAATCCTTGCCGAAAGGGCGAAACCTGAAGCGAAAAAAACGGCAACCGCTCCCGCGCCGGCCAAAAGAAAATCTCCCACGGCAATTAAAGCAAGAGAAAAAACGAAAAAACCCGCGAAAATCACGAAGGCCAGGAAAACAGTAAAAGCAAAAAAGGCGAAAGCAAAACCGGCTGCGATAAAAAGCAAAATAGTGTCCCGCAAACACCCGCGGGCGATGAAGCTAATTTTCGAAATAGCGGCGATAATAGCGCTTGTGATAGTGGCATACAAGTCTTTAGCGATAAAGAAGGATTTAAATAATTTTGTCCGGCAAGGAAAACCGGGCGACGTGTTTGAAGCGGATCTTGGAAAAGATTTGCTCCGCAGCCCGGATATAATGAATACCCTGCTTACCTCAGAAAACGAAATATCCATAGCGAAAATACCGGATACATTCCGATATTTATTCGAGGTAGGGGCCGAAGACGCGGGGACACAGGCCTCCGAAGAGCCGTACGTTTTTGAAGGCCGCGTACACCCGCCTCGATTTAGCCGAAAAAGAACACTTTTCGGGGAAAAGAAGACTCCTATACCCGGCAATTATTTTATGCCGAGTTTTGTGGAATTGAATTTATCCAACCTGAATACCTACTACATTATATCCGGGAGAGGCCTAACGTGGTATTCCGCTGACAGCGAGTATCTGAAAAAACCGGGACACAGAGATTCGTATGAAAGATTTTTGCATATGGCGCATGTAACGCCGCTGAAAAAAATTAAAGAAGACCCACGGCTCGCGGCGCTCAAAATAAAAATTGATTTTGATGAAATAAAACCGGAATCAAATAAATGGGGCATGGGTATCATCAGCGCGGCACTATTGAGCCAGGCGATATACGACTCGGTAACAGGCGCGCCGTTCGCCCGGGACGGCATTCAGCAAGCCGGATTTTTGGGAAATTTTGGATGGGTTGCGGGTATTATTCTGGCGGCCGGCGCTGTTATGTATCTTATTATCAACAGATTCAAAATAGCAAGCCGGATAGAAAATTTACGTAAAAAACCTGATATGTCAGAAACGGAAGAAAAACCGGAAGAGCGAATAACGGAAAAGGAGCTGCGGGAACAGGAAACGCCGGAATCCGAAGCGCAGAAACAGGCAAAACCGGATAAAGACAAATCTTCGACTGCAATAATGCATGAATCAAAAATTTATAAATACAAAGAACCCTTCGTTATAAACGTGATAAAAATTGATAGAGAAGATATTGTTGGACAAGAAGGATTAGAGAATTCAAAATACATTGAATTGATCGAAGGTATAATTAAGCCGATTTTAGATGTGAGGCCGGATATAAAAGAAATTAATTTGAAATTAATCAAAGAAACCGGCAACGCGTTTAAGGTGCATCGGGATGAGAATAAAATCGGGATAAATGTTTTATTGCTCGATGCTTTATTAATGGCCATGGAAAAAGGCAAATATTCTCCGGGAATTTTTTACGGGGAAGTTGGAAAATGGTTTATAGACCATGATATACGATATCTGCTGCTGCATGAGACAATTTCAGACAGGGCGCCGCCTATAGGAGAACTTGCCAATACCCTTATTGACATAAAAGATTTTTTACTCATGAGCGAAAAGGGCCAGAATGCTTTGTTGTGGATCCTTGACAAAAACAATGTAAATAGCATTACGAACGAACATTTTGATACTGTATTGAAAGAAGCTAAGAGAAAATTTGAAAACAAAATATTTAAAGGTCAAAGTCCGGGACCCGCCGCAAAAGCTACCGCAGTATCGATGCTTCCCCAAATCGTAAAATATTACGGAATAAAAAATATTACTGCCAGACTCATACGAGACAGGGTTAAGCTTGCTTACGGCATGATAGACAGAGCCGAGCGGACGCAATTTCTTAAATCAATCGGGGCAAACTTAAATGCTGAATATGTTAAGAGTCTTATAAACGGAAGAATTGATCTTGAAAAACGTGCGGAATTTTTAAAACAACACAACCTGCCTGTAACTGCCAAAAACTTAACCTTAAGCGGAAATAAAATAATCGCGCTTTCAAAAATACAACGACGGGCTATAACTAAACCCGCAGTCCGGCCGTTGTCAGCGGTATATAAGAAACGCGTTATTGACAAAGTTCCCTTCCCGATCAGGGTGGTTATGGCTATGTTTATCGTGGGTTTAATAGCATTACCTTTAATCTTCGCTCATTTGCTTGCTATCGACAGATGGGTGATGAAGAGATGTAGAAATATAAAAGCGCATATATCTGAAAGACGTAGTAAGGGCATTAAACAAAAACAAGTTTCTCGTACACTATTATTACGACCAGCAATGGGTATGGCGGCCATTCTCATAATGGCTTTCACAATAGGTATACTTGCTTCTCGTGCAGATGCTCCAAAAATAAATCCACAATTATTTCCTCACCCCGCGATACAGCCGGCTACGCAGCCCGTGACGATACAACATGCGGCGGCACAACCGGCTACAACACAGCCGGCATCGGCGCAACCGGCTACGCGCCCCCCCGCGGTGCATACGGCAGCGGAACAATCTTCCGAAACGGTAAGAAGAAAACTTAAAGAAGCGAAAAGTGAATATAAATCACGACAGCGGGAGGCGGCAGAATGCCGCAGGACGCGATTCGAACTCAAAAAACAAAAAACATCGCAGGAAAAAGAAATAGCGCGCCTGGAAAACAAAACAGAAGATCTGAAAAAACAAATAAAGTCCCTGGAAAAAGAAATACCGGTCCGGGAAGAAGACGCGGTAATAACCCTTAAAAAGAAAATAGCGCGGCTGGAAAAAGCGAAAGCGGAAGCGGCAATCCGTCCCGCTTTAAATATCGCCTGTATCGAAGACCTGCAATTTATACTTGGCCCTAACCGTGAGTTGGAAACGGCCCTTCCCGGCATATCCGCGGGCTTGGAGGGGATGGGGTACCGCTTAAATAATATCAGGCATGATGATGGGCACATTTTCCAGGACGGTTACTGGGAAAAAGCGGCGGAGGCGGCTTACAACGCCTGTGGAGGAAACCCGAAAAATCTTGCTATATTTATGGGGACCGGAGAGGCGTCCGATGATGTTATTCAGGCGCGTGATAAATTTATAGCGCTGGGCGGCGCGGAAAACGCCGTGATCCTTGTGCTAATAGACGGCAATCTTGATTACGTGAAGAAAATACCGGCCGGGACGGCCATACTCAATTTCCATACCGCCAAGTCCGGTAAATACGGGCCCGTCAGGGGCGCTTTGAAGAATGTCAGGATAACGGGGGTTTCCCACCGGGAAGCGGTTAAAAATAATAACCAAACGCAAAAGAAAATTGCTCTGGAAATTGACAGGGTTATCCGCGAACGCGTATCTGTTGAACAATCAAAAATAGAGAAGAAATTGAAAGAAGGCGAATCCGATATTTCGGAATTAACGCGCCCCGCGGCGGAAAAACAAACGGAATTAAAAACACGCATTGAACAACTTGAGTCAGCCAGGGTTAAAACCGCGGAGGAAATAAAAAACGTCAAGGCGCGCGCGGAAGAAATATCGGCAGAAATAGAAAAGCAAAAGAAAATCGAAAACACTATTTTATCGGAACAACGGGAATTAGGCTACAGAATAAGTTTACTTATCTTACCGCCGGAGCAAGCCGAATTGTACGACAAATTCAGGAAAGCCGCGGGCAAAATTGAAAAAACCGCGAAAGCCGTTTCCATAAACGCCTCCCGTGAATCTATGCCGGTTCCGGACTTTGGCGATGAGTTACGGCGCCTCGCGGCTTCTGTCGAAGAGTTCGGGAAAACGCGTTTTGATACGCCGCTCATGCTTCGCGAGGCGGCAGTCAAGATCGATAACATGGTAAGCAGCCTACACTTAAACGTCGCGAAATCCGGAGAGGCCCTGAAAAATCTACTTGATAAGAGAAAAGAAGAAGAAAGGCTACAAAATATCGCGGCGGAAAAAGAAACCGCGAAGGCCATTGAGGCAGGATTAAAAAAGGAAGCCGCGGAAGACAAAGAGGATTTAAAACGGCTCGCGGAACAAGTTACGCCTAAAGGTGAAGAAAACTTTAGCATGCGTTGCCGCGCATACAATCCCGCGAGCGGCGAAAATTATGTCCTGCGATTCATTACCCCGGACAAACTTGTCTATAAAGACGGAAAACGTGTGCGGGGAATACTTCCCCTGGGTACGCTGGAAGAAGACGGGACTATAATCATGGACGGCCGCGAAAACAACATAACTTTCATACAGAAAAAAGGACGAAAAGAGACGCCCGTTGATAATCCCTATCTCGCCACGCACATACGCTTTAGGGGCGGGAGAAAGGAATATGAAATTGATAGGTCCGTGACGGCACTTCTTTTCAGGGAAGACGGAAAAGCAGAAGCCATAAGATCTGCCCGCGATGTTAAAAAATTACAGGATAAGGGTTATAGATTCCAGATGGCTTTTGGCCCGGGCGCGAAAAGCGGCTGGGTTAATACCTCCGATACCTTTTTGGCAAAAAACAAAATTGACGGGCGTGTATATAACCCGAAGACAGGACAAGCGTATAACCTTGAGATCGTCAAGGATAAGAGAATCGCTTTAGATCACTGGTGGCATGGGAAAAAAGCCGTGACAACCGCTGACATGTCCCCTCGCGACGGATTCGTGTGTATCTCGGGCGGGCTTTTTTCCCCGAAACAGAATGTAAGGCATTTAAGCGAGGCGACACATGTCCGCTTTAACGGCGTAGAGTATAAAATAATGAGGGGCGTCGCGGCGGTCCTTACCGGCGGCACGGAAAAAAACAAGAAGATAGAGCGCGTCATAAAAGGCGCGGCGGATTTTGAAAAATTACGCGGGGAAGGATATCAATTCCAGATTGACGAAGGCACATGGATCGACGGAAACTTTTTCGACATGTCCAGAAAGGCCTGCATGAACGGCCTGGATTTCAGCGCGCCGATAAACCTGGAAAGATTCGTGGAAATTTTCCTGAGCCAGGATATACCCGTAATGTTGGCGGAACGGGACGTAAGGCTCGCCGGATTAAATATAGATTTCATAAAGGCCTCGGAAAGGGGCCCGGATGCTATTTTGATAATAGGCGCCGAGGCTCCGGGACTGCATGTGGAATATCGTCTCAACGCGCATACCGCGTCCAAAGAGCAAAAAGCCGTTCTGGAAGAAGCCGCCACAAAGCTTATGGTGCAGAATCTCATACGTGAACGCGCCCAGGTAGCGGTAAGGAAGTTTATGGACCTTAAAACGCTGTATACCGCGCGGGCGATAACCGAACATCTCCGCGATAAATCTACCGCCCAGATAGACAAAGACCTCAAAGACCTCGAGAAGTCCGGCTGTGCCGGGGATGTCCTTGACACTTACGCGATAATGCACAGGGACGCCGGTGAGGAATTAAACGGGATATATGGCCGGATTAAACAAAAACAAAACGAATTAAGAAGAGACTATGGCCTTACGGACAGGTATTTTGATGGCTGGGTTATCACGCCGGGCGGGGCTATCGCGGAAAAATCCGGTAAATTAAGTAGAGACATTGATAAGGCGGCCGCTGATCTCGCGCGGGCAAGGACGCGCGAGGAAGCGCGGCATCACCAGGGTATTCCGCCATGGTCGGTCGCGTTGCGCCTGGGCATATCTACGGAACCCATATCCCTGTATGGAGCGATAAAGCTCGCTGATTTCGGGGAAAGCAAGGCCAGGGAAGAATTAGAAAAGGCCAGGGGGAAACTCGCTTTAATAGACGCGGTAAGTTCCGTTATGGAAAGGGTCTACGGCATAAAGAGAGACCAGGTAAAAAGAGCGGCGTTAAAAAAACTTATCGAGATAAATAAAAAACAAATCGAGAGCGCGAAAAAGCGCCAGGCACTTCTGAAGGCCGGAAGATACATTTCCACGCCTTCCGGAGAAACGGCGAAGGCAGCGATGACTTCTTACTGGATCGAGCGTGAACTCGCGAGAAATCACGGTGAATTAAAATACCTCGAGATAACAAGGGATGCCCTTGACCGCGAATTCAACCCGAAACATCTGGATGGGGATATAAAATCCCTGGAAAAGGATATTTTAGACAGAGAGGAAGAAATAAAAAAACTTACCGAAGATTACAGCGAAGCCGAGCTAAAAGAGAAAACGCGCGAAATGTCATTACTAATACAGAAGGTCAGATTGGGGAAGGAAGTTCTGAAGGGCCGGAAGGATGCCCTTCGCGCCCTGAGGCAGAGAAAAGCAAAGAAGGCCGAGGCCATAAACGTTACGATTCCTGGGACATTCGAGGATATCAACAGGTCCTTCTCGGCCCTGTCCTTGCGGGATAACGCGGCCATAAGCCCGAATAGCGGGGATAAATACGACATTTATTATAATGATTCCGGAACAGATTATTATACCAGGGGCAAGGGGTCATGGTTTTACACATACGGCCTGGAATACGGCCCTTTCTCCGGCAAACACGTGAGGACGAATCCCGCTGAAGGATTTGAAGTTAGAAGGGTAAACGGAAAAGCCCCGATATTTATTCTGAAAAATTATACCAGAGACAGGGTCCGGCTTGTCTTTGAGGGAGAAATAGAAAGGTTGAAAAATGAACACTGGGCGTTTACAAAGGAATTCAAAAAAGCGGAAGACATAAAAGAGCTATTCAGGCGTGTAAAGAACTATCCGGATATTTACAGTATTCTTACGGGCGATGAGTACAGAAAACTCTGGGAACTTCCGCGCGCGGAAGTCGAAAAGGAAATCACTGATAAATGGGCCCTGACAAAATGGCACGATATTGACGGCAAGCGTCTCATGCTTAGTTTTAAGGCGGCGCCTGATGACGTGCACGCGGCGATGATGTTTTATTTCAAGATTTTAAACGGCGAGCAAAAAAAGTTTCTTGAGGAAATGGCAAACGCGGAAAAAGCCGGAAAAAGAATAAATATTCAGGCCGTCCGTAATTTTTACTATAACCGGTTGGCAGGGTTCTGGCACACGCACCTCAAACTGGAATCCTCAATAAAATATTTCGAAGAAACAAAAAAAGCGATACAGGAATACACCTTTGCCCTTAAAGAGAAAGAATATACGGACGGCCCTTCGCGGTCTGAAGCGGAATTAATGATGAAAAGCGTAGAGGCGACCATTGTTAATTATAAAGAGTGGGCGGCATTTAACGAAATCGACATAAAATATCTTCTGGGATACGACCTGACAAAGCCGTCAGAGATAAAAATAGGGGAAAAAACGCTTGAGGCCGCGCTGAAGGCGTTATCCAAAAACATAAAGGAAAAAGCGCTGCCTAATTATGACGCCCTGGCGGAAGAAAAGAGGGCCCTGGAGATGGCGCGCGCGGCAAGGTCAAGGGTAAAGTTCGAAGAGGCGGAAGAAGGCATGTCCGTAGGGATAGGGATCGGCCTTCCCGGCGCGGCGGTTATAGATCTAAGCGCTGTTACGGGGCGGCTTATCGAGGCCGTAGGGAATGCCTTCAAGATACAGTCGTCAAGACAGCAAGCCCAGGAAAGACGCGTGAACGCGGCAAAAAGAGGACTGGAACTTGCTGAACTCATCCTTAAAAAAACCGATAGAGAGGGAAAATTCAGGTTAAGGGATTTACAAAACAGCCGGAAACATGTTCTCAACGCGTTAAAACATACAAAGAAAATCCTCGCGGAATGCGATACCATGCTTGATAACGCGATAAAAAATAAAAACGCCACAAGCCTTACGATTATTCAATATAAATTAAGAAAGATTGAGAATGAATCCCTGCGCGATGAAGTCGCGGTTCGACTGGCCGGGATAAATAGTTTCTTAGAGCTGGAAAGAGAAATAAAAAAACCGGGTATTTTCGCGGCGGCCGCAAGGACGGACAAGGACAAACCGAAACCCGTACGAGAGAAAGCCCTTGTCGTCAGGGACCTTAAAACAATTATAGATAAGATAGCCCTGGAGAAAAACATTGATATCCTTACACTTCTTAAAGCCGGTAAACTATGGGAGGAATTCCCGGTTGGCCAGAGAGGCTTTGAGATTGTGGCGCTTAGCGGAATTCCATGGTCCAATGAGATTTCTATAGGCGGTGCCTCTGATGATGGCGGCAAGGGCGATAATGGCGGCGCGGCCGGTGGAAAAACAGGCGGACAGGAACCCGAAAGAGTCCTGGTGCGCCCCAAGCCGGGCGGCGGATTTGAGGTTACAAGGGTCGGAGGCACCCCATCCGGCGATTCATCTACAGATGGCTCATCCGCGGGCGGATCGTCCGGCGGCGGTGACAAATCACGAACCGACTTTACCACTCAGGTATCATGGGGCATTATAGCCGCCAACATAGATTTTACCGCGAGTAAAACCGAGGACATGAGAACATACATGAAGAAATATCAGCAGGAAAACACCCGGGAAGCGGAACAAAACCGGATAAGCGCTGTTATCGGATTGCGGCGGGATTATAAAAGATGGGCTTATATGGACGCTCTTATCATAAAAGAGATTAACAGGTGCCTGAAGGACAAAAAACAGATAGATTCAGATCGTCACGCCGGCAAATCCAGAAAAAAAGATGCGGGGATTTACATAGAAAAGCTTCAGAAAGGTAAAAACGACATCGAAACCAAAATATTACCTTCTTTAAAACGCGCCCTCGCGGCGGAATTTACGGGCAGGGATGACCCGGCCGCGCTTTGTATACCGGGTTATGAGATAAAGGAAATAACTCGGGATCCCGACTTTGTAATAGAAGATTGCCTGTCGCCCGATGACGCGAAAGGCATGAACGCGTTTCGCGCGGCGCTTATAACACGCGGAATAAAAAGAGCCGAAGAATTGTCTTCCCCGGACATAAAAACAGCGGAAAAACGCGCGGAAATCGAGGAATTTCTTATTAAAAGAATGACTGTTTATCTTGGCGCGATCGGCGGTAATGTAGATGATATCAAACCCGTATTCAGCCCCGCGCTTGTGATAGAAATATTTAAAGCATCTCAGGAACATGCCAGAAAAATGGCTTACGTAAAACTTGAAAAAACGTTGATAAACGCCATACGGCGCAAAGAAACATCCTGGCTTGAGATAATGTCTTTTATTACGAGGCATAATTTCGGGATACGAAATGTCAAAAATGCCCGGAAAAAGTACAACGCGGCGATAGCAAAATTTCAGATAGAGGAAAAAAGGGCCAAACCCGTTGACTATATAAACGGTTTAAGGCGCGATGCTTTTATAGCCGCGCAAAAATTAGGGGACGCGAGGATAAAGCTTGATGCCATAAGAGCCAACCTGGACAGGCTTGCCAGGCATTATACGGGTAAGGGGCTGGAGGAATTAGAAAAGGCGGCGGAAAGGCAAAGGCCCCGGGAAGGTAAGCTTGAGAATTTCTGGAAAAAACTGGTAGATCTCTCGAAAGAAAAAAAGGAATACGCCAAAAAACGCGAATCCCTGAACAATGTAATCGTCTCGCTTATACGCCAGATACCCTTTGTTTACGGCGAAAGGGCGCTTGAACTCGCGGAGAAAAATGTGGAAAAATCTCTTGAAAGATATCTTGCCGCGATAGTTACCCGCCATAGCCCAGATTACGCCACCGAGGTAATCGTAACATACAAAGACGGAGAAATCGCGAATGTTAAAATAGGAAAGGGTTATAAAACGTCCGGCAATGTACCGGAAAAATACAGGGCCGATCTGGCGGATGAAGGAAAAGGGTATCGAGCGTTCATAAAAGAAAAAGACAAACGGCGTTACATTTTACGCCATTTTCTCGCCCTCAAGCTTAATAAGGATAATAAGGTTGTAGCGGCCTATGACAACATGGCCGAAATCGACAAAGGCCTTATTACGGAAGTGCTGTGCGTGAGCCCCGAGCAATTCCGCGCGATAAAAAATATGACCCCGGACGAACGTAAGGCGCGCGGAATAATCGCGGTAAGCCGAGAATTTATTGAAAAAGGCATAAACGAAAACCTGCTCTGGAGAACCGCGCGTTTCTGGCAGGGCGCGGGAGCCCGAAATCCCCTGGAAAATATAGTGCAAAAGTTCATAATGGCGCCGGATGCGCGAAAAGCGAAAAAATCTTACGATAATTGGGTAAGGCTCGAAGATAAATATAACAGGGCAAATCCCCTTGAGGAAGCGGACTACATTGTTTTCGGCACGGCCGCGGCGAAACATTCATCCGACAATCAGGCCCCTCCCATAAGCAGGGAACTGGCCGGGGCGCTTGAAAAAATGTTGCTGGAAGGCGGAATACTTTTCGCGGATTCCGAAGCGGACCCCAATAAACCGCTTAGAAAAATCGGGCTTTTACACACTGGAATTATGCAAATACGCGCGGAATTATGGAAACTGACAAAGCAAATAGGTAATGAGAAGAATCCCAAAAAGCGGGCAATGCTTATCGAAAGATTTATGCAGAACCGTTCGGCCAATTCCTACCGGGACGCGAAAAACAGGAACACCTTACGCGTGGTCGTCCATGGCCTGCGGGGGGCGATCGCTTACAAGAGACAGATCATGGAGGCCTATCGCGGCAGGTTGTGTCTCGACAAAAAGGAACTGGCGGAGAGAATCAAGAAATTCAAAACCGCTAATAAAGATGTGGAAAAAATGCCGGCGCATAAGCAATTACAAAAGTTTTTTGAGAAAAGTACCGGGTTAACGGCTGCCTCGATCCTGGGCATGGCCGAAAACGCCAAAGATTACAGGACAGATTCATCCGGCAGGGCATGGATCCTGGTGAGGGACGTCAAATACAAAAGGCCGCCGAGGATAATGGTTATAAACATAGACGGAAGCCTGGAAAATATTTATTCCGGCGGCATAAACGATAACATGGGCGCCTTAAGGCAGGGGATAATAAGGGCCGGCGAGAGAACCGAGGGCGTAAAGATAAAAAGCGATTACAGAACGGATATAACGGGCCGTTATGAGGATACACTCGGAATAAAAGAAACACGCACGTATTTTACGCGCGGCGGAAAAAATATACTGAGAAAATACGGTATCGGCAATAAAATAGCCGATGCCTACGGAAACGATATCATAGAAGAACGCGCCTTTCTTATCGATGAAAAAGGAAATTACCTGACGCTTGACGCGGACGGCAATATCCGGCAAATCGGCCCGGCCAAATTGAACGATTTTCTCGCAACCCGCGGGCCCGGTAAACTCATGTCGCATGCCGCCGTTAATAAATACAGGGTTTATTCCGGACAGCTTCTCGGAAGCGAGATCGCGGTAAACAGGAAAAAGAAAGAGTTTATAAGTATTTCCGTATCGTACGATAGGAGTAACCCGGAGCTTGAGTCGAAAAGAACGGCGTATTTTATCCGAAAAAATGATGCCGGCAAAATAATATACCGGACCAGGCTTTCCGAAGGCAAGCCCGTCGAGCGCTTTGCCGACGGAAGTGTCAGGGTAAAAATAGACGTCCTTGGCGAGGCGGGCAGCGTTATTTATTCAAAGATAGAGACGTATAATGAAATGGGTGACCTTATACGGCAGGAAATTCCCGACAAAATAAAAGGCGGAAGGATAGACGAAAAGACAGGCGCCATAATAGGGCCCAGGATAGTTATTGATGTAGGCTATAAGGAGGGCCTTCAGCGCACGCGGGACGCGTATTATATAAATAAAAACGGCGAGAAATTCCACCGTTCACACGGAGGGTTTTTAGCATACGATGCCGACGGCAACACCCATGTTAAAGTCGATATTTTTTACAAAGGCCGATTCATATATTCCAGGCTGGAGGTTTATGACCGGGTTGGTAATCTGATCCGACAGGAAATCCCGAAGAGCGAAGGGATAGAAATAAATAAGGAAGAAGCTATAAAAGCCATAAGGATGGGAAAATCCGCGATTAAAAACACAAAAATCAGAATAGATATTAATTTCAAAAACGGCCGGGAAAATCAAAGAATAGAATCGCTTGTGCGTAACAAAGGCGGCAAAGACCAAAAACCTATCGAGCTTTCCCTTGGTACCAGTAAAGGTTTTGATAAAGAAAAAGGGCTTTCTATAGTCGACATAAAACGACACTACAAACATACGTCGACAGAGGAAAGGTATAATCCTCTTGGCTGGCTGGCAGAAGTTTATCTAAAGGATGAAAATGAAAACATTTTCCGTAAAATCGAGGTAACCCGTAAAAACGGGTGGGAATACAGCCGCAAAACATGGGCCAGTAATGAAAAGCATGAAAAAACAGGGAATATTATATCAGAAGGTAAATTTCTTCGTTATGAGGGGCGATTTTCCATAGCCGCTGTCACGGAAGACAATATTACCGTAATCCTTAAATCCAACATTTTCGGGGATGTAAAAGAATGCCGGATAGGACGGGAGGGCGAGAATTTGGTGGTCGTATTTGACCATGATGATTTTGGCCGACAGCTTTTCGCGACAAGCACTTACACTTATAAGGGCAAAAACGAAAAAAGTAAAAGCGTAACAATCAAAAAAGGCGAGACCATTGGATGGTTAACCGCCGAAGAAACGATAATCCCGCTGGAGGCGGACCGGGAATATGTAAACAAGGGCGGGAAAATAATAGGTGTAAAGACACAGATCGAGGAAACATTATTCAATAAAGAATGGTTCGAGTATTACGATTTGTTCGGCAATATCATAAGAAGCGAAAATCTGCTTGACGAGAAAATCGACGGCAGGGAAAAAGCCGAAGTTGTTGCTTTTGAGTACAATAAATTTAAACAACTTTTAGGCAGTGAGTCACGGCTTTACGATTGGGATGTATGGAAACGCGCGGCCGTGGGGGAACCGAAAGATTTAAGGACTTCGGTTGTCTCCTATGACAAAGAGGGTAACCGTGTTTCCACCGTAACAGACCGCATAACAGGTTTGCGCTGGCAGGAGATTATGGACGCGGCCGGCCGTTTGAGGGCGAAAATAGGCGGAAAAGACAAAAATGGGAATTTCAGCCCGATTTACATAGAAATACCCGAATATGAAGGCGTCTTGGGCGCTTACGGCATTGGTGAAAGCCGCATGTACAAATACATTAAAGACAAGAAATTAAGCGCTTATAAAGGCCGGGACGCCATTATAGAGGCATCAATATCCAACAAGAACATAGAAGAAATAAAATCAAAAAAATACATTTCCTATCTCTATCACAATAAAAAGACAGGACTTTATTGGCGCGAGTTAAAAGATGTCGCCGGAAAGATGCGGGCAAAAATTTATGGAAAACTCAAAGATGAAAATAAAAAACACAACAAAGATACAAATAAATTTATGTCCTATCTCATCGAAATCCCAAAATATGAACCAAATATACGAGGTGTGCTGGGTATAGCAAAGGAAAGCGCTGTTTATAAATATGTAGAGGGTAAAGCTATAACAGCATATAAAACGGAAAGCGCTTATATCATTGGTTACCTTGTTGACGGAAAGGGCATTCGGAAGCAAAGTTCATCAGACGCTTTTGCAAACAACGAAACCACATTAATATACCAATACGAAAATAAATTATCAAAACTTGTATGGCAGGAGGAGAAGGATAATCAGGGTAGGCTCATCGCTAAGTATAACGGTGTTATTTTGAATAAGCCGGAAGGAGACCTTAAGAAAGGGGAATTTAAAAGAATAACCGTCGAAATAAGCCGGCCAACGGGGATTTTGGGAGTTCTCCACATCTCTTCCAAAAGCCATAGCTACGTGTACCTATATAAGAATAACGTCAAGCGAGAAAACTATATGCCTAAAGACGCTTATATGAAATCTACAATAGTGGATAAATATGGAAATCCCTGCAACACCCTGAATGCTATACGGCCTGACGGCTCACTTATTTATCGATATGAAAATGTAAAAACCCATCTTGTCTGGGAAGAGGTAAAAGATAGAAGGGGTAGAATGGTTATCAGATATGACGGAACAAGGGCTACTGACGGGGTGACTTTTGCAAGGAGATTCGTTACATATTACGATTATGAAGGATTTATAGGTTTTTTGAATGTAAACACAAATACAACCGGATATCGTTGCGATGAAAAGGGCAACATCGTGGATGAGTACGGAAAAATAATAACAAGAAAAGAAGCCGTGCCGGTGGATATATCTCGCATACTTGACAGAAATGGAAAAGAAGTTGATGTTAACAATACGGATATTGCCAAGTTATTCGAAAGTGACGGTAACATCCGGTATCAGGGTAAATTTACGTATAGGATACCCGGCCTTGCCATGGCCGCCACATTGCACTACCGCGAAACAAAAGATAAACGCGGCAGATTACTGTTGAGAGAGGAAGGTGTCACGCAAAACGGCCGGTTTACCCCTCTTTTGAATCATTATCACTTTTATCCGGAAAGCGATAAGTTGAGTGCCATTGATATTTCGAAACAAACAGTGCGAACAGTTTTTGAGGAAAAACCCGGTAAACCCAGAAAAGAAGTTATATTTGCGGTCGCTAATCGCACCAGAAGAAATCCAAATACAGGCGCTTTTACTTATGTTTGTAAAAAAGGTCGCGGCAAAGAATTAAAAGACGAAAGCGAAAAAGCCATAACAATAAACTACGCCAATCTCAAGAATAAACTTGATACAATTTTTGTAGGCACGAAATTTAAATCAGGATTTGAATACATCGAAAAAGCGTGGAGTGAAACAAAAAATAACAGGGGAATGCTTATTGTAGCAAAGGAAGGTTATGCCATAGAGGATCTAGACAGTAACGATTTCCCGATAGAAAAAAGCGAACCAAAATTTATAACATTTTTCAACGGACATACGCTTGCCGCTCCTATCGCCTTAGAAGGCAGGATGTACTATTATAAAAGCGGACAAGAGCATTCCGGGGCATATACAAACGAAGCGTATGTTACAAGAACCAAGGGATTAAATTTTGACGAAAACAATCTTGCCGTATATGAAATTGATGAAACAAGGATGGGGCTGGGTAGCGTTAAGAAAAAAGCGTTCAGGATAGATGGGAGATTGAGATGGGAATTACATGAAGGGAAAAAAGGCAGAGATCCCACGGCCATAGTGAATTACAATGAGTTCGCCTTACCTTCACATACAGAGATAGAGCTGCCGGCCGTTCACGCGAAACGCCTGTTTTCAGGAAGGCGTTATATACTTAAACATTATGTTGTGATGGTACGCAATAGACCGACGGCGATATGGATATGGGATAAGGATGATAGCGGTTCAAAGAAATATGATGAATTCGTGTTGGGAAGGCAGGTTTCGGATACCGTAGAAAATGAAAACGGCACTACAATGCCTAGACCCAAGGTTACGATAGCAGAAACGGCGGATGAGGCAGAGGCAACAGCCCAAAGAGGAGGTAAATATTTTGAGAATAGCGAACTGTTATACAAAAAAGTAAGCAGGACCATATCAAAACAGTGGATGGCATATAGGCAAAGAGATGGCATAGGCCGTATGTTTGAGATGTTGCATGTGCAGACTACCAAACATATGAAAAACAGCGCATTTTGGAACTTGTTTGTTGAGCCGGAGAAACGGGGCGTGTGGAAGCCGCTGATTACAGTCATAGCTTTATGGATAGGCGCGATAACCGTATTGCTTCCCATTCTTCTTCTTGGTACAATGGCAGTCCTCAGTGTTTTTTTCCGAAAAACAGGCGCAAAAAGAGAGTTTACGTCAGGCGTTGTTGCGGGTTCGGGAAAACGCGAAAACATGCCAGCGTCTTTTGTGCCGGTTCAGGAGAGAAACATATTTCTGCCAGGCGAAAAAATAAATCCTATTGAACAGCGAAAGATACGCAACAGAATTAAAATGATAATACCGCAGCTTAACTCGGTGGGGCCGTTTGTTGATTACCTTGAGAGCCTGTATATAGAGGCAACCCGAGATGAGAAGCGTTTTATAGAAAGATTTTATCCAGAGAATCCGAATCCCGTAAGAACAGACCCGGTTTCTGATTTTTACAAAAAACATGAAATAAACCTTACACGAGCAGAAAAATTAATCATAGAGCCGATAGCTTACACATTTTTAACTACAATAGGACAACAATCGCGTAAAGCATATGATTTTACCGGTGATTCGGTTATGTTTGAAAACGGGAAAAACCCGATGATGGAGATAGGCGGACCGAATGCTTCCCGCGAAACCAGATTTTTTGTTTCAGACAGAGAGTTCAGGCGTTTTTTGGAATATTGCGCGGAAGATGGGATAGATCCATTTACCGGAAGGGCGATTAGAGCTAATGTTAAAGAACCGACGAATCCATGGGATTTCACGCAACTCGTATCCACGCCGGAAGCGCCATTTCCGAATGTAAGACAGACAGTGGTGGTTACGGACAGGAAGACCGAAAAAGACAAAGAACATCCAAAACAAAAGAAGCAAGAAAAACTTTTGCAGAAGATACGCGAATACCTAAGTGAAAAATATAAAGAGAAAGGGTTTAAACCCTACGTATTTCCACAGCCTTTCGCTGAAGGAACAATAGGGAGGAGAATTTTACAAGTATTCTTGCTCGGAGGCGGCGCGGCATTGGGATGGATGGTTTTAAGCGCGACAGGAACATTGACTACGCTTTTTTTCGTGTTGGCATATTGCATTTTTGCTTGGCAGGCAATGCAGGCGTTGCCTATGATATGGTACTTTTTTAAATACAGGCTAAGAGGGTTATCTGTGGTGTTTACCGCGCCGTACGAAGGTGACGGTGAAAACGATGAAGCAAGAATAAAGCGAATGAAGCATTTCTGGAATGTGCTGTTTTCCTTCTGGATAGGATTGGGCATTGTATTGACGGCCGCAAGTATATGGTTTGCAAAAGGAATGATGCCATGGCCGGCACTCGCTGTTTTTGGAACATCAATACTTGTTCTTAATTTCATGGTATCATTACGTAGCTGGTGGAATCTTATGATAATAGGCGTGGAAATGCAGATGTCGGCGCAACGGGGTTATTGGAAACATATAAGTACATACGGTTCGATACAGAAAAAACATATTGACAGGGTAAAGAGGGACGCTTATTTGAGAGATATTTATGGTGAAATACTTGTTGATGCTACTCTTCTGGGTTATTACCTGGTGACCAAAAAAGAAGCGCAGGCTTTAAAAAAAGCGCTAAAAGCGGGCGAAGATTTACCAATACTAAAAAATAAACGTGCCCAAAAGATAATAGTTGGCTTTTTTAATAAAGTAAACCTTTATAGCGAAGAAGAGCTGAAAGAGATAAAAGAGTTTATTCGAAGCGGCAACATGCTTCTTCCCATGTTCGCCAAAATAACGGCTCGCGATCAACTGGGCATACCTTCAAGAAAGTCTCTTGATATATCCAAGCTTCACTTAGGCGATATAGCATCTAAGTTTGCCCTGCTAAAAAAAGCATACAAAGGTGACTGGGAGATTTATCTCGAAGATATTGCCCGTCGAGCGGGCAAAACGGATGAAGATGTACAAAAATTTGTCAATAAATACAAAAAAATGTCCATGAGATATGAAACTACGCTCAAAGGTTTTACGACCGAAGGCATTATTCCGGACGCATTCAAGGACATAAAAAATAATGATCTTCAGATGGCAATCGAAAATCAACTAAAGTATGTTACGCTTGAGGACCTCAAAGAGCTTGCAAAGAAATATGATGTAGATTATAACCGAGATCCCAAACTTGAGAAAATAATGCAGGGGAGTAAGGTCTCCGATGAGATAAGGCGCAATCTGGATGATTATTTTCAAGAACTGGGAGAAAATAAGCTGAAAACTATATTATGTGATCTGATGCTTCACGACCAGGTTATGCAGGAATTTTTGTTGTTTAGGCTTGATAACGTGCAGAAAACCGCGAAAACCACGCACAACTCGTCTCTTGCGGCTTACAGGGTATTTTTGAAACATATACTCGAAATTGATAAGGTTACTGATGACAAAATAATGGACTACTACAGGGGGATAGTAAGTTATAATAAGAAATTCAGCCCAAAAAAATTTGGCGACGTTTTCATGGAAAATATGCAACGAAACGGCTGGGAAATAGGACGCTGGGAAAACGGTAGTCCGGTAAAAAATCTGGCGACCATTGCCGAGTTTGACACTCTAATGCCTGATGGGGGTTTTGCCGAATCAGGATGGGGGTTTAAAATTGACAACTGGACGATGGCTCTGCGGTATATTGACGAAGATGACGGTGTCATATTCAATACTGACTGGGAACATACTATATTGCCCGTTGACGTCTTTATGCTTCCCTTCGTGGCATATGAATTCACAAAGCGGAAGAACTTAGGTATAGGCCTTACTGATTTAAGGGACGCTGATCAGGGGATGACGCCTACGGCAAAAGATCAAACCATAGCCGAAGACGTGTGGAACTATCATATAATCCAAGCGTTAACAAGAATTGGAACCCCGGCCATGTACGGTCCCGTGATAATGCGTCTGCCCGTGATGAGGGCTTTTGGTACAAACATGAGTAAAATAGAGGATTCAACCACGGCGCATGAGGCGTTAATGTATGGGTATAAAACCGATTTTATCCCAGGCATAACCATGAGCCGCGGAAGAGAAAAAATGCACAGTAACATGCCGGCATTTGTAAACAGATTTGGCGGACTCGTCCTTGACAACTCACTCACGCCGCATTTCCAGAAGATGCTGGCGAGCGTAAAATTGCACTGGACAGAGAAATTGGCGCTCATAATGAATGACGATCATTACATAAATCAATTTATTATACCGAGATATAACCTTCTGATAGTCTTTTTTGCCTTTTTTATATCATTCACGCCCTATGCATATCTGGCTTTTCCCTTACTGGCAATAGTGCTTCAGTTAATTCTTACGCAATCCGTAACGGTTGGTGGCATAAGAAAGTTTATAAGGGAGAACGGATTCTTAAAAGGGTATCTTAAGTACATGTTAAGGTTGTGGAGCCTTTGTTTCACCTACCTTTCGTTGATACCTAACGACGCAAAAAAAGTTCAGGACGCGCTTAAAGGTTTAAACGGCGCGTTTGAAGGCGGCGCAAAAAACGTTATCTATAGTACGGCACCGTTTTTAGAATTATACGTTAAGTACAAGCCCGGTATCAAATGGGGCGTTATACTTCTTGGCATAATACTCCTTGCTCCTATAACTCCGTACGGGGTGGCTGTGCAATTTTTCTTTTATATTTTTCCTATAACGTTTATTTTTGGGCCGTTCATGAAAAACGCGAAATCAAAGCCACTCCTTTCGGGATTTATTTTCGGAAGCGGTGCACTCGCATTCATAATAAACGGATTTATTATGCAGTTTGCCCCGATGTGGCAGGTGCTGGCTGTTTTCTCATTAGTAATAATAGCTGTTGGCGCGACTGGCCGGGAAAAATACACAAAAGGCATAGCATACGGATTATTTGCAATCCCTTATTTCATAGTTGACGCTACTTATAAGTTGGCGGCAACAGTTTTTACAATTTTCCGAAAAATAAATAAACTGAATAACCTCAAACGAAAAAAAGACAGTCACCTAAAAACCTTTGGCCCGGGAGAAGGCGTTACGCGGGTTACGCGCAAAGAACTGGAAGGTACATTCATAGATTCATTAGAAACAGGGCTTGACCTGTCAAAAGCCAAGTGGAAGAGGTTCGCGCCTTATGGCAGGGATTCGGCCGGCCCGGCGGTTTTATTAGATGATTCACTTGACGCGCTGGAAGAACTCGCGAAAGAAGATTTCGAAATAAATACATATCTGCAGTCGATCTTAAATGGGCAGGAGAACCGCGGTCCTCCTATAGTAATTAAGGTATCAAGCGCTCTTCAGGTTAATTCAGCAAGATACTACAATGCCCAAACAGAAGAAGTCGAGATTATATTCAACGAAAGATTCATAAAGACGCTCCTTAACGATTACGATACATATCCCCAGGTAAAATACATACTTGCCGAACGCCTCTTCCACGAACTTGGGCACGATAACAGGATAGAAACCACCAAGGAAAAAGTTGAAGAGGAAGCCCGCCTCATAATGAGAGATTTAAAACTCCACGCCCTCATAAAAAAAACCATGCAAGCTGATATTGACAGATACTTCTCAGAAAAAAAGCCCAAGTTTCCATCGGGATACTATTTTAAATTCCTGGATACCGTGCTTGAAACAAAAACGAGCAAACCCGTGGAAAATATCCTCTTACCCCGCGAAGCCATTTTTACCAGAGAAGACGTAGAAAAAATGCACTCAGGAATGAGTATAGAGCAGGTGCAGGCACTTACGGAAAATTTACCTCTTGAATGGAAAAAGTCGAAACACACTATCCGGGAATTTCCCGATGAAATAAAAAAAATCGCTGAATTAAGACTTGATAATTTACTTTACAACGAAATTTTTAAAATAAGAGTGCAAGGCAATGAAATGGATGTACAGAGTAAAGAATATTTTGCTGAGCTCTTAAAAGGAACCTTGAATTTATCATTGATAGAAATTATACGGGAATTTGTGAATAATGCTAATGATGCCTGCATAAATAGGATGTTTTTCGGAGACAAAATCAAAGATGTAGGATCCATAAACGCAGGGAAAATCAGCCTTAAGATCGTACAGAAAGAAGGCAGCATTGTAATCACGATCAAGGACAATGGCGCGGGAATAAAAATAAAAAAAGATAAAATTTCTTCCTCTTTTCCATTGTACGGAGATTGCCCCGGTATTACGGGCGGCGGAGGTATGGGTATTGAATGGGCTAAGGCTGTAGTACATTATCACGGCGGAACAATCCAATGGCATACACCTTCGGATTATTCGGAGACTTTAGGAACAGGGGTCACAATAGTATTACCGGCGTCAAATTTAATTTTTAAAGAAACAAACGACCTTTTTCCGATAAAGACACAGCAAAGGGCAGCTTTAGAGAAAAATATACAAACCATACTCAAATGGCTGGTTGAGCGCCAGGCAATTCCCGATGACTACGACCTTTTATGGGTAATGGGTTCAAAGTTTACCAGGGTGGCTGAAGAAGCAGCGCAACAGTGGCATAAAAAACACACAAATGTTTTAATAACAGGCGGCGTTGGGCGCGAGACGGCATCAATGGATGATTTAATAAGACAGGGGTGGCTGCCTGACGGTACCCTGACCCGGTTAAATGTAATATTTGACAGACTCGCGAAGATTAAAAAAACAAAAGGCAATGAGGCATTATGGAAAGAAATAGAAAAGCTTTTTAATATTTATAGAGGTAGGGACAGGGAGAAATTAGATAACCCGTATCGTGATAGCGAACAAAAGACATGGCAACAATCCTATCAAGGTGCATTTACGGCGCGAAAGGTAGAAGCTATTATGTCCGGCATTGTAACCATAGAGGAAGTTGTGGTCGATAAACTTCTCGATAAGGACACAAGATACAAAACCCTGCTCCCGGAGGGAATTCTCTACTATGCTGTTTTGGAAGTTTTGGGAGTGGATCCTCATTCTATTTATGTAGATGCCCAATCAACAACATCTGTGGAAAATATTATATATGGAGCGGGAATTCTAAAGAAAGACAATTTGCGCCCCAAAACAGTTTTATTGTTTCAAGAGCCATATATCCAGAGAAGAGCAAAGGCGACCTTCAAAAAGCAAATGCCGAAATATTATCCCGAGTGGAACAAACCCGGCCATTGCGTTATAAGTTACGCGCCTTATCTTTATGAAGGGGAAAGGGCGCTTGCCCTGATGACCGATGAAGAACTTACACACATGGCTGAATTAGCCAAAGGCGAGATAAGAAGATTCCTGGAGTATTCCCATCCCCCGAAAGATGCGATTGTTGCTGAAGTTATCCCTGAAAAGGTGATGGAAGCGTATGGCGAGCTACTAAAAAGGGCTCTTCTCTCGCAGATAGAGATGAACGCAAATGTTAAGAAGATTCTCAAGGCCCGGCTAGGCAGAAAAGGAAAATTAACCCAGGAGTTGAAAAGCCTGGATACTTCGGATGTTGAGTTATTCCTGACGCACCTGAATCTTAAAGCAATTTATCAGGACAGGGAGATAGATTCTGTATTGTCGGATCAGGAAAGGTGCGCTCTTTTATCCAGGGCATTAGCTGTTTCATTAACAAGAGAAGATGCCGGGGATATCGCCCGATTCCTGGAAACATTCATTAAAGAACAATCCGACGCAATCCTGCCCGAAGCAAAACTGTTTATCAGGTCCTATTTAACCGTATTTAACATTGATGCCCCCTTAGAAGTCGCTATTTGCACATCTCTTTATAACACCCAAAAGGAACATTCCCGGCCGCCTTCGGGCCGAGATTGGCTAAGGATAAAAGTTGAACAGTTCTTTAGGGAATTACTGTCGGTAAATCCTAAGGTTCAGGGAATGTATGTTTTTGTTAATGATGGCGATGACTCCAATGAATCCGGAAGAAAAACATCCGACGTTCTAAGGAGCCTTCTGGAGGATGATTATTATTCCGACATAAAAGACAGGGTGTCTGTTTTAGAGCTATCTGAAGAAGATAAGCAAAGAATGGGCTCGGTAAAACACGGCGCGCTTGCCTGTGGCATGCGGTATGCCCTGAATAAAGGCGCGGATATCATTATGTATTCGGACGGAGATCTCTCCGCCCCTCTCGGACAACTTGGCTTACATATTGAAAGTTTGGTAAATAAAGGAAAAGGCCTTGCTTACGGCTCAATCAAAGAGAAAGGATCGGTGGTTCCTTACAGGAAATCGGTGCGCAGGTTAGGGACCATCGTGTATAACTGGTGGGTAAGATTGCTCCACAGGCATATTCACGGAATAAAAGATACCCAGCGCGCATTTAAGGCATTCAGAAGAGAAGCGTTGGAGAAGATATCACCCGTGGAAATTAAATCCATCGATGAACAGGGAAGATTAAAAATAGAATTCGACCCTGATTTTCTGTATGACTTTACCGGTGATACTGAATGGCTTAGAAGAACAAGACTAGCCGGGTACGAATTAGAAGCGATACCCATTGTCTGGATCGACAGCCCCGAAACTTCTTCAATAAGTTTTTGGAAGAGCGCCGTTTCAATGTTTATAAGCGCGGTAAGACAGACGAGGACTTTGGGCAGAATTACTCGCACTTCGCTTAAGACGACATTGCGGGAGGAAGAAGATAATAAAGCCGGCAGCCTCGGGAGGAACTCCATGTTAGGAGAAGTTCCTCTTAACATAGATCCCTCAGATAAACCCGAAAAGGAACCTCTAACCAATTTATCACCTATAGATCGAAAGATCCTTAACGCCATAAAAGCGTTGCAACAAAGAGGAGAGCCAGTAACGCAAACAAGTATCGCGGAGGAGGCAGGGCTTAGTAATGCTACAATCACAAGCCGAAAGAACGCCAACCCTGAAATAAGAACGGCCATCAAAAAGGCGTTACTGTTACCCTCGGGTGGGGTTCCGGCGGAAGATGAAAAATTAAAAGATGAAGCGGGCATAGTTATCGGCGTCACAGGCCTTACGCAGGATGAGATTAATGCCAGAACAGACATGAAAAAAATAGGAGGGGTAAAATTTGTAGCGCTTAATGGAAAGACAGCGGCGGAAAATCTTGAGAATCTACGGGAGAAGATAACCGAATACGGTGCATTTAACGCGGCAATAATACAGGGGGTAGATAATGACAGGCTTGAAAACGCTATGTACAAAATTATCGACGCGATAGAAGAAGAAGATGTGTACCGTTTCATTGATAATCCCGAAGGGGCAGCGCTTTATGAAAATATCGCGGAAAATATCGGTGAAACACTGGAAAAAGTTAAAACAAGAAAAGATATCCGCGACCTTTTAATGAGGCTCGCGGTACGTTTCAGGGTCATAAAATCCGAGAGACTCGCCTCATTAAGCATTTATGAATACAAATTTGATAGAATCGCCGGACTAAACAGTATCAGAAGTAAGGACGCCGGGCTCAACGCGAAAATTAGTGAAATCAACGGAATAAGGCCCCTATCTCAAAGGGTCAATGATATAGGGGACCTGCGATGGGTAGTTAACGAACACGCAGAAGCATCGGGGGAATACGGGGAAAACTATCCGGTTAAATTGCACATAAGATTATCCGGCGAATACCGGAAGAAACTCGCTAAACACGGAATAAAAAAGAATAATTTCACGGAATATTTAAAGCGCGCGAAACTCCTGGATAAGACGAAAAAATATAATATAGCTATAAGCTGGAACGACAGCGATAAACTCGATGAAATATACGATGATATCGTAAAATACTTTGGAGAAATCAGGCCCGAAAATGTGGCAATAGGCGATATGAGAGCCGAAAGAAGGCTGACGCTGACAGACAAAAGAAAGGATATAAGAGGTATGATAGTTGTCAGCATGGAAGAAGGCATCATATCGCAGCAGTATAGAATAATTATCGAAATCATCGCGAATAAAGGCAAAAAACCCGGTACGCTTCCGGAAGGAGTAATCCTTGAAGAAAGGCCCGATATAATTCCGGGAACGATCTATTTCAGGTTTAAGGCAATAGAGCCGGCAGACATGGAAAAATTAAGGCGAGAAATCGAACAGTATGAAAAAATATTAATGGCAGCTTAAAGGGGGAGGTTACCTCGCCTCCCGCCGCGGCCGGACGCGTACCGCGTCCGGCGAAAGCGGGGGGAATACGTTTGCGCCCGCGGGTTCTGCCAAGCGCCCGCGGGCGCAAACTTTTTATAAACACCTTTTTCTGTTACATTTTTTTTACAATTCAATTACATGCCTGTGACAATAAAAACACCTTTTTTTGATATAATCCATGTGTTATGACGAGGAACATCATATTTAAGGCAATCAGTATTATCCTGTTAATGGCGTTTATTGCTCTCGATATATCATGGGCAAGCCCGCCGGAAATACGCTCAAATAACCACACTCTTGCCACGGAGTCGCCTTTCCAGCCGCGAATGATAACTCAACAAGCGGGAGGACGCGCACAAACCATATTTCTCCGGAGTGCGCTGCTTCATTCCGTTTATGACATATCCGAGTATTTTTTTGGCAACGATAAACGAGGCATGGAATCCCTTCCCTCAAGATTCGCGGAAGCAGTTATAACGACGGAGCTTGGTAAGGCCCTCGAAGAAGCGGGTATCACCATAGAGGGTATAGTTCCGGTGGAATACCTCAGAAAAATATCTCCCGATAAATTAAAAATCGCTCTCGACGGAATAGGTTTTAAGGGAACGTTTCCGGATGAGGGAGTGGTCTTTATCCTCTATAAAAAAGGTGATGAAAAGTTCCTCGTGCAGGCCGCTCTTAAATCCGAAGTTTCTCCCGGGGATCTTCCCGGTTACGAATTGGCGGATTCGGATAAATATGTAGTGAAGTATGTGCCAAAGGATTACGCGCTCTCCAAAGCAAAGGTGATAGAAGCCGACGAAGCGCCGGAAGTAACTATATCCGGATCGATTAAAGAAGCAGACGCGTATAGGTTTGCGACATTGACAGATGAAGAACTTTTAGCAGATTATTTAAATGAGCAGAATATACAAAAGTTTGAGTTACAGCCGGAAGATGCGGCATACCTCAGGGGAAAAGTGGTTTTGGTTCTCGGCGCCGGCGGGGCAATCGGAGCAGAAATAGTCCGTCAATTAATAGATAAAGGCACAGATCAAATTGTGCTCATAGATAACAACGAAAACAATATCTATGATATAAGAAGGGAACTTCGGGAGTCCTACGGAATGAGCGAACCGCAAGCAACCTGTCTTCTTGCCGACGTCAGAAATAAGGAAAAACTCCGGAGTATCCTTGACAGACATCACCCTGATATTGTGTTTCACTATGCCAACTATAAGAGTTTGACATTAGGGAATGTTTCCCCCGGAGAGTTTGCCGATGTGAATATCGGAGGAACCAAAAATTTACTTGAAGTTGCCTGCAGCTCTCCGGGCGTTGAAAGATTTGTTTATATTTCCTCCGATAAAGCGGAATCCCCGGGCCAAAACTACGGCAGGACAAAAAGGATTAATGAATTATTAATTCAGGCCGCCGCAATTAAGCATCCAAACATAAAATTCGGCTCCATGAGATATTGTAATGTTTTAGATAGCGCCGGCTGCTTTGTTATTTCTACTTTTAGAGACCAGATCGCGCATAATAAACCTATTACAGTGAGAAGAATGAAAAACGGTGAGATTCCCAACCGTTACTATATACCGCGCCATGTAGCCGCCAAACTGGCCATTATAACGGGCTGTAACTGTGATAATGGAGAAATTTTCAGCTTGGATAAGGGCATAGTATCCCCTATAGAAGTAGATGAAATAGCCAGGGCGCTTGCCCGCAAATTGGGTATAGTGGATGTTGATTCATGGTTTGAGAAGAGAGTTAAATTCGTAAAGAGTGAGCGCGGAGAGAAAAAATCCGAAGAGCTTGGCAAAGGTGAACATTTACCCGGTACCCCGCTTATAAAAATGTCGGCAGGAAATCCCGTTGATGGCGCATGGTTAAATGAAAGTATCGATGGATTATTAAAGTTATCCAATGATATCGGAAATGATCAGCTGATAGAGAAAACCTTAAAAGATATTGTGGATGCGGCAGAGAAGGCGAAAACAGAAATTTTAGATCAGTCCGAAGATACAGTAGCCGTAACGATCGCCGAAGGTAAAACGCCGAACATGACCTGTGGCTTGGACGGCACGGTAACGAAATCCAATGAACTGATTTCAACGGAAAACCCGGACCCCGCCGATGATTATACCCCTGTGGTTATCGAGGATCGAGGCAAATACAAGAAATTTAATCCGGTAAAATTAAAAGCCGCGCCAACCCCGAAAGGTAAACATTTAAGTTTCAGAACAATCGAAGGAAGCGTGAAATCCGGCGATCTGGGCAGATTAAGGAAAAGGGCGTCAAGGGCGCTAAAATATTTACACCGTAATCTACCCGTGGATTGGCCCGGGGATATCCTCATTACCACGGATATTTCGAAAACCGAGGCCGGAAAAAGGCGCATGGCCGAATTTAGAAACAATGAAATCAGATTACATCCCGCCTTTCTTGAAGAGGGCAATGTATTGGCGGACTTATTTAATAGTTCACAAGCCGAAGCTGAAAAATTTCTGGAAATAATTCTCCTGGAAGAAATCCTGCATAGCGCGGGGTTTCACGCCCATAAAATTGTTTTATCCCGCTTATCCGGAGAATATTTGCGTGCTTATTTCAATATTTTAAATCCCTCTAATCGTAATGGCGTTTCTTGTTCCGAGGATTGGTACCGGAAAGTTAAGAAAAGCTTTGTGTCGTCAAAAGTTGATTTAAGCGGCCTTACCGGATTTCTCAAGGGCGGCCGGACAAGATACGTGAAACTCTTAAAAAGCGGGGTATACGGGAATACCCGGAATATTGTAGCCGATAAGGCCCGGGCTGACATGTATGGATTTGAATCTGCCGAAAACGGTATATTTGGACCGGTGGTTGAGGAATCCCGCTACAGCATTCAAAATATTATTGATGAATGGCACGATATGGGGATTAAGGTTATGCTTCATTGCGGCATAGGCGGACAGGCCCTGGGCAATCGAGCGCTTTTAGAGCCGGCGGCTTCTTATGAGTCCGATCGAAAAGTAATTGTGCTGGAAAAATTGGGTTACGATTTTAATAAAATATTTGATGATCTGGAAAAAGAGGGAATAGACGCTTCCGAAGTTTGTATCCATGTTTCTTCCAAATCCGGCGTAACTGATGAAGTCATGATTAATTTCCAGGGTTGTTTTCATGCCCTGATTACGCGTTTGAGCAAAGAAAAGTTTAATGATGAAAGGCCGGCCCTGGCGGCCCTGGAGAAACTAAGTAAAATAGGCGATATAACCGAATTGAGCGAAAGAGAAATAAAAAACTTAAATTTTTCCGATGAGGTATCAAACTTACTCTGGGACGTATTGCGGCGCATTATTTTTACCACTACTCTGGGTAAAGAAAAAGGAAGCCGGCTCTACGCTTTGGCCAGATGTCCGCTGACAAGAGAAATTTTAGGCCCTGCCGGTATTCCCGTAGTGGGCATTCCGGACAATATAGGGGGAAGATTTTCCGAACGCAGCCCTTCGGGCGACGTAACCAGTGCTTTTATCGGGAGAGACATATTTAAAATAGCCGAGGGCGGACACGAGATTTTAGATATTTATACCAGCGACAACCCCGATATAAATCCCGCGTTGAAGGCTGCAGGTTATCTACATCTTTTTAACCCGGATTATATCGTAATCGCTGTGCAGGCCTCTAACATGGAGGCCGTAGCCCTTGCCTTAGCCCAGAAGTTTCCTGAAAGTTGGGGAAAGAACGGTAAAGGCCCGATGGTTTTAACCTGCACCGGACAGGCGATGCTCGATAAAATGGCTCAGGTTATGGAAAAGCGTCAAACGGCGTTTATTATCATCAATGTGGATGGGGAAAAAGTCAAACCGCTGACATTAGAAAAATATTCAAAATCCCCTTATTTCATTTATACTCAGATTGGATTAGGGGAAAAAGAAGACGCCAGGAGGCTCTTATTCTTTGACGAGTTAACCAAGTGGTATGGCGAGCTTAATGCCGGGGGCACTACAGGCGACTACAAGTCCCCTGATTATGCGCCCTTAGACTTTCAGGTCCAGCCTTATGTGGATATCGGCAAAAAGATATTGCGGGAAACCGCGAATTTATTATCCCGGGGGCCAAATGAACGAAATTCGCGATATTCCTCTTTTTTTACCGCCCGCCGGCGGATTCCACAATTAAAAGCGAGTAACGACATTACGCCGGTAAAAAACATTCATGAACTGATGCGGATTGTGTGGGAGAAAATATTTGTGCCCGCAGGGGATATGCCGAAAATAACCGACCCCGACGAAGATAGTAATTTTTTAGCCCGCCTAAAACAAATAAAAAGGCTTTTGGGTAAAAAAGCCGGTTGTACCACTATGCGCGAAATACAACAGATAGATACCAAAATCTATAATCTTTTTGAGAAAATAGCCGATTACGGCCGGAGCCCTCAACCGGCTTATATCGAGAGATTGGTTTTAAACTTGGTCTTTTTTTGCGCCTGCCATCTTATATACGGTAAGATTCCCTTGCCGATATTTTATACACCTCAGGAAGAAGCTGAAATCCTGGGCCGGTGGTACAAACATATCATGAAGAGCGTGCCAAACGAATTTGGCATAGGTACCCGTGAACAACATTCATATTTTCAGTCGCTTTTAGGAGGCAAAAATGTGGCCTTGCCTATTTTAGTGGATGTATTTACGCCTCTGGATAATATCATGAGAACGCAGGCACCTATTCAATACATGGGGTTGGCCCAGGAGTATCTCAAAGGGCTTTTTCCGGATGAGGTGAGACGCTTATATCTTGAAGCTGAATGTGACGCCTTTACCAGCAGTAAGATTCCGGATGATCTAAAAAAAAGAATAAAAACAAAACAACCGCGTGACTGCGCCATTTTACGTATATGGGATTTATCCACTGAAACGGGCTTAATCGAGGCCTTTCGTTTTTTCGGAAGATTTACCGCTTTATTGTCAAGAGCCGTGTCTATTTTATCGCATGAGATTAGCGTGGAGGGCACCCGGGAGAGGCTGATAAAAAAACTGGGGGACACCAAAGGCAATGAGGTTCTTACGATAACTGAAGAGGCGTTGGCAGTAATAATAAATCATCCGGGCTTACTTGACCCCAAGCTTTTAGAGGCCTTGTCCCGCCAACCCTTGAAAGTGGCGCAAGCCACGTGGAAGGATCAGATACCCGCAATGAATTTGGAAAAATGGCATGTAGAAACATACAGGCGGGTGGGGAAAAATGCCCGGGATGAAAAACTTCTCCATAAAGACATCAGGTGGCCGTACATATTAATGGCTAAAATAAACAGGATGCGTAAATTGAAAAATAAACAACTTTCCACCCGGCAATGGTTAGAAGCGGGCCGCCGAATGACCGCAGAATTGCTTGATATGGATGTCCGGGTAGCCAAAAACGGCGTTGCCCTGTTTGGATTTTTGTCTGACGGGAAAAGTTTGCCGACACATTTACTTGGCACCCCGGGGGAATTTACCTATCACGAAATACATGATGATTCAGGATATCTGAATGACCTGGAAAGCGCTATCCCCGGAATGACTTTTAAATTAAGAGGCTTGCTGGAACACAAGTTGAACGAGCCCCGAGGAGGCTTGTGCCTTGAACCGCCTACCAATGAAAAGGGGTTTCTGGCGTTAAAATTAAACAGGTCTGACATTACCGAAGAAGATATGAAAAGCTTTTCGAAATTGGCCATGGCAGAATGCATTCGAGCGGCAGAATTTTTTGCGCCCATTGTTCATCCGGAAAAGCCATTCGTACCAGGCGGCGGGTTTATAAAAATGTTTGCCGAAGCGGAAATAACTCTTCCCGAAGATCTGACAGTGAACAAATTTTTAGAGTTGGTCAAATCGAATAGTCCCGCTACCCCTTCGCTAACCGATTCCCCTGTTGTGTTACCGAGCCCGGGCGCTATAACTCAACTTTTCGAAATCGTTGAACAAACCGCTGATATGACTGTATCGGAAAGAGATCCCGGCAAAATTGAGGCAAACGGAATAGCCGTCTCGTTAATAGCGCTTGCAAGACGCGCCAAGAAAGAAAATCAAGGCATCGTGATACCAATCGCGCTTGACGGGATACCGGGTTATCTTAATGAGGCATCCTATCAGAGCCAGGCGATAAAGGATCTTGCGCGAGAAATCGAGTCCATACCCGATATGCTGGATGATATGGGGCTTGATAACGTAAAGGTTGTGTTTAAAAACAGGCGCGAGTCCATACCCGAGTGGATAACCAGAACCAGAATAACCATAACAAACCCGGATGACCTTTCAAATGTGTTTGTCCTCGCGTGCGATAAGATAATAAAGAAGTTCGAAAGCGCTTTTCAGCTTGAGTCCATGAAAAACGAAGCAAGGCCATTTCTCGCGAACATAAATCCCGAAAAACTAACCGCGTTTTATGAGGAATACGGTGAATCCCGAGACAGGCAATTAAAGATACAGATAATGACGATGTTCTATATTATGCTTGAGCTCGCCCTTGGAAAGGAAGCGCCCAACCTGCCGGATGATTTTCCTATAGCGGTGAGATATACCGGGAATGACAAGCAAAATAGAATGGTTTACTTCATTCCGAAAGCCGAAGAGATGAAATATCAAGATCTTGAGAGGTATTATAACGCCAAAGCGCTGGCTCTTCATTCAGCGTAAAGGATTATCCGTATTGTTACATTATTGTTGCAGTATTATTACCTTATCGTGACAACCAACAGCTTGCTCTATGGTATACTATACATGTTCGTCTAAGGCTGACGCGTTTTGGGTTAACATATAAAATAGTTAGGTA
>Ga0180431_10000635_pt1 | contig 50168 bp, 45 predicted proteins | sample SS_ome_11_FD_132459 | JGI IMG/M metagenome (GOLD analysis project Ga0180431, IMG submission 132459) | Hypersaline lake sediment archaeal communities from the Salton Sea, California, USA - SS_1_MS_1 metaG | ecosystem: Environmental > Aquatic > Non-marine Saline and Alkaline > Hypersaline >... | reverse complement strand
GACGACGGTCGTGGGCAGCAAGAAGATGCTGGTATACGATGACATATCGAGCCTGGAGAAGATACGGATATACGACAAGGGTGTGACCGTTCAACCTCATTACGATACGTTCGGCGAATTCCAGCTGGCATACAGATACGGTGATATTTCCATTCCAAAATTGGACGATGCAGAGCCCTTGAAGATCGAGTGCCAGCACTTCATCGACTGTATCGAAAAAGGCATACCTTGCAGAAGCAGCGGTGGGCATGGACTCGAAGTGCTTCTTGCGCTTGAAGCATCCGATCAATCCATGAAAATAGAGGGCGGGAAGGTTACGATCGATTATTCGGGTCTATTGAGCGAGTAATCCATGATCCCTGAAAAAGGCGAATATAAATTGGGAGAGGTGCATCTGGGCGAAGGATCACTGGTCGATCCGGGAGTGCTGCTCGGGTATCTTTCCCCCCGCAGCGGTGTCTCGAGTGTTCTAGAGATAGGTCATGGAGCCAGGATAAGAAGCGGAAGCGTGATCTATGCCGGTTCCACCATAGGTGCGCAGTTGGAGACAGGTCACAACTCGATCATCAGGGAACAGAATGTCATCGGGGACGATTTCTCGATATGGAATAATTCGGTCATTGACTACGGATGTAAAATCGGCAGTAGGGTCAAGGTCCACTGCAATATATATGTGGCGCAGTTTACGATCATCGAGGATGATGTTTTCCTCGCTCCGGGAGTGACGATAGCGAATGATATACATCCAGGGTGCCCTGAATCAGGAGAATGCATGAAGGGACCGATCATCAAGCGAAGTGCCAGGATCGGTGTAAACGTAACGATCCTTCCGTATGTGACCATAGGTGAGCGTTCCTTGATCGGGAGCGGTGCGGTTGTATCCAAGGATATCCCACCGGGTGTTGTAGCATACGGGAATCCGGCACGCGTACGAGGCAAGATCGAGGACCTGCGTTGTAAGACGGGGCGTAGAGAGGCCCCTTATCTTTGATTGCTTCCGAAATGACTATTCCCTCAAATAAATGCAGAGTGGTTTTTCTGGCATCCACTCTTGTTACTGGCGGTGCCGAGATGGTTGTCCGGTCGCTGGCTCTGGGCCTTCCCGATCGTGATATCTCCACCAGGCTGGTCTGTATTCGGGACCCTGGTCCCTTGGGAATGGAACTGTCCTTACGCGGAGTCGATATGGACTCGAGTCTGGCAAGGAGAAGGTATGATATTTCCGTTTTCTCGAAACTCGTACGCGCGTTTCGCAGCAAAAGGGATGATGTGCTCGTTTGCCTGGATCATCATGATGCCGTGTTCTGGGGTGGGATCTCATCGAGATTCGCCGGCGTGACGGGCAGGATACTCTCCGTTCACTCGACAGGGCTCTGGGGCAGGTCGGGCACGCTGACCACGATGGACAGGCGGATGCTGCCGCTTTTCGATAGGGTTATCGCACTGGCCGACAATCATGCAGGTTATCTCGCAACCCACGAGGGGGTCGAGGAGCGAAAGATCGAGATCATAAATAATGGGATCGATATAGAAAGGTTCCGTCCCGCAGCGAGTGGCCGCGGCAAGAATGAGTCAAGGAAGAGATTCTCGTTAGATCCCGAGACTTTCGTGGTTACCATTGTCGCAGCTCTTCGTCCCGAGAAAAACCACGAGATGTTCCTCAGATCTGCGGCGGATATAATCGCTGAAGGAAGGGACTTTAAGTTTTTAGTCGTCGGGGACGGTAAAGAGGCAGGAAAATTGCATGAGCTGGCAACGGAACTGTCGTTGGGAGAATCTGTTATATTTCTTGGGAATAGGGACGACGTGCAGGATATATATTCTGTCTCGGATGTATCCGTGCTCTGCTCCAGCGACGTCGTGGAGACCTTTCCATTGAGCGTTCTCGAGGCGATGGCCTCCGGAATACCGGTTGTGGCCACGTCTGTTGGCTCGATAACCGAGATCATCGATGATGGGGTGGAGGGATTTGTTATTCCACCAGGCGATCGGGAAGCGCTGACCTCAAGATTGATGATGCTCGAAGAGGATACAACGGTGAGGAGAGAGATGGGGAGAAGGGCGAGAGAACGGGTCGAGAAAAGATACTCGGAGGAGCTCATGATCGATAGGTACGCGGAGGTCATCATGGGGATTTTAAAGGAGAAGAGGGGCGGTGACCGATGAATCTTCCTGTTGACGCGGTGATCGCCGTAACCTACAGGTGCGATTCGCGCTGCAACATGTGCAACATATGGCAGCTTCCCTCTGTAGGGGAGATGGGGGTGGATGTATTCGGAAGGCTCCCATCAACGCTTCGTGATGTGAATATCACGGGTGGAGAGCCTTTCCTTAGAGACGATATCGTAGATATCATAGAGGCGGTATACGATACGTGCAAAGGGCCGAGGATAGTGATCTCGACCAACGGCTTTCAGAAAAGGAGGATTTCGCACGCGGCACCGAAGCTGATGAAGATAGGGCGAAACGTCGGTATTGCGGTGTCCGTCGACGGGATCGGGGATATGCATGACGGGATCAGGGGGGTCGAACACGGGTTTGACCGCGTGTTGGAAACCCTGAAGATGCTGAGTAAGCTAAGGTACAGGAATGTTAGGATCGCATTTACGGCTCAGAGGGATAACGTGAAGCACCTGGGGGCAGTGTACGATCTCTCCCGCCAGTTCGGATTCCAATTCACGACGTCAGTAGCCCAGAATTCCGATTTCTACTTCTCCACGACCGCAAATCAGAGGGTGGAACCCCTGGAGCTCGAGGGTGAGCTGGAGCATGTAATGCGAAAGGAATTGATAAGTGCCAATCCTAAAAGATGGTTAAGGGCATATTTTTATACTGGTGTGTTAAAGTATAACTTGAAGGGAGAGAGGGCACTCGAGTGCAGAGCGGGAAGAGACTCGTTCTATATGGATCCCCAGGGGAATATCTATCCATGCCTTACACTTGACAGGAAGATGGGCAACCTGGTCGAGAAGTCCTTCGATGAGATATGGAAATCGGAAATAGCGGATGATGTGCGCGGAGCGGTGGACAGATGCGGTAAGCCATGCTGGATGATCTGCACCGCCAGGACATCTATGGCCCGCAACCCCCTCAAACCTGCTCGCTGGATTATCGGCAACTGGGGCAGGATGCTCGTCGGGAAGGGAATAAGGAATACCTAGAACAGCGGGTACGAAGATAGCGGATGAAAAGCCAAAGGACTTTCAATATTGCGATGATAGGATCGAAGGGGCTTCCTGCTGTCTTCGGAGGGATTGAGCGTCACGTCGAGGAGGTCGGTAGACGCCTCGTGGAGAAAGGCCACAGAGTCACCGTATTTGGAAGAAGACCTTTCAGCGAGAGCGGGGAGTACATGGGTATGAGGGTCAAGGTCCTTCCATCCATACCGACAAAAAACCTGGATGCAGCGACAAGCTCTTTGATATCAACTGTTAAAGCTCTGTTCGATCCATTCGATATAGTGCACTACCATGGAATCGGTCCTTCGCTGTTCTGCTGGATACCAACCCTGATGGGGAAGATCACGGTATCGACGATACACGCTCCCGATTATCGCCAGGTCAAATGGGGGCCGGTGGCAAAGTACTTCCTGCGTATGGGTGAGAGGATCGCGGTTCGGCGTTCTACGGCACCGGTCTCCGTATCGAAGCTGATGGCAGAGCGCCTTGGGGAGGAGTCGCGGAAGGAGGTACGTTACATTCCGAATGGTGCGACTTTGTTCGGTGCCACTGAATTCGCACATGCAGGCCGGCTAGGATTGGAGAAGGAACGATACATACTGGCCGTAGGCAGATTCATCTACGAGCGGGGATTTCATACGCTGCTCGAGGCATTCAGAGATGTGAAGACGGATCTGAGAATGGTGATAGTAGGGGATGCACGCTTCGAGGAGGAATATGCGGCTAGACTGCGCGATCTGGCCGATGAGAGGGTTTTGTTCCCAGGTTACATATCAGGACCGGAGTTAAACGAGCTGTACGCTCACTGTTCCTTTTACGTGTTGCCTTCTCTAGTCGAGGGGCTTCCTATTTCGCTGATCGAGGCGATGAGTTTTTCGAGACCGCTATTGGTGAGCGATATACCCGAGAACCTGGAGGTCGCAGAGGGGATAGCCGTTAGTTTCAAGCGCGATGATAAGGGATCGCTCAGGGATGCCATGATCCGAATGCTCGAAATGAGCACGGAGGAGAGGCGGCAGAGGGGCTCGGATGCCAGAAAGAGGGTAACCTGTTTCTATACTTGGGACATCGTGGCAGAGCAACTGGACGAGTTATACCATGAACTCGTTGCATGATATGCATGGATCCTGCTCAGGCCGGATTTACGACGGAGCCATGGCGGCAGTCAATTTCTGTTGACAATAAGTGCGTCTTTCTGATAGTTAGGAGCGAAGTTTGATTCGGTGGTTTTGCATGGGGGGCGGTTTCAATGAGATACGAGATCGAAGATGCGCTCAAGCTCACGGCTGTCATATGCGTGGCTGTGTTAATGATCGTTCAAGTAAGCTGTACCAGGTCCGAAGTAAGTAGTAAGCCCGCTACGGAAATCGATGAGGGGTGGGGGGCTGAGCAGGAAGGGCAGCAGAGAGATATAATCGATGAAGAACAGCAGAAAGAGGTTCTGACATACGACCTGGAAGATGAAGAGCCCGAGGATGATCTGCTGGACGAGGCAGACAAGCTCGAGAACCGGATTGAGGTCACGTCTCCCGATACCTTCAAGGTCGAGGACATCTCCACTATCGCAGAAAGGGAAACGGATTACACCCTGGGATACAGAATACAGGTTTTCGCAACAGCCGAACTTTACAAAGCTGAAGAAATCAAGAGGCAGGCCGAAGCCGTGACAGGATACGATTCGTATATCGAATTCGAGAACGGTCTTTACAAGGTCAGAGTGGGGGACTTCGGCAGCAGGGAAGAGGCCGGGAAGGCCAGGGCGGAGCTGGTCGAGTACTATACGGATTGCTGGATTGTAGAAACGACTATCAAAAGGTGATAGGCGGATTATCGAACAGGAGCAGTGCATCATATGCCGGAATTACGAAGAGATCCGATTATCGGTAGATGGGTGATTATCTCGACGGAGCGTGGGAAAAGACCGGACGATTTCAACCTGGAGAAACGCTCCGCCAAGGGAGGCTTTTGCCCTTTCTGCGAAGGTAACGAGGACAAGACCCCTCCCGAGGTGCTTGCATATCGTGATCCGCTATCGGCCAAGAACACGCCCGGATGGAAGGTGCGTGTAGTGCCCAATAAATTCCCGGCGCTGCAGATCGAAGGCGAGCTCGAGAGAAGAGGCGATGGGATCTACGACATGATGCGCGGTGTCGGCGCTCATGAGGTGCTGATCGAATCTCCCGATCATAACATGCAGCTCGCCAACCTTCCGAAAGACCATGTCGAGAGCGTATTCTGGGCCCTGAGAGACCGCTGCATCGACCTGCAAAAGGACTCGAGATTCAGGTACATATTGATATTCAAGAACAGGGGGGAGGATGCCGGGGCTTCCCTGGAGCACTCCCATATCCAGCTGATAGCGACGCCTATCATCCCGAAGAGAGCCATGGAGGAGCTCGAGGGAGCGGAATTCCACTACAAGTTCAAGGAGAGATGCATCTTTTGTGACATGATCAAGCAGGAAACCGAGGTGCAGAAAAGGGTCATATATTCCAACAGGAATTTCGTGGCAATCGCCCCTTATGCGTCAAGGTTCCCATTCGAAAGCTGGATACTGCCCCTGAAGCACGTTTCCTCGTTCACTAAGACGACGTCAGAATGGCTGCCGGACCTGGCCGATGTACTCAAAACCGTTCTCAACCGGATCGATACGGTGCTCGACGAGCCCCCCTTCAATTTCATCATCCACACCGCCCCCTGCAACAACCTCGAGCTGGATTACTATCACTGGCACATCGAGGTTATACCGAAACTGACCCGAGTGGCGGGATTCGAATGGGGCAGCGGTTTCTATATCAACCCCACACCTCCAGAGGATGCCGCGGCGGCTTTACGTCAATCCGATGAATCTGGTTAGGTATACCTGTCATTCTTCCTGAAGAACGGAGAAGGGATTCAATGCGGAAAAAACTGGATATCGCTATCGCAACATCAGAGATCGTCCCCTATTCGAAGGTCGGTGGGCTTGCCGACGTGATGGGAGCGCTGTCCGATGAGCTGGATAAGATTGGATGCCGTGTTACTATTTTTACGCCTCTCTACTCTTCTATAGACCGCAAGCGGTACGGCATCAAGAGGGAGAAAGGGTTGAATCCGCAGGGAGTGACGGTGGGCAGGTCGCTGAAATCATTCAGATTGTTCTCCACAGTGAAACCGGATACGAATATAAAGATCTACTTTATAGAGAACGAACATTATTACGGCAGGGAAGGTATATACACTGAACCCGAAACGGGAAAGGCTTTCAAGGATGAGGATGCAAGGACGATATTCTTCAACAAGGCGGTTATTGCCGCAATCAACGCTGCCGGATTGAAGCCCGATGTTGTTCATTGCAATGATTTCCATACGGGATTGATACCCGCCTACATCTCTCTCGGGATCGAGGGAGGCGGGCTGCTCGAAGGCACCGGGACGGTCTTCAGCATACACAATATCGCCTACCAGGGAAGCTTCGAGAAGGATTTCCTGGCAAAGGCAGGATTCGATCCATCGATGTTCTACCCGATGAGCCCCTTCGAGTACTGGGGCAAGATCAATGTGCTCAAGATAGCTATTTCCTATGCGGGGATCATAAGCACGGTCAGTGAAACTTACGCCGAGGAGATCGCCAGCTCGGATGAGTACGGCTACGGGATGGAGGGCTTGCTCAGCTCCAGGAAACGGGACATCGTAGGGATTCTAAACGGTATAGATAACGACACCTGGGATCCGTCAACAGACGTACTTTTGCCCTTCAGCTATTCTGCCACAGACCTTAGTGGAAAGGCTAATAACAGGAACAGGCTGCTCAAGAAGTTCGGCATCAAGGCCGGGAAGCGGACTCCGGTCATAGGCATAGTATCGAGGCTGGTGGACCAGAAGGGATTCGATATCCTCGCTGAAGCCTTCGACGATCTGATGGAGCTCGATCTGACTCTCGTGATCCTCGGTACAGGGCAGCAGAGCTACCACGAGCTATACGGCGATCTGGCCGCTCGCTACCCCGGCCGTCTGGGCCTCAAGCTCGAATTCAACAACGGCCTTGCGCATCTTGTCGAAGCCGGCAGCGACTTCTTCCTGATGCCGTCGCGTTACGAGCCCTGCGGTCTGAACCAGATGTACAGCCTTCGCTACGGGACGATTCCGATAGTACGGGAAACTGGGGGGCTGAAGGATACGATAGATAACCTTACTAAAAAGGCTGGAAGGGGGAACGGCTTCACGTTCAGAGAGTATTCTCCTGGTGCCCTTATAGCAGCCATTGAGAGGGCGGTGGATTTCTTCAAAGATCCCGATACCGTGGACAGGGTGAGAAGGAGAATAATGAAGCAGGACCATTCCTGGCTGAAGTCCGCGAAGAAGTACAGAAAACTATACGGCCTAGCGGTCGGGAAGGCCGGAATGGAGTTGACAAGGCTATAAAATCCAAATTATACTATAACAAATAACAGGTTATCGGGGCGGGAATAGCTCAGATGGCAGAGCGCAACCTTGCCAAGGTTGATGTCGCGGGTTCGAATCCCGTTTCCCGCTCCACTATTTATGGCGGCATAGCCAAGTGGCTAAGGCGACGGTCTGCAAAACCGTTATCACCGGTTCGAATCCGGTTGCCGCCTCCATTTTTTACAGCGATGCCGCTCGGACCCGTGCGGCAGTTTTTTCACCGTCTCCGGCATATGTGCTTTGAACGCAGGCGGTTCCTAGGGAAAATTCGATTTTCCCGCGTTCTGTTTGTGTGGTACTATGTGGAGAGCACGCCTTTTTTTAAACCAGGTGGATGGTAGTGGCCAAGGATAGGAAGAGATCATCGGCCAAGAAAAAATCATCGGTCAGGAAGAAACCATCCGAACATACGCTTCTTAAAACCCGCAATGTATATCTGATCCTGGTTGTCGCAGGCATCCTGCTCAGGATTCCCCTCTTCGGCATCTTTGACATGGTGACCTACGATGGAACATACTATATCAATGATGCAAGATCCATTCTCGGAGAACCGTATCCTCTCAGCGCCTTTCCGTTCGGCTATCCGGCCCTGATCGCCCTGTTGATCCCGATATTCAGGGATGGTGTCCTCGCCGCAAGGATGGTCTCGATGATCGCGGGAATCGTTCTTCCTTTGATTATCTTCGAGCTTGCCAGAGATTATGTGAAGAAGAGAGAGGCCCTGATAGCCGCCTTAATCATCATGCTGGTTCCCCTATGCGTCAAGATGTCGATGATAACGATGTCCGAAAGCATCTATGTCTTCTGGCTGTTCATGGGGCTTCTGCTGTTTTCGAGGGGAAGGGAGCTGTTCTCGGGACTTTTCATGGGCCTTGCGGCTGCAACCCGGCCGGAGGCTATCGGCGTCTTCGGGGTGCTAGCGTTGTTGAGGCTTCGCCGGTCGAGACGACTGCTGCTGATACTTGCCGGTTTCACCGTCGTCTACTCCATCAGTATCGCCGCCCAGTCTTGGAAGGCGGGGGAGCTCGTTCTGATAACGAAGATCAAGTCTTTCGGCTATCATGCTGAAGATTGGGTGGAGCGTGAGCAGATCGTTGATCAGCTGAAAAATGAGGATTCGGATAGAGGCCCGGTTTCAATAGATAGGATTAAGAATCTCGTTGCAGATTACGTCAAGACGGTTCCGGGTGAATTGATGCTTGTGGTGAGACACTTCACGGGCATTCTATTTCTCCTTGCACTCTACGGGATATATCGTAAAAGGTTCTTCCTTCTGACATCGTTTGTCCCGTTCCTGATCTATCCGTTTTTTACGCTGAGAAGGGAGGCCCGGATGATCTTCCCGTACATCCCGGCCCTTGCCCTCTATGCGGTGATAGGCCTTTCATCTATCAGCAAACAGAGGACAAGATCTATATTCTATGTCCTTCTGTCCCTGTCAGTGATTTCCGGTCTGGTGATCAACAGGGGCCAGCTGAGCAGATCGACTGTTCCCCAGTGGGTTAGGGAAGGCGGCCTCATGCTCGCCAAGGATGTAAGACCCAGAGACAGGATAGCTGATAGAAAGCCATATTTTGCCTTCTACAGTGGAGGAATATATGTAGAGATCCCACTGGCCCCCTATAACAAGGTTATGGATTACCTCTTGGAGGAGGATGTCGAATATCTGATATGCAATAATAAGCTGATTCAGAAGATGAGGCCTGCGCTACTCGGGCTCCTCTCCGATGAGGTGCTAAAAGCCGGTGAATTCAGATACTCTCCGCATTTCTCCGGTAGGGGAGTGTTCGAAGTATATAAAAGGAATCCGGAGTACAAGCCCCTTGTAAGGCAGGAGCTTCTAAAGCCGGAGCGGGGTAACCGGTTCGGATTGGCCTGGTCGCCTGACGGGAGCAAGATCGCATATGGTGTACTCGATCCTTCGGGGGACTGGAGCATCTACACCGTATCACCGGAAAACGGACGGAACGATCTCGTGATCAAATCGAAATCCCTGCAAGGATCCTTTTCCTGGTCGCCTGATTCCAGGGCCATTGCCTGTTCGATGTGGAAGGATGATAATCTAGACGTATATATCTATCATCCGACAGGGCGAGCTGAGTGTATCACTTCACATGAGGGCAACGATGTGAATCCCTACTGGTCAAGAGACGGCAAGGAGATAGTCTTTGTATCTAGTAGATCTGGCGGGGCCGATATCTGGGTGAAGAATTTAGAAAGCGGAGAGTTATCAAGAATCACAAAGAGTGGAATCAATGATTTTCCGATCATCTCACCCGACGGATCACACATCGCGTGGGTGAGGAGCGGGGAGGGCCTGATAATATATAACCGTTCCAATGAAATACGTAAGATGGCTAAAATTGGGAGGAATGTGTATTTTCCTCCCGCTTGGAGTCCGGACGGCAGGTATCTGATGATGACAAGGAGCAGCTGGGGGACGCTCAATGTGTGTCTGATGAGCTCGGATGGGGAACATGTGCTTCAGCTGGTAGGTTCGGATTTAGACGAGGGGGCTCCGACCTGGCGGGAGGACGGAAAGGCCGTTGCGGTTTTAACCAAACATGATAAGAGGACGGGAGTAACAATCATTTCCGGAATGGATCACTATTTCGATCGTATCGAGCGTATGAGCATGGGGCGTCAATCAGCGCCGGCCGCGGTCCATGAGAGGTGAGCAGGCAGGAATAAGTACAATCGTGAGAACTCGTTTCAAGGTGTCCGAAACGCACGGATGTTTTAGAGCATTGGGGGATGAGTCGGCGGGAGCGGTGACTAAAGAGATTGACAAATACATAAGCTGATGTGTCATATTGAAAACAAACGTGTGCCGGGGTGGCGGAATTGGCAGACGCAGCGGACTTAAAATCCGCTGGCACATAGTGCCGTGCGGGTTCGATTCCCGCCCCCGGCATTGAAGATGTACGGCTTGTAGTCCGGAGAGACAATGACATGAGCCGCCCCCCCGGAAGCAATGGTCTCTTTTACATTCCGCCAAGGGCCGACAGTTACAAGCTAGCGGTCATTCTGGCGCTTGGGGCATTCCTCCGCTTCTTCCGCATAGGGCAGCAGAGCTACTGGTCTGATGAGGTGCAGTCTATATGGACGGTGAGTGGATATGCAGGTACGATTCTGGAAAATATCACTCAAAACCACCACGGCACCCTTCATTTCACCCTGCTGTGGTTATGGAGCAAGATCGGGGGTTGGGGGGAGGCATGGACTAGAAGTCTCTCGGTAATCGCAGCCCTTGTGACATTCTGGCTTCTGTACGTTCTCGCACGAAGAATCGCCGGACGTAATATAGCGATCTGGAGCACCCTGCTCCTTGCGATCTCACCGTTCCATATCTGGTTTTCCCAGGAGGTGAGAAACTATGTCTTCCTGCATCTCTTCTCGGTTCTCTCGATGATATTCCTGCTCGAGATAGTCGATAAAAAAGACGATGAATTGGGATGGTTCCCGAAACGGGAAAGGGTTTGGCCATGGATCGGGTTCATTCTCGCTTCTATAGCGGCCCTCCTATGCAACCTTGCGGCGTTGTTCCTGCTGGCCTTTCAGGGAATCTACATCCTGATCAGGCGGCCGAGGCTCTCGTTGAGATTGGCGGTTGTCGCTGTCTTGATCTTCCTTGTTCTTTTTCCGTGGATCAGGGGATTGGAGCTGGGATGGACCATTGATCAAATAACCACTGCTGCTCCCCTACGTAACGTGAATTTTCACCCGCTAGCGGCATTGTTCACGCTCAAGGTCTATAGCGTGGGCCGCACGCTGGGGCCAAGCCTTCACGAGATGGACATGTCTCTTTCGTTCGACACTTTCAGGCCATATATGGCTCAGCTTGCTGCCTCCGGCATTGTCTTCGGTTTGATATTCATCCAGGGGCTTAGGGAGAGATGGAGGCAGCGGTATGGCCTGTGGTTCTTCGTGGGTTGGATTTTCCTGCCGATGGTCTTCGTCTCGATCCTCGCTCTGCTGAACCTCAAGGCATACATCGTGCGGTACGTTTCCGTGGGATTCCCCGCCTTCCTGATCGTACTGGCCGCTGGGTTGGAGCGGAGCAAAACAGGATTACGCATAGCTCTAGCAGCGCTGGTGCTGATTTTGTCTTTCATCTCGATACGAAATATCTATTGTGAACCACGCTACTGGAAGCCCGATGTCCGGAACGCGGTGGCGGAACTCGAAAGGGGAGCGTATGAGAAGGACGCAGTGGTCGTCTACTCCCAGATGGAACCGTTTCTCTATTATTATAAAGGCCGGTGTGAGATACTGAGTATATATTACCCTCCAGAGGACATCCGCCTTGAAAAGATGATCGAGGATCTGGGCAGGCGTTTCGAGAGGGTGTGGTTGTTTGATTACCGCGGTGTGTACCTAGATCCCGAAGGTAAGATCCCAGTAATATTCGGTGAGCGTTTCGATCTCGTGGAGGAGTTTCGATTCCCCGGAGTCGATCTCAGGTTGTACACGATCCCCGGAAGTGCAAGATGAGCGAAGCGGTGAGCGACAGGAGGAGCTTCCACTGGTTGCTTGTGATATTCCTAGCGGCGCTGGCCCTTCGCGCTGGTTATGTTCTAACCCTGGATCAAGAAATCCAATGGAATGACGGCAGGGAGTATTACAGGCTCGCCCGGTCCATATCCGAAAACCGTACCTACTCGAACAACGATGGGTCGCCGACCGCGCTATGGCCTCCGGGTTATCCCGTGTTCCTTGCCCTCTCGGGCGGAAGCACGACGATAACAAGGATCATTCAGGCGATCATCGGTGCCGTAAGCGTGCTTTTGGCATACGCGATCGCAGGCAGGTTCATGGGATATAGTAAAGCGCTGCTTGCAGCCGGATCCGTTGCCATCTATCCCCTTTATATCCATGCGGCCGGCGTATTTTACCCGGTCGTTATCCTAACGCTGCTGATGGGCGGGATAGTATTCCTGCTGCTTCGTGCACTCGATGAAGGATCCGGGAAAAAGTCGCTGCTGGCGGGAGTACTCGGGGGCTTGATGACCGTTACAAAGGCGTCCAGCCTGCTCGCCCTCGGCTTTGTCATCTTATGGCTCCTGTGGGAGAATCAAAGATCGAAACACATTCGGACCGGTATGCGACTGTCCGTTTTGTTCATTGTGCCTATCGTGCTGTTGGCGGGTGCGTGGAGCGTGCGCAATTACAGGGCTCTTGGAACGCCGGTGCTGGTTTCGACAAACGGGGGATACAATTTCTGGATCGGAAACTTCCCCGGTACGAAGGCGACCACGGGAAACAGGGAAGTGCCGGGAAGAGAGGAGGAGGAAGGGAAGATCCGGAGCTTGCACCACGGTGAGGTAGAACTGGATCGGGTTTTCTATCAACGCGGATTCGAATATATAAAGAAAGAGCCATGGAGATTTATCCGTTTATCGTTGTGCAAAGCTTTTAATCTATGGCGGCTCTACCCGGATCCACTGACACGGGATATCAAACGCTGGGAGATCATGGCATGTGTCATGTCCTACGGTATTCTCATGCTGTTCGCTTTATATTGGCTTGTCATGAACGCGAGAAAGAGATCAGTGGCCCGGCTTATCTTGCTTATTTTCCTGGCATATACAATAGTTCATGCCCTATACATCTCAAAGGTCAGATTCAGATTGCCGCTGGATATGCTTATAGCTGTAGCCGCAGCCGGCGGTATCGGGGATCTGGCGAAGCGGTTGGGAATCCGCATACTAGAACAGGAACAATAGGCGTCGTGACTATTTCAGCTCCGATCAGATCCCCTGCTGTGATGAGGTCATAGGATCATTTTGTGATGGTTTATTAAAATTGAAGTAATCATCGAGGTTGAGAAGAGCGAATATGTCTTTGACCTTCTCGTTAACCTCGGTGAAATAGACTTCCCCGCCATTCCTTCTCAGAGATGAGACAAATCCAAGAAGCATTCCAACACCCGCGCTCGATACGAAGTTGACTTCGCTGAAATTCAATTCGACATCGTGGCACTTCTTATCCAGCAACTCATTCATCAATTTTTCCAGGGATAGCGCCCCCTGTGAATCGATTTCCCCTCTCAGCCTGATTTTCTTGATGCCCCCCTCAGCGAGCTTGGGTTTGCATATTTTTATAGGTGTCATAAATTGCTCCTAAATCCCTGAAGTGTATCCATGATCTCACGAAATAATCGAATAACAGTATACTTTCTCTCCTATTATGATCGGCATTGCCATAGATTTATTTAACGAATTTAACATCTATGTATGCACCTACCCTGTTGTCAACTAGACAGGCCGGATTTGCAGCGCGGAGTATTGCAGAAAAAAGCCTAAAGTTCGGACTCTCACGAGCGATAAGATAGAATAGGGGGCAAACAACCGGAGTTTCGTGCATCTCGGAGGTATCGGGATCATGCTCATGAATCAAGTCGCCGGTCCCCAAGTCGATGTTGAGGATGCCAGAGTCAGTTTACAGCTTCAGCAGATTGCAGATGACAGAAAACATCCCTATGCAAAGAGGATCACGCCGTTGAGGGAGGGTTCTAGGCAAATGCCCATGAGGCTGAGGTCTAGAAACGGCAGGGCCGGAAGAGACGGCAAACGTTATCGTAGGCGTTCCGATCGAGGATCGGAGCCGCCTAGAGGTGCTGAATCCGTAAGGACCAGATCCCGCCGTGGCCACGGAAATCATACCTGGTTTTTAAACGAAGAACCCGAAAAGGGGCTTCTTGTAGATCTGTGCTGTTAATCTGTTGACCATCCAGCTCCCCGTTCGCTAAATTCCGGTATATGAGCGGAAAATCAAAAATCAGCTTGGGCAGGGAATACCGCGATTGGGAGAAATCGCTGCTGCAACTATGTGGGCTTTCAATCGTCGGTGGGACGGTCCGGGATCTGCTTCTTGGTATATGCGATCCCGTGCAGGACGAGGATTACCTCGTAACGGGCATCGAGCTGGACAGGCTTGTCGGTGTACTCGAGGGATACGGAAAGACGAACATGGTCGGCAAGTCATTCGGTGTTATAAAATTCAAACAACCGGAAGGCGGGACGGTAGACATATCACTTCCCAGAAGCGAGGTTTCAACCGGTCCGGGGCACAGGGATTTCAGCGTGAGCTTCGATGCATCGCTCTCGATAGAGGATGATCTAGGCCGCCGGGATTTTACGGTTAACTCCATGGCGCTTCGTCTAAACGACAACAAGCTCATCGATCCGCTCGGCGGTAGAGCGGATCTTGAAAGCAGGATCCTCAGGGTCAACCGGGAGAGTTCATTCGAGGAGGATCCTCTCCGGATACTGAGGGGTGTGCAGTTCATGGCAAGGTTCGGTTTAAAGCCGGATGATATGACGTTGCGGCTGATGACCGATAACGGGGACCTCCTCGCTTCGGTATCGCCGGAGAGGATCCGCGAAGAGCTGGGTAAGATGATTATTCTCTCCGAGAAACCGAGCGCAGGTTTTAGATTCATGCAGAAAATAGGATTGTTGGAGATCCTTATGCCGGAACTGGACAGAACATTCGGTGTCGAGCAGAATGAGTTCCATCCGGACGACATCTTCGAGCACAGCATAAAGAGCTGTGACAGCGCAGAAAAGGAGCCTGCGATACGTTGGAGCGCACTCCTTCACGATCTGGGCAAGGTGGATATGCGGCAGGTTATTGATGGGAGGGTGGTTTTCTACAGACACGAGGAGGAGAGCGCGGCCATAGCTGAATCGATCCTGTCGAGGCTGAGATTCCCGAATGGTTTCATTGCCAGAGTAACGCACCTGATCAGGAACCACATGTTTCATATAACAGAGGAATGGTCCGACGGTGCGGTTAGGAGGTTCATCTCGAGGGTCGGCGCCGATAGCCTCGATGATCTCTACGCCTTGAGGAAGGCCGATGTGCTCTCGAGGGGTGATCGTGAATTGATGGACAACCTCATTTCTACTAAGAAGCGTACGGACGCCGTTCTGGCTATCGACGCCAGCCTCAAGCGCGATGATCTAGAGATAGACGGAACCGATATAATGGGTATTCTTGATATCGGTCCGGGGCCTCGGGTAGGAGAGATACTGGACATCCTGCTTGAGAAGGTACTGGATGATCCGGAGCTCAATTGCAGGGAAAGACTGGTCGAGATCGTAGAGGGAATGAGATAGATATGAAAGAAGAAGGTTCCTGTAAACTGGTGTCAGGGGTTTTGAAAGCGAGTAGTATCTAGACTCTAGCTTTCGTTCATAGTCGAGTAAGACTATTCGGGGCAAAGAGTTAGTTACAGGAACCTTCCAAGTAAATATAGTTACTAATACTCATATTGTCAATATTTTTGATTGACGGTATTGATCGGTCGTTTGTTATTTACGGAATCGAGGAGTTGAATCATGTTCAAATTCTGGATCGATTCGTATATCATTCATTAAAGGCTGGCTAGAGATGAAAAGGCTTGAACGTCTCATATCGGATCTAAGGAAGCAGCTCTTCCCCTTCCACGATGAGCACGATGCGGAGAGGAGCTGTGAGAGGTGGGAGGTGGGCAAGGGGGAATTCACGGCGCTTTGGTTGCTCGAACAACTCAGGAACTGCCGTAAGAAAAACAGATGCGATAAGAGGGGAAGATGCGTTTACTACAGCTACAGCGATCTATCCAGAAGGAATTACGAGATCTGCTACGAGGTGATACTGAGGCTGGAGAATGGGGACATGAAGTGCTCCATGGATGGGGAAGACATCGGGGAGATCGAGGATTGACATGACCGCTGCCAATAAATGACATTATGGCAGTATTGGCAGTTTAATTTGTTACAAGTCAGGCGTATTTTATCACACCAAAAAACGAAGCTCTAATTCATGTGATTACTTCAAGTTACACCATTGGTTTATTTGGTAGATTGGCATGCTATTTGATGATTGTCTTAGTGCGTTTAGTATTAATAAGATAGAAAGGTGGATTAGCTATGGCTAAAATTATCGGAATAGACCTGGGAACGACAAACTCATGCGTTGCGGTGATCGAGGGAGGTGCTCCGACGATCATTTCAAATCCGGAGGGGGGAAGGACATCGCCTTCCATAGTATCGTTCAAGGACGGTGATAAGCTGGTTGGATTGCTTGCCAAACGCCAGGCGGTAACAAATCCGAAGAGCACGGTATTCTCGATAAAGCGTTTTATGGGAAGAAAATACGATGAAGTAGCAACGGAGATGTCAGAGGTCCCCTACAGCGTCGTGAAAGGAGATAAGGGGGATGCGAGGGTAGAGATAGAGGGCAAGCAGTATACACCGCCCGAGATTTCGGCAATGGTCCTTCAGTACCTCAAGGAAGCCGCTGAAAAGCATCTGGGTGAGAAGATAGTGAAGGCCGTGATAACGGTTCCCGCCTACTTCAACGACAGCCAGAGACAGGCGACCAAGGATGCCGGGAGGATAGCGGGCCTCGAGGTGGAGAGGATCATCAACGAGCCTACAGCCGCTGCTCTAGCATACGGTCTCGACAAGGAGGGGGAGAAGACGATCGCCGTGTTCGACCTGGGAGGTGGGACATTCGATATATCGATACTCGAGCTCGGGGAGAGCGTCTTCGAGGTGAAGGCCACTAACGGCGACACGCATCTTGGAGGCGACGATTTCGATCAGCGGGTGATAGACTGGATGGTCACCGAGTTCAAGAAGGACCAGGGCATCGATCTCTCCGGCGATCCGATGGCTCTTCAGCGACTGAAGGAAGCGGCCGAGAAGGCCAAGTGCGAGCTCTCGACGGTTCCTCAGACCGACATAAACCTTCCATTCGTCACCGCAGATTCCAGCGGTCCCAAGCACCTGAATATGAAGCTCACTCGTGCGAAGTTCGAGGATCTGACACGGGATCTCGTCGATAGGACGGTCGATCCATGCAGGAACGCCCTGAAGGATGCAGGGATGAAGGCCTTGGATATAGACGAGGTGATCCTTGTCGGCGGTACGACTAGGATGCCGGCCGTTCAGGCCAAGGTCAAGGAGATCTTCGAGAAGGAGCCGAACCAGAGCGTCAATCCTGACGAGGTGGTCGCGCTGGGCGCCGCCATACAGGGCGGCGTGCTGGCCGGTGATGTGCACGATGTGCTGCTGCTCGATGTCACACCACTCTCGCTAGGCATCGAGACCCTAGGCGGCGTGATGACGAGGCTCATAAACCGCAACACGACGATACCGACAAGAAAGAGCGAGATATTCTCGACGGCGGCCGACAATCAGACGACGGTCGATATACATGTGCTACAGGGTGAGAGGGAGATGGCGCTCGACAACAAGTCGATAGGTCGATTCCAGCTCGCCGGAATACCGCCGGCGTCCCGCGGGATACCGCAGATCGAGGTGACATTCGACCTCGATGCCAACGGCATTCTCAACGTGTCCGCGAAGGACAAGGCCACGGGCAAGGAGCAGAAGATCATCATCCAGCCCTCGAGCGGCATCAGCGAGGAGGAGATCAAGAAGATGGTCGACGAGGCCGAATCGCACGCTGAGGAGGACAAGGCCAAACGCGAGATTATCGACCTGAAGAACCAGGCCGAGCAGATGAGCTACCAGACGGAAAAACAGCTCGAGGAGTACAAGGACAAGATCCCGTCCGGAGACCTGGATGAGATCAGAAAGGCGCTCGAGGAGCTTAAGGAGGCCGCGAAGTCCGATGACAAGAACCGAATCAAGGCCGCGATAGACAAGCACAGCGCCGTCTGGCAGAAGGCTGCGCAGGTGATGTACCAGCAGGCGCCGGGGCCGGAGGCCGCTTCGTCCGAAGGCGCTCAGGGGGCCGGTGAAAAGGCAGGCGCCGAGAAAGAGAAGAAGGAAAAGAAGGGCGAGGAAGTTGTCGATGCGGAGTTCGAGGTGCTCGACGAGGAGGAGAAGAAATAATAAGACCGGCGCATAGATTTACGTTGTGCGCCCCGTGTATATTACTTACAATTCATCCAGCCGGATTTAGGTGGGCGATTAGCTCAGATGGTTAGAGTGCCTGCTTGACATGCAGGAGGTCACTGGTTCAATTCCAGTATCGCCCACCATTGTTTTGGTTAATCCGGAAATAATTCGAATACTTCTAAACGAAATTATTCCTTTTTGATCCTTGTAATCAACCAGTCAATATCTGTATTTTCTTTTACAATTTCACAATTGATTGTACATAAATCTTTTAATTTTCTCGTCAAATTTGTTTTTTGAGAGAATTTTGAACTAAGAAGAAAATCACCATTGGATGATGTTGATAGATTCCATTGGTGAAGACCAAAATACTCTTCATTACTTCCTTCATTAGGAAAATGCTCGAGCAAGATGTAGTGTCCTCTTTTTACGACACTAATCATTTGCTTAAGAACAAGTTCGGGATCAATCGCGTGATCTATGCTATTATGAGCATAAACTAGATCAAAACTATTTGGAGGAAACATACTAGTCAACTTTTCGCCAGCGCAGTTAATGGTTTTCACAAGAGTGTGAATGTTATATTTTACGAGTAACTTATTATATTCATCAGCCAAAGGATCAATAGCTACTATTTCAACGGATCTCCCTTTATATTGTTTGCCCAAACACGTTAGTGGACCTGCTCCCACATCAAGAATACGATATTTCTCCTTTGGTGGAAGTAATTCGACTACCCTTTCCTGCAAAGGCAAATCCGGATCAATCATGTTTAAGTATCTATGAGGCCATTTCAATCCTTCTGTCTTGAAGAAATTATCCCAGAATTGTATCTCTGAACCAACATTCGACTCCCACCTGTATTTATGATCATGAGGCAGAGGTATGCCATACTTGAATTTTAGCCTGCAAATGAGCCCTTTTCGGTCCCGTTCAGTGAAAAATCTTAAAAATATTTTGCATATTCTTATTATATTCATTGGTCAGATCAATTATTCTAGAGAGTCTAGGAGGCTAAATTTTCTGTTTATGAATTTTCATTTTTTATTCTTCTGAACATACTTCTCGTACCTACGACTTTCCAGCCACTAGTAAATTTGTGCATTATTATAATTCTTTTTTTAAATCATTCCAAGTGTATATTATTATGTTGCAAAGTAATTTTCCTAGTTCATTAGATAAACAATAAGCTTTAATTAAATCGAAAGGAGGAATTAATTCACATCACATCAAAGCCCAACGCCAATAACCATGTAGTAGCTCTGGGACTTGTATCGCTGTGAATTTTAGTATACTCGCTAGAGCAGTATATAAGTAGAGGATAGTGTAGTTAGGCCTATCAATATTTTTTCCTTGCCGCTGTTATCTTATCCTATATACTAAATAGGCTGTTTGGCATTTCCGCCTGTAATCTGGCGATACTGCTGGAGAGCTGAATAATCATTTGGTACTTCGATGACGGGGATAATGCGAATGATCGAGATAGCGCTCGAAGATGGAACAAAGAAGAAATTCGAAGACGGCATATCCGTAGCGGATGCCCTGGTAGAATTAGGCGGTGACGAAGCCGGGGGAGCCGTAGCGGTCGAGATCGGCGGCCGGGTGCTCGATGTGAGGCAGGAACTGACCGGAGACGGAAATATGCGGATCATAAAGGGCGCATCGGACGAGGGGATGGATATTCTAAGGCACAGCGCATCGCATCTTATGGCGCTCGCCGTGCTCGAGCTCTACGGTGATGTGAAGTTCGCCATAGGGCCCTCCATAAAGGACGGCTTCTACTACGATTTCCTTCTCGAGCACGCATTCAACCCCGAGGATCTAGAGAAGATCGAGAAGAAGATGGTCGAGCTCAGGGACTCGGGCCCCGAGTTTACTAGGGAGGAGCTTTCGAAAGAGGAAGCGCTCAAGCTCTTCAGCGACCTCGGGCAGACCTTCAAGGTGGAACTTATAAACGATCTCGAGGCGGACAGCGTATCGATATACAGGCTCGGCTCCTTCGTGGATCTTTGCACCGGGCCGCATCTTCCCGACATTGCTATGGTGAAGGCCTTCAAGATGCTGTCGATCGCCGGGGCGTACTGGCGCGGAGACGAGAAGAACCAGATGCTTCAGAGGATATACGGCACCGCCTTCTTCAGCGAGAACGAGCTCGAAGAGGATATCGAGCGCAGGGAAGAGGCGAAACGCCGTGACCACCGGATACTCGGACCGCAGCTCGGCCTATTCGAGATCTTCGAGGAGTCGGGCGGCGGGCTGGTCTCATGGTACCCGAAGGGATACATCCTTCGCGAGATCATCGAGAACTTCTGGAAGGACGAGCACCGTAAGAACGGCTACGAGATGATAATGACCCCGCACATAGCCAAGAGCGGGCTATGGAAGACATCCGGTCATTACGACTACTACAAGGACAACATGTACATGATCGATGACGGGGGGCAGGAGTACGTCCTGAAGCCGATGAACTGCCCCGGCCATATCCTGATGTACAAGAAGAAGCTGCACAGCTACCGCGACCTGCCCGTGAGGTACGCGGAGCTCGGGACCGTGTACAGGAACGAGCGCACCGGCACACTGCACGGCCTGTTGCGAGTGCGGGGATTCACACAGGACGATGCGCACATATTCTGCACACCGGACCAGCTGATGGACGAGGTGGACGGCTGCTTCGAGCTGGCGCACTTCATACTGACATCATTCGGCTTCGAGAACTACAAGGTCGAGCTGAGCATGCATGACCCCGAGCATATGGACAAGTACGCCGGCTCCGAGCAGGAATGGGAGGTGGCCGAGCAGTCGCTGCTCTCGGCGATCGAAAAACGTGACATTCCCTATGAGAAGATAGCAGGAGAGGCCGTATTCTACGGCCCCAAGATCGACATCAAGCTCATCGACGCCATCGGCCGGGGATGGCAGGCTACCACAATACAGTTCGATTTCAACCTCCCGAGGCGCTTCAACCTCGAATACGTGACGAGCGAGGGGAAGAGGGAGTACGTATATATGATCCACAGGGCGCTTCTGGGCTCCCTGGAGAGGTTCATCGGTACACTGACAGAGCATTACGCGGGAGAGTTCCCGCTGTGGCTCGCCCCCGTCCAGATTGTGGTTCTACCAGTAGGTAAGGACCACGAGGATTATGCCACAGACTGCGTTCAGAGACTGAAGGATGCCGGTATCAGGGCGGAGGCCGATCTAAGGGAGGAGAAGCTCGGATACAGGATAAGGGAGAGCGAGCTCAACAAGATCCCATACATGGCGGTAGCTGGGGACAGGGAGCTCGAGAGCGGATCTCTCGACATCAGGTCCAAATCCAGGGGCCGCCTGGGAGCGAAGAAAATCGACGAGCTGATATCCGAAATGGTTGACGAAGTAGAGAGGAAAGCTTAATATATAGTCAAGCATGTAATGAATAAAAGAAGTAGAGAAGAATTCTCTCACCTTACGGTCTTAATTGTACTGGTAGGGTTTCATCTAATCCTCATGGGAGCCGAGCGGGTGAGACATCTACTCGGCTTTTTAGTCTTTACCGGGAGGTAGGCCAATTAACACCAAGAATTTCAGACCTCAGAGGGAAAAGAGGGTCAGGGTCAACGAAATGATAAAGATAGCGGAGGTTAGGGTTGTGGACGAGGAAGGGGGGCAGCTCGGAGTAATGGCGACCGAGGACGCAAAAAAGCTGGCAGAGGAACGCAGCCTGGACCTGGTCGAGATTGCGCCGAACGTGCATCCGCCCGTCGTCAAGATCATGGACTACGGCAAGTTCAAGTACAAACAGAGCAAGAAGGCCCGTCAATCGAAGAAAAAGCAGCATCTGATACATTTAAAGGAGATCAAGCTGCGGCCGACGATCGAGGAGCATGATCTTCAGTTCAAACTGAGAAACGCGGAGAAGTTCCTCGAACACAAGGACAAGGTGAAATTCACGATGAGATTCAGGGGCCGCGAGATGGAGCACATCGATTTAGCGAATCACATATTCGGCCGGATCAAGGAGCAGTTCTCGGACATAGCCGTGGTAGAGAAGGAAGTTACACTTGTCGGCAGGATAATGTCGATGATTATAGGACCTCGTTCAGATAAAAGAGGGGGGAGGTGAAGAGGATGCCCAAGATGAAATCCAATAGAGGCGCAAGTAAAAGATTCCGCCTCACTAAGTCGGGAAAGATCAAGAGGGCCAGGGCATTTGCGAGTCACATTCTTACGAAGAAATCCAGTAAGAGAAAAAGGCGGCTGCGAAAATCAACCACCCTTCCCAAGGCGGAGACAAGGCGGGTGAAGAGACTGCTGGGTATTTGATTCCGGGACCGTCGGATACTCCGTGATATACCATAAAGATTAACAGGAGGCTTCTGGGATGCCGCGAACCAAACATAGTATAGCTTCTCGACAGAGAAAGAAAAAGATTCTGAAGCAGGCTAAGGGCTTCTCGGGGGGGAGAAGCAAGCTCATTCGAACGGCGAAGGATGCGGTCAACAAGGCCCTGACATATGCATACAGGGACAGGCGCGCGAAGAAGCGAGATTTCCGCAAGCTCTGGATTGCGAGGATCAACGCATCAGCGAGGATGCACGGACTGACATACAGCCGATTCATCGATGGTTTGAAGAAATCGAATGTAGAGATCAACCGAAAGGTCCTCTCCGAGATAGCAGTGAACGACTCGGAGGGTTTCTCTAAACTCGCTGAGCTTGTAAAGGAATCACTGAAGTGACCTGCGGAGAAGTGGACCGGTCGATAATATCGGAACTGGGGAACAGAGCGCGGGGAGCCCTGTCTAGTGCCGCCGGTTTGGATTCTCTGGAAGAGGCCAGGGTGAGGTTTCTGGGGAGAAAGGGGGCCATAACGGAGATCCTCAGATCGGTGGGCAATCTTCCCCCAAAAGATAGACCGGTTATCGGCAATCTAATCAATGAGTTAAAGGCAGAACTTCAAGGATTATATCAAGCGAAAAAGCTCTCCATCATCGAGGGGATCGAGGAGAAGGAGCCCTATCCAGGGGATCCCACACTGCCGGGCAGGAGTTCGTGGACCGGTGGGATCCATGTGCTTCACAAGGTGATGTCGGATATCAAGGAGATCTTCTTCGGGATGGGATATTCGTTCGCTGATGGACCCGAGGTGGAGCTTGATTACTACAACTTCGAGGCCCTTAACTTCGAACCCGACCACCCATCGCGGGATCTTCAGGATACATTCTATATAAATAAGGATATCGTGCTGAGAACGCAGACGTCGCCGGTGCAGGTCAGGTATATGGAAAAGAACGAACCCCCCCTCCGTATTATGGTTCCTGGGAGGGTTTATCGTAACGAGTCGCCTGATCCGTCGCATGCCGCGGAGTTCTTCCAGATGGAGGGGCTGTACGTGGATACAGACGTATCGATGGCGGAGCTCAAGAGCGATGTCACCTTCTTCATACGGACCTATTTCGGTCCGGATGCAGGGGTGAGGTTCCGGCCGCATTATTTCCCCTTCACAGAGCCGAGCGTGGAAGTCGATATGTCATGCTTCGGATGCAAGGGGAGCGGGTGTTCGATCTGCGGGAAAACCGGGTGGCTCGAGATCATGGGTGCGGGAATGGTGCACCCGAACGTGTTCAGGTATGCCGGGTATGCCGTTGACCAGTATACGGGATTCGCTTTCGGCATGGGAATAGACCGTTTAGCGATGCTAAAGTACGGTATAGACGATATTAGAAGATTCCAGGCCAATGATATAAGATTTCTGCGTCAGTTCTGGGCAGATACCGGTGTGGGGGTGAAGGAATGAATATCAGCTTGAACTGGTTGAAGAAGTTCATAGAGATAAACGAGGCCCCGGAGATCCTCGCCCACGACCTGACGATGTTCGGAGTAAAGGTGGAAGAGTTCACGAGGCTGTCTCCCGAGTTCGAAGGAGTAGTTTTCGGGAAGGTTCTCGAAGTCAAGGGTCATCCGAGAGCCGATCGGTTGAGTGTCTGCCGTGTAGACACGGGTAGTGCCGAGCCCCTTTCCATTGTTTGCGGGGCACCAAATGTTCGTGCGGGCCTGAGCGTTGCCGTTGCTGTTAACGGAGCTGTTCTGCCGGGAGGGCTGAAGATCAAGAGGACCAAGCTGAGAGGTGAGGTCTCCGAGGGGATGATCTGCTCCGAGAAGGAACTGGGGATCGGTGAGGATACCGCCGGGATAATCGAACTAGATTTCGAAGATAAGCCGGGAAGGGATCTTAGCGGGATCCTCGGCTCCGACGATGTCGTATTCGATCTGGAGGTTACTCCGAACAGGCCGGACGAGCTCTCGCACGTCGGTATAGCACGCGAGGTAGCCGCCATGTATAGACGCGCCCTCAATGATGGTCCGGTTATGGCGCTCGAGCCGGGCGGTGAATTCGAGCTGATAGTGGAGGAGGGGAGCGGGTGCCCCAGGTACACGGCCGCCCTGATAGACAACGTGAAGATCGGTCCTTCCCCCCAATGGATGCAGGAAATGCTCGCCTCCGTCGGTGTGAAGGCCATAAACAATATAGTCGATGTTACAAATTTCGTGATGATGGAAATGGGGCAGCCGCTCCATGCATTCGACCGTGACACGATCGTAGATGATACGATCATCGTTCGGAGGGCGAAACCGGGTGAGAGGATAGTCACCCTCGATGGCGTCGAGAGGACAATGGACGGTGATACAATAGTGATAACGGATCCGGGACGTGCGATAGCGATAGGCGGTGTGATGGGAGGTATGGATACAGAGGTTAGGCAGAATACGAAGCGCATCGTACTCGAAAGCGCTATGTTCGATCCCAAGCTCATTCGGAAGACATCCCAGAGGTTGAAGCTGGAGACTGAGGCATCGTACCGCTATGAGAGAGAGGGAGATTTAGGTTTGATGGCGAAAGCTCTCGAGAGGGCCTGCTACTTGATAAAGGAGATCGGAGCTGGAGAGCCCCGGCCGCGCTACATCGAGCGCATAGAGGATGTATCGCTCCTGGATAATGACAGGGTGGCCCTGCGTGTAGATCAGGCAAACAGGGTCATGGGAACGAGGCTCTCGACGGAAGAGATGATATCACTCCTCGAGAGGCTGGATCTTCGATCGAGCGGTTCCGACGGCATGATAGAAGTTTCGGTTCCTACGTTTCGCCGGGATATAAAGGAGGAGATAGACCTCGTGGAGGAGGTGGCCAGGGTTTACGGGTACGATAATATCGGCCGCGAAGAAGCCCCAAGGTGCAATATATTCGCCGGCATATCGCCCGAAAACAGGAGGAACGAGGACCTGTGCAAGTATATGTCGTCGAGGGGATTCACAGAGGTGATAACGACGTCCTTCATGGCGAGGGAGGATATAACAAATCTTGAGTGGGGCGAACGAGACCGGAGACAGACTGCCGTGGAGATCGAAAATCCGCTTACCGCAGCTCAGGCGCTGATGAGGACCTCGCTCCTGCCTGGGCTTCTGAGGGTTGTGGATAGAAACAATCCGGCCGATCAAGAAGGCATTCGCATATTCGAGCTGGGCAGGGTGTTCATACCTCAGAGTGAGGGAATATCGGGTCTGCCCGATGAAGAGCTGCATCTCGTAGCGCTGTTCACCAGAAGGGCGGAGCCTCTGCAGTGGATAACGAAGGAGAGGCAGTTCGATTTCTTCGATATGAAGGGTGAATTCGAAGCGCTCCTGGAGAGATTCGGTATTTCGGACGGTATCAGGATGGCGCCGAAGCCGGGGAAGCAGACGGGATATATCTTCGATTGGTATCTCAGGGACAACGTCCTGGCAGAGGGGGGGCTGATCTCGAGGCGCATACTTGAGAAATACAATATTGATAACCAGTTATTCTACTTCGATCTGTATATGGATTCCGTGCCGGCGGTTGAGGCGGGCGGATGTAAATTCACAAGGATAACGCCATATCCGGCTGTAAAAAGGGATCTCTGTGTGATTTCAACAGATAGGGTCACATTCTCGCAGATCAGGGATGTTACGGTCAGGCAGGCTAAACACCTTGAATCAATACGGCTTTTCGACTACTATAGGGGCGGCCATCTGGGGGAGAAGATGAGGAGCTATACATTCCGGCTGAGCTTCCGTTCCCCTGCCAAGACACTTGACGACAAGGCGGTCGATAAAGAGATCGAGAAGGTCCTTACGGCCCTGAACAGAGAGCTGAGAGTAAAATTAAGGGCAGAATAATGGGGGTAAAGGTATGGCTAATATAGGGATAGCGAATCTCGAAGTGCTGGAGGAGAAGATCAACAAAGCGGCGGAGCTGATCCTAAAGCTCCGAAGGGAGAAGAATGAGATCGAGGCGGCCAATAAAGAGTTGAAAGAGAAAATAGAATCATTGTATATTGAAAATAAGGAGTTGACTAAGGAGCATGAAATCTTTAAAAATAGAAATACAAAAGAAAAAGATTTCAAAGAAACTAGAGAGGAGATTAAGAATAAGATAGAGGAGATGCTGTCGAAGCTGGAAGATCTGGATATCTGATCCCACCGGCTTGGCGAGGTGTATCGATCGAAGAGGGGTTGGGAAGCACGTTCTATGTCGATCTTGGAAGGTGTTCTATAATGGCTGAAGAGAGTACAGAAAGAGTGGAAATTTTTGGCCAAGAGTATAAAATCAAGGGAGATGGCGACCCTCAGTATATACATAAGGTTGCTGGATACGTCGATAGGAAGATGAGGGAAATCGCACATTCAAGCGGTATAATGTCTCAGTCGCGTATCGCGATTTTGGCAGCTCTGAATATCACCGACGAGTTCTTTCAGGCAAGAGGGGACAAAGAGATGGTGGAGAAGGAGCTCGACCGGGAGGTTCAGAGACTGGACGAGATCATAGAAGGTAAGATCGGCGCGGAACGATGACTACCCTCCCCGCTTTGTAAGGATGATCTGTTGAAGCGGGGAATCGAGAGATAGTAGGAAAGAACGAGTAAAAATTCCCTGCTGTGTACGTGATAAGGAAGATGATTTTTTGCCAACACCTTGAGCCCGGAAGTCCAATATCTTGCCGTCGATGCCACGCCCGGTAATGACGGGAAGGCAGAAGCGGTTTTGCGGACATCCACTTTGATGTTCGGGCTTAAATGATTCTTCAAACACGGCAATCGGTGGGGAATTTCCTTTAGATACACATCAGGACAGCAAAATCCTCCAAAAAGATAGTTGAATACCAATCGATACTAATTGTGCCGATTTGTCACTGGATATGAAAATAATGGAGGTGAGCCGCCCTGAAAGAGTTTCAGGCATTATAAGATGGAAGATCTATTTTTCTATATCTCGGCGGGGATCCTTGTTCTTTTCCTCGGATTCGTACTCGGATGGCTGATAAGCAAGAAGATATCCGAGAGCCATTTGAAGCATACACAGAGACTGGCCGAAAATATAATAGCCGAAGCCCAGAAGGAAGCTGAGACGCAGAAGAAGGCTTCTATTCTGGAGGCAAAGGACGAGTGGTACCAGGCCAAGCTCAAATTCGAGAAAGAGACACAGGATGCGAGACAGGAATTGAAAAAGAGCGAGAGACGGCTGGAGGAGAAGGAACGCAATATAAACAGGAAGGTAGATTACCTGGAAAAGCACGAGCGTGAGATAAATGACAAGAGGAAGCTTCTGGACGCGAAGACGAAGGCGGTTTCGGACAAGAACAACGAGCTGAGCAGGCTGCTGGAGAAGCAGAATGTGAAGCTCGAGAGGATCGCAGAGATGAGCACCGAGGAAGCGAAAGCGCTTTTGATAACCAACCTGGAGAACGAGGCTCGGCACGAGGCAGCAAAACGCCTGAAAGAGATAAAGGATGAAGCAGAGCGCAATGCCGTTAAGCAGAGCAGGGAGATTATCACACTGGCTATAGAGCGGTGCGCTGCCGATCACGTCGTCGAATCCACAGTGTCGGTTGTGGACCTTCCCAATGACGAGATGAAGGGTAGGATCATAGGAAGAGAGGGTAGAAATATCAGGGCGTTCGAGAACGCTACAGGGATAGACGTGATCATAGATGATACGCCCGAGGCGGTCATACTTTCGGGATTTGATCCAATAAGGCGCGAGATAGCTCGCATGTCGCTGGTGAAGCTCGTCAAGGACGGGAGGATCCATCCGGGTAGGATCGAAGAGCTTGTGGATAAATCACGTCAGGAGCTGATGGAAGAGATCAGGGAGGTTGGGGAGCAGACGATCCTCGATCTGAACATACACGGCCTTCATCCGGAACTCGTGAAACTTCTCGGGAGGCTCAAATACAGGACCTCCTACGGACAGAACGTCCTTCAGCATTCCAAGGAAGTGGCGTACATCTCGAGCCTTCTGGCCAGCGAGCTCGGTATAGACGCCACACTTGCCAAAAGGGCCGGACTTCTTCACGATATCGGCAAGGCGGCGGACCACGAGATAGAAGGGCCGCACGCCGAGATCGGCGCGGACCTCGTGAAGCGGTTCGGGGAGAACGAGATCGTGATGAATGCCGTTGCGGCGCATCATGAGGACGTCGAGGCCACATCACTGATAACTCACATAGTGTCGGCTGCGGATGCGATCTCAGGAGCGAGGCCTGGGGCACGTAGGGAGACGCTGGAGAATTACATCAGGCGACTCGAGAAGCTGGAGAAGATCGCCGATGCATTCGACGGAGTCGAGAAGTCCTATGCGATCCAGGCGGGACGAGAGATCAGAATTCTGATAAACGCTAAAAGGGTGGACGATTCGCAATCACATGCTCTCGCCTCCGAGATATCCCGGAAGATCGAGGATGATATGGAGTACCCGGGACAGATAAAGGTGGTTGTGATCAGGGAGACGCGTGCAGTGGACTATGCACGCTGATTCCCGGATTCAAAGCCAGTTCCATGCTAGCCGGGCATGGATCAGCTGGAATGCGGGTAGTGGCTGCCGGTGTTCCGCAGTCGGTGTAATCCAAGGCCGGTCTTATCAATTCGGGGATAACTATGTTAAACGTGCTCGTTCTTGGTGACATCATATCAAGGGTGGGCAGGAACAGCTTGAAGTCAAAGCTTTCCGGCCTCAAGAAGCGGCTCAATGTCGATATTTGCACCGCAAACGTTGAAAATTCGGCAGGCATGTTCGGCATATCGGAGAAGGTGATAGACGAGATCAGCAAGAGCGGCGTGGATGTGATGACCAGTGGGAACCACGTCTGGGACAAACGGGCCGGTATAGAGCTTCTCGATCTCAGGGAGGACATACTGCGGCCTGCAAACTATCCTCCAGGTAATCCGGGCCATGGTTACCTGATAACCGAGTCCAGGGGCGTAAGGATCGCCGTTATAAACCTTCAGGGAAGAACATTCATGCCCACTATCGATTGCCCTTTTCGAAGTGCGGATACGATCCTTTCCGAGATCCCGAAGGACGTCAGGGTCAGAATCGTTGATTTTCATGCGGAAGCCACTAGTGAGAAGGTGGCGATGGGGTACTATCTCGACGGTCGGGTGAGCGTTGTGGCGGGAACCCATACGCATGTAGCAACGGCAGACGAGAGGATCCTGTCCGGGGGAACCGCATTCATAACCGATGTGGGAATGGTGGGAGCGTCCGATTCTATAATCGGCGTCAAGAAGGAGCAGGTAATAAAGAGGTTTCTCTACGCGCTTCCCGTCAGATTCGAGGTAGCATACGGTAATCCCCGCATCGAGGGATTATTTGTGGAAATCGATGATGAAACCGGGCGCGCTTCGAAGGTCGAGAGGATCAGAGAGGAGACAGGAGATTTTGTCGCAGATGAACGATAACGGAAAGCTGATAGACGGCCGGGAGGTGTCGAAAACCATACTAGAGGAGGTTTCGGAGGATGTCGCTGTTTTTTGCCGCAGTCATCGCCCTCCGCATCTAGTCGTAGTCATAGTGGGTGATAACCCGGCCTCGCGATCGTATGTCAGGGGAAAGGTCAAGGCGGCGAAGAAATGCGGCATTGATTCCACCCTTCTCGAGCTGCCGCCGGATGTATCGAGCGATGAGCTGCTCTCTAGGATAGATGAATTCAACGGTGACTCTTCTATCGATGGAATCCTTGTTCAACTGCCGCTTCCCGGACACATAGATCAGCAGGATGTTATCGAGAGGATTTCTCCCTCAAAAGATGTAGATGGTTTCCATCCCTACAACATGGGCAGACTGGTAGCCGACAAACCTGTCCTTGTATCGTGCACTCCTCTCGGAATAATGGAGCTGCTCTCCAGATACAATGTGAAGACCGCAGGAAAGAGGGCCGTTGTGATCGGCCGAAGCATCATTGTTGGAAAACCGATGGCGCTCCTTCTGGCAAGGAAGCACGAGGGGGGAGACGCAACCGTGACGATATGCCATTCCAGGTCGGAGGATATCGCATCGGTTACGGCCGAGGCGGATATAATCATAGCAGCTGTGGGAAGAGCAGGGACAGTAACGGGAGATATGGTGAAGGAAGGAGCCGTGGTGATCGATGTAGGGATCAACAGGGTGGATGACCCGAACTCCAAGAAAGGATACCGCCTCGTGGGAGATGTGGATTTCGAATCTGTGTTACCAAAGGCATCACTTATCACACCGGTACCCGGGGGTGTAGGCCCAATGACGATTGCCATGCTTATGAGGAATACGCTGGCGGCAGCCGGTTGGGCGGGGAGATCAGAAGATGAAGTGCCGTGAGACACCGGAATTTTTCTCTCAGGATCAAGATGACATATATTCGGTTTCAGAGATCACAGATGCCATAAGGCAGAATCTGGAATCGGAATTTCATGATATTTCTGTTCTGGGTGAGATCGCGAATTTCAAGGCGCACTCATCAGGGCACATCTACTTCAGCCTTCGCGACGAAAATAACCTCATCAGGGCTGTTGTGTTCAGAAGGAGGGTTACGGAGCTTTCATTCGGTCCCGAAAACGGAGATTCCGTCATAGCCAAGGGCCGGATATCCCATTATGGGGGAAGCGGCCAGACTCAGCTGATAGTCCGTAACATGGTACAGGCCGGCAGAGGAAAGATGGAACTGGATTTCAGGCGGCTCGTCGGGAAGCTGATGGATGAAGGATTGACCTCCCCTCAGAGAAAGAGAAGCATCCCTGCATACCCGCATAGGATAGTCGTGATCACCTCGCCTACAGGGGCCGTGATAAGGGACATCACCGAGACTTTAGGAAGAAGATGGCCCGTGGCTGAGATCGTTCATATTCCAACAAAGGTCCAAGGAGATGGTGCCGAGATCTCTATCGTCGAAGCATTCAATGCGGCGAACCGGATCGAATCAGCCGATGTCGTTATACTAGCGAGGGGGGGAGGAAGCGTTGAGGACCTTTGGACATTCAACAGCGAGGAGGTGGCGAGGGCTGTTGCCTCGTCGGCATATCCCGTCATAACAGGTGTAGGGCACGAGGTCGATAAGACTGTCGTGGATTTTGTTTCCGATCTATGCGCCGCAACACCGACGGCGGCCGCCGAGCTGGCAGCGCCGTCGATCACGGAAGTCAGGAGGGTGCTGTCCGAGCACCTGTCGAGGATAAAGAAGCTATATGCCGATTCGTCGGAAAACAGGTTGATCATGCTGGAGTACATGCTTCGCAGCAGCGCCTTCCCAGCACTTGGGCACAGGCTCGAACAAGCTGAGCTGATGCTAGACGACAGAAGGGTGAGATTGGATGAGTGGTGGGAGAGAAAGAGGGAGGGTGGAAAGAACGAAATATCGGGGGTCATGGTTTCTCTCGAACGAGCGCTGGAGAAAAGGGCACGCTCTTGCGAGTCGCAGCTCTCCAGAAAAATCGGGAGATTCCTGTACGAGAATCCCGGCAAACGCGTATCGGCGGCCAAGGAGGCTCTAGGCCGGTTACTACGTATCACCGGGATAAGGACGGAGACATCTATATCCATGCGACGGCGCGATCTCTCGGCGAAGTTGAGAGCGCTCGACGGTCTGCATCCACTGCGTGTGCTGAGAAGGGGATATACATACTGCACGACGGTTGATGACGAGATCGTTTTAAAGAGCGCGAAATCGGTTGAAAGCGGCGGCGGGATGGTGGTTAACTTTTACGACGGAGGGCTGCTGTGCAGGGTAGAGAGGGAAAGGAAGGGGAAAGTATGGCAGGAAAAATGAGCTTTGAGGATGCGATGGGGAGGCTCGAGGAGATCGTGAGGCGGCTTGAGGAGGGAGAGGTGCCTCTAGAGGAAAGCATCAAGCTATATGAGGAGGGAATGAAGATAGGCAAGATGTGCAGAAAGATACTGGATGAAACCGATCAGAAGATACGGCGCCTGTCGGCGGAGAACGAGGAAGGGAAGGATGGAGAGTAGGGAGCCGGGGACCGATGATTTCGAATCCATGATGAGTAAGGACAGGGGGTTGATCGAGAAGCGCCTCGATGAGCTGATGCCTCGTACCGATGAGCCACCGGTCTCATTGCACGAGGCCATGCGTTATGCTGTTATAGGGGGAGGCAAGAGGATCAGGGGGATACTCTGCCTGACGCTTCACAACATATTCGGTTGTCCGTATCCGGATTGTGCGATGGATGCGGCGTGCTCGATAGAGCTGCTGCACTCCTATACGCTCATACACGATGATCTGCCCGCATTGGACGACGACGACAAGAGAAGAGGAAAACCGTCCTGCCATGTAAGGTTCGGGGAGGCGACCGCCATACTGGCCGGAGACGCTCTTCAGGCCATGGCTTTCGAGGTCATATCGAACTGCGGATGCCAGGAGGACCGTGTTTTGGAATCCATCAAGATCCTGTCCAGAGCCGCCGGATCTCTTTTTCTCGTTGGAGGCCAGGCCGCGGATCTGGAGTACGAGGGTAAAGAACAGACCGAAGATAGAGTGACATTCATACACAGGCGCAAGACGGCCGAACTAATTGCGGCATCAATGGCGATAGGGGCGACCCTCGGCGGGGCAAGCAATGAGGAAAGGACGGCGATACTGGGTATCGGGAGAGACGTCGGATTCGCGTTTCAGATTGTTGATGACCTCCTGGACGTCGAAGGAAGCGAGATTGTCGTGGGAAAGGGGTTGAGGAAGGACGAGACTAGGGGAAAGATCACCTATCCGGGATTTGCCGGAATCGGCGGTTCTCGTGTGAAGGCTGCCGCCCTGATCGATAGCGCCGTCGACAGGATGGGCAAATTCGGAGGCGGTGAATACATCACCTGGCTCTTCACCAGCATACTGGAGCGGGCATCCTGATATGCTCAAACAACTTCTATACAATCGCATATTTCTGATTCCGATAATCTGCGGGATACTGACTCAGTCGATCAAAGTGCTTGTCTATTTCATAGCTAAAAGAAGAATAGAAATTGGACGATTTGTTCAAGCTGACGGAATGCCTAACCTCCACGCCGCGGTTTTCAGCTCCCTATCCACCGGTATCGCGGTGAAGTACGGAACATCATCGATTCTATTCTCGCTGATAGCCACGTACAGCATCATCATAGTGCACGATACGATGAGGCTCAAGAGAGAGAAGGGAAAACAGACGGACGTTCTCAACAGGATAATTGCGAGTATAAGCGAATACGAGGAGATCGGAATGAATTCGACTTTCAGGGTTTTAAGCTTCAGGCCGTTCGATGTCATGAGCGGTGTTATTCTAGGTATCCTGATACCGATATTGCTGCTATAATGTAGCGAAAAGGTTTAGGTATGGGCAAGATGCTTGACAGGATAGATTCCCCGGCCGATCTAAAGAAGCTTACGATCGAGGAACTGAAGGCCCTTTGTGCGGAGGTCAGGAAGTACATCATCGAGGTCGTGTCCTACCGCGGCGGCCACCTCGCATCGAGCCTCGGCAGCGTCGAGATCACACTCGCGCTTCACTACGTATTCGATTCCCCGAGCGACAAGATATTATGGGACGTAGGCCATCAGAGTTATACCCACAAGATAATAACGGGTAGAAGGGAGGAATTTCGCGACCTGCGAACGAGGGGTGGCGTGAGCGGATTTCCGAATATATTCGAAAGTGAACATGATATGTTCGGTGTCGGGCATGCCGGAACGGCGATATCAGCCGCCCTGGGCATGGCGGTGGCTAGGGATCTTAGAAAGGACGATAATTTCGTGATCAGCGTTGTTGGTGATGGAGCGCTGGCAAGCGGCATCTCACTTGAGGGCATAAATCAGGTGGGCCATCTGAAGAGGAACCGTTTCGTGATAATACTGAATGACAATGAGATGTCCATTTCCAAGAACGTCGGAGCCCTATCACGGTACCTCACTAAGATAACCACTCAGAAGCTGTACCTGCAGCTCGAGGCGGACGTGTGGGAGCTTCTCGGAAAGATACCCAATTTGGGAGGAAAAGCCAGGACGCTGGCTAGAAGAATAAAGGAGAGTATAAAGAACCTCGTAGTACCCCATGTGCTGTTCGAGGAGTTGGGATTCAGGTACCTGGGTCCTCTCGAAGGCCATAATATCGAGCAGCTTGTCGAGTCATTCTCGCAGCTGCATCAGGTTCCGGGACCGGTTCTGGTGCATGTTGTAACCAAGAAAGGGAAAGGATATTCATTCGCGGAGAATGACGCCGAGAAGTTCCATGGGATAGGAAGCTTCTACAAGACCACCGGGAATTCGAGGAAGAATTCAAAGAAAAAGAAGTACAGCGAGGTTTTCGGTGACGCCCTCGTCGACATCGCACGACGCGATTCGAAGGTGATAGCAATAACAGCGGCGATGAAGGAGGGAACCGGGCTGGCGGCTTTCGCAGAGAAATACCCGGACAGGTTCTTCGATGTCGGGATCAGCGAGGAGCATGCGGTCACCTTCGCTGCGGGCCTTGCAAGATCAGGGATGAAGCCCTTTGTAGCAGTTTATTCGACGTTTATGCAGAGGGGATTCGATCAGCTCATTCATGATGTCGCTCTGCAGAAGCTTCCCGTTAGGTTCATTCTGGACAGGGCTGGTGTAGTGGGCGAGGACGGACCGACGCACCACGGCTCATTCGATATCAGTTACATGCGAATTATACCGAATATGGTGATAATGGCTCCTGCGGACGAGAATGAACTGGTGAGGATGCTGATGACAGCATACATGTATGATGGAGGTCCGATATCGATGAGGTTTCAGCGAGGAACGGTCGCAGGAGTGGGTCCGATAAAATCGAAGGATCCCATCGAGATCGGCAGGGCCGAGATCCTGAGAAAGGGCAAGGACGTAAATCTTCTGGCCATCGGTTCGATGGTGAGGAGTACGGATGCAGCAGCCGAGATGCTCGAGGCCTCCGGCGTGAAGGCCTCGGTTGTGAATGCGAGGTTCGTGAAACCGCTGGACGACGATGCGATAATTTCATGTGCAGCGAACGGGTCTCCGCTCATTACGGTTGAGGAAAACTCCGTTCAGGGAGGATTCGGAGACGCTGTAGGAGAATTTATATCGGAGAATGGCATAAATAACGGGCTTCTCCGTATCGGTATTCCTGATATGTTCATACCACATGGTGGAAGGGAAGAGCTCCTCGAAGAGATAGGACTTTCGCCGGACTATATAGCTAAGAAGGCCATGAAGCTGATTCAATCGGAATCGGCACCGGATCACGGAGGCTTTAGATGAAGATCGAAAAGATCGGTATTGTAGCGAACGTTAGAAAGAAAGAGATAAAGGAAGTACTTGCGAATATCATAGAAACGATACCGGTATCCGTGGCGGTTGTGGGATATACCGAGACGGCCGCCCTGATAAGCGGTTCGAGGGTGGTCGAGAGTGATACGCTGACCGATTGTGATGCGGTTCTCGCGCTGGGAGGGGACGGAACGCTTCTGGCGGCTGCAAGGATAGTGGAAAAAGACGAGATTCCACTGCTGGGTATAAAATTCAGGAGCCTGGGCTTTCTTACAGAGGACGATCCGGTGAGGGCGGTGGAGGATCTTTTCGAAGGCCGCTATATGATCCAGGAGAGGATGAGGCTCGAGGTGTCCCCGGAATGTGATAGTTCGGATATTTCGGGCTATAGCGCTTTGAACGATGCTGTTATACACGGAATCGGTGTATCGAGGGTCATACATCTCAAAACCATGGTGAACGGAATAATGGTGGGCGAGTATCTGTCCGATGGTGTGATCGTTTCAACTCCTACTGGATCAACCGCGTACTCACTTGCTGCAGGAGGTCCGATAGTCGATCCAACCAGTGTGGAGGCGTTTATCATCAATCCCCTATGTCCTCATTCCCTGTCGGTGAGACCGGTGGTTGTGAGCAGCGAAGAGACTTTCACCATTGAAACGGTTGATGGTAACGCTACGATGCTTACTATCGACGGGCAACAGGCCTGCGAGATAAAGGGAGGAGTTCCCCTGACCTTCAGACGCAGCAGCAAGGTAACCAAGCTCATAGTCTCGGAAAACTACAGTTTCTATGACCTAGTCAGAAGGAAATTGAACTGGGGTGGTGTGTTGAAGAAGGGTTGATGGATGACCGGGGGTTTGTATGCTAAGAGAGTTGAGAATCAGGAACCTGGCAGTGGTTGAGGATGCGGTGATAGAGTTTTCTTCGGGTCTGAACGTGCTGACGGGTTCCACGGGCGCGGGTAAGTCGATAATACTAACGGCCGTGGAACTGATATCGGGAGGAAGAGCCAAAAAATCTCTGATAAGAAGCGGGGCGGGAAGCCTCGTTATCGAGGGTCTATTCTCCCTGCCGGTGGAATGCGATGTGAGAACGGCACTCGGTATGAACGAGGACGATTCCGATCTAAGTATAAAAAGGGAAGTTGCGGAGGATGGGAAGAGCCGGATATGGATCAACGGTGTCGTCTCTACGAATTCGACGGCTCGTGAGACCACCGGATCACTCATAGAGCTTCACGGCCAGCACCGCCAGCAGGAGCTTCTGGATCCATCGACACACATACACTATCTGGACGACATGGGCAAATACTTGAATCTGCTGGAAGAATGCCGGGCGAGGATAGGCTTGTACTCGGAGGCGATCAGTCGGTTGGAAACCCTTCGAATCGAGGAGGAGGAAAACAGGAAAAAAGAGGATTTTTTACGCTTCCAGCTGAAGGAGCTGCAGCTGCTCGACCTCGAGAAAGGCCTGGATAAGCATCTTGAACAGAGTATAAAACGGCGGGAGAATATCCACAGGTACGTTTCCGGTCTTCATGGAGCCATAGAGGATCTCAGTGAGGAGGATGGATCGGTCCTCGAACGTTTGAACAGGACAGAGACATTACTAAACTCGATAGCTTATCTGGACAGCTCGTGCGAGGAGATGGCGGAATCTATCTCGGAAGCCCGAATCACGTTACAGGAAGTAATCAGGAGCATCGAAGGGGCTATGGGAAAGATCGACGAGAGCAGTGATGACCTGGAATCCCTACAGAACAGGTTGGCCGCAGTTCAAAGAGCCTGCAGAAAATATGGATTGGACTGCGACGGTCTGATAGAGAGGGAGAGTGAATTGAGGGAGACGCTGAGGTCATTGGACGAAGGATCCGATGCATTGATCGAGGCGGAACGGGAATTCTCACGGATCGAGAGAGAGTTGATACCGGAGCTGGAGAAGCTCAGCAACAAGAGAATATCGAATGCCGCGGTTATAGATCGCAGGATAACGAGTGAACTGCATGCGTTGGGGATGGAGGGCGCGCTTTTCAAGACCTGTATAGAGAAAGGCGGGATTCGTGGTAAGGGCGGGGGGCTGGAGCTGAACGAGGATGGGTGGGACAGGGTGGAGTTTAGGATAAGGACGAATGTCGGTGAGAAGATACATCCGCTGACCGATGTGGCGTCGGGAGGAGAGCTTTCAAGGATAACACTTGTGCTGAAGAAAATGCTTGCCGAGGAGACCGGAATCGGCACCTTGATATTTGACGAGATAGACTCCGGACTGGGTGCGGATCTTGGAAACGTCGTCGCGGAAAAGATGGAGGCGCTTTCTGCAAGATACCAGATAATATGCATAACACATCTTCCCCAGGTAGTTGCAATGGCTTCACAGCACATAAAGGTAGAGAAGAGGATAAGTGAAGGAAGGACGATCACGTCGGCGTCCGTTCTTACAGGCGATAAGAGAATCGCTGAAATGATGAGGATGCTCGGAGGAGAGGGTAAGCTGCGAGAGGAGCTTGCAGTCGAGCTTCTGGAGAAGGGAAAAAGCGCCCGTAGCTCAGTTGGATAGAGCACCGGCCTCCGGAGCCGGGTGTCGGAGGTTCGAATCCTCTCGGGCGTGCCATTAGAGCTTCGCATCCCGGACTTCATTCCGGGATGCGAAGCGGACGGAATTGCGTCTGTTTGGAAGTCCTGCGCCTGAAACTTGAGCGGATTGATAATACGAAGATCGTGGGAGACTGACATAATGGGCTTTTTAAGAGTGGTAATCGGTATAATCATGATCTACATCCTTGCAAGGATGCTTGGAAGATGGATCTTCAAGGAAGAGAAAGCCGGAGGCGAGAAGCGCAGGGAGAAAAAGGATGGATATAGCAATCTTACCGATCAGGCAATCGAAGATGCCGATTTCGAGGAAATAGAAACGGAGGATAAATGATGGTCTTACGCCTGCGACAGCCCAGGCGGGGTAGATTCTCATCACATTTGAGGGAGTCCAGGAGGAGAAAGAGGGAGTATTACTATGCATCCATGCTGCTCCTTGTGGTGAAAATTGTGCTACTGATATCTCTATCCATCCTGTTCTCGGTATCGATCAGGCTGTTCAGGCATCAGTTCAAAGGCCTCCCGGCAACCATGAGGTATGCGATACCGGTCATTGTGGCCATATTCGCTGTAATCCTCATCTATTTTATTTATAAGAATATAAAGGAGTTAATGGATTCCGGCAGGAACAGTAGTGAAAAGTACTGAGCCGATCTCACCCGCCGTTGAGAAAGTCTGAGGATTGCTTGAAAAAAGACCCATGGAGCGGCGCTCCGTGGCATGCCTCTTGCGGAATATTCATTGAATAACTATAACTAAACTGGATTGTTATGCGGATAAACAACGACGAGAAGGATATCCTGTTCAGCACCTTCGCTGAGATAACGAGCCTGATCAGCGCGGGTAAGGACAACCGGGTCATATTCTACAAGATACTCGAGAATGCGCTCGACCTGCTTCCCTCGAGGAAGGTGTTTCTTATACTGTTGGAAAACCATAGGATAATGAAGTATACGGCAGAGATACAGGACAAAGGGAGGAAGGTTACTGCGGAGGATATGCCTGAATCGGCGGGAATAGTCAATTGGCTTCACAGGGAATATGAGACCAAGCGTAATCCTGAAAAGGTGTTCGCGCTCGACCTTTCCCTGCTGGCTGCCGAATGCATGGAGGAGGAAGACAAATGTGGCACGGTTATTTCCGCACCGTTGATGGCGAAAAACTCGCTTTTCGGGATAATCGTTGCGATAAATGACCCGGGGAGGAAGTGGTTCACGGATGAGGATATACACCTACTGACGATAATGGCGAACCAGGCCGCTATAGCTTTCGAAAACTACCTGCTCTACCGGAAACTCGAAAAGGAGTCGATTACGGACGAATTGACGGGTGTCTACAACTACCGATTCCTCATAAGGTCCCTGAAACTCGAGATGATGAGAGCCTCGAGGTTCGGCTATCAGTTCTCGTTCTTGATGATCGATGTGGATAATCTGAAGGAGTACAACGATCATCATGGGCATCTATCAGGGAGCAGGGCCTTGAAGGACATGGCGGCCATCCTCAAGAGCAGCTGCAGGAGCATCGACCTCGTTTCCAAGTACGGCGGGGACGAGTTCGCTCTGATACTGCCGCGTACCGAAGCAGACGGTGCAGTGAAAGTCGGTGATCGCATCCGTAAGGCCGTGCAGGAGTATGAGTTCGACGGTGTGAATCCCGGGCTCTTGACCTGTAGCATTGGCATTTCAGTCTACAGGGAAGATGCTCTGTCCGTGGAAGAATTGATTGACAAAGCCGACCACGCTCTGTATACAGCTAAATCCAAAGGGAAGAACAGCATAATGAGATACTCGGAGATGTCTTCCGTATCATAAGCCCTGATCGAAATCGATTTATTATCGAATAATAGGGAAACGGATGGCAAGAGAGGAGTTGCTTTGGGACTGGAAGAGAGAATCAGGAGCAAGGAACTTGTTGCGTCCGTGATCGGGCTCGGATATGTGGGCTTACCGCTGGCTGTAGAGCTTGCGAAGGCGGGCATCAAGACGGTAGGCATAGACATATCAAAGGAAAAAGTGGATCTGGTCAATTCCGGAAAAAGCTATATCGGTGATGTCAGCAGCCACGATCTGGGAAAGCTGGTAAAGAAATCGATTCTCCGGGCTACTGATGATTTCGGCGCAATGAGCGATGTGGACACAATCAATATCTGCGTTCCGACACCGCTGCGCAAGACCAAGGATCCGGATATCTCTTATATAGTGGCCGCGGTCAAGGATATTCAAAAAACACTGCACCCCGGACAGCTGATCATCCTGGAAAGCACCACTTACCCCGGGACGACGGAAGAGGTGATCCTACCGCTGCTCGAGAGAACAGGTTTGAAGATAGGCAGTGATTTCTATCTCGCCTTCTCTCCCGAGCGCGTGGATCCGGGAAACAAGGAGTACACGACCAAGAATATACCGAAGGTGGTCGGAGGGATCACGCCGGAGTGCACAAAGCTCGCTTCGATGCTTTATGAAGCGACGAAGATCAAGACCGTACCCGTGAGCTCTACAAATGTGGCGGAAAGCGTAAAGCTTCTGGAGAACACGTTCAGAAGCGTGAATATCGGCCTAGTCAACGAGATCTCCTTGATGTGCCACAAGATGGGCATCAATGTATGGGAGGTTATAGACGCAGCCGCGTCCAAGCCATTCGGATTCATGCCGTTTTATCCGGGTCCGGGACTTGGTGGACATTGCATACCGATAGACCCGTTTTACCTGTCATGGAAAGCGAGGATGAGCGGCTTCGAAGCGAGATTTATAGAGCTTTCCGGCATGATAAACAGCGAAATGCCCTTTCATGTCGTGAACAGGGTGAGCGAGGCGCTGAACGAGAAAAAAAAGTGCATAAACGGCTCGAATATCCTCATAATGGGTGTATCCTATAAGGAGGGTATATCGGATACACGGGAATCACCGGCTTACGACATAATAAAGTTGTTATTGCAGAGGGGTGCAGAGGTAGCCTATTACGATACACACATCAGCAAGCTCGAGGATATAGAGGACATTCCCGGTTTCGAGTTCTCGCCGGAAAACATAAGTAAGATAGACTGTGCTATCGTAGTAACGGGTCACAAGGATGTCGACTACGATACTCTAGTGAAGAACTGCCCTTTGATCTTCGACTCCAGGAACGTTCTTCGGGGATTTGAAGGGAAGAATATCATTCGACTTTGAGATTATGCCACCGAGGGGGATTTGATGTCGAGATACGTTGTTACAGGTGGAGCGGGATTCATCGGTTCTAATATCGTGGACGAGCTCGTGGACCGCGGCGACGAGGTGGTTGTCCTGGACAACCTCCTGACCGGTCGGATGGATAATATAGAGCACAATCTATCAGAGATAGAATTCATAAAAGGTGATATCAGGGATGCAGCTGCAGTGGAGAGGGCATTGAATGGAGCGGATTACGTCATTCACCAGGCGGCTCTTCCTTCAGTGCCTCGCAGCATTGAGGAGCCGGACCTTGTCAACGATATAAATGTCAACGGCACGCTCGTGCTTCTGGAAGAATCCAGAAGGGCGGGGGTAAAGCGGTTTGTCTATGCCGCCTCTTCGTCCGCATATGGTGATTCAGAGGAATTGACCAAGAAGGAAACGCATATCCCGCGTCCCCTCTCGCCGTATGCAGTGAGCAAGCTGGTCGGTGAGTACTATGCGTCGGTCTACACGAAAGTTTACGGTTTGCCGACAATCAGCCTGCGGTATTTCAATGTATTCGGCCCGAGGCAGGATCCCGAGTCACAATACGCGGCCGTTATTCCAATATTTATATCGCATTTGCTGAGGAACGAAAGACCGTCCATTTTCGGTGACGGAGAGCAGAGCAGGGATTTCACTTATGTCAAGAACGTGGTCAAGGCCAACATCCTGGCTGCTGACTGCGATGGGGCGGATGGTAGGGTGATGAATACGGCATGTGGAATGAGCTGTACATTGAACGAGCTATACGAGAGGCTCAAGAAGCTCTGCGTATCCGATATCGAACCTATATATGCGGATCCAAGACCGGGAGATGTCAAACACTCATTGGCCGATATCTCTCTTGCAAAGGAGTTGATCGGGTACGAATCGGAAGTTTCATTCGACGAGGGGCTGGAATTTACGGTCGATTGGTATCGCCGTGTGGGGGCTTGAATCGGCGGGCAATTTTTGCTTTACATGCAATATCAAATAGATGATAAATTTAAAAGATCGAAGGAAGTGACATGAAAAGTAAAATCCACGCTCACGTTCTGTTCCTGTTCCTGGTTTCTCTCACGACTGTATTGTTACCGGTATCCGAGCTCTCGGGACAGGAGGTCGTCCTGAGAAGTGGTGAAAGATTGGATCTTTCGGTTCCGCAAAGACAGGATTTGCGCCTGAAGCTTGATATCGACGAAAACGGCAATATCCATATACCGATTATCGGTGCTGTAGATGTGGAAGGATTGACCGTCGTCGAGGCGGAGGCGGTTCTGCTTCGCAGGCTTCGGGAGATATATCCCAGCATCAGGAGTTTGACCCTCACCCTGATAGGTGAAGAGGATAGGCGTTACATATACGTTCATGGCGAAGTGGTTAATCCTGATAAATACGAGTTCGAGGGGAATCCGAACGTATGGGAGGCGATAAGGGAAGCCGGAGGGGCCACGGGCGAAGCCTATTTGGGAGCGGTAAGGGTGATTCATTCAGGAGAAGACGAAAGAAAGACAACAATCGTGAATCTACAGGACGCCCTGGATACTGGAGATCTGAGTTCGCTCCCGGAGCTCAAACCGGGTGACACTGTGATCGTTCCGGCGGCTTCGGCTAGATATCAGGGATCTGGTGCGATCAATGTGATAGGCGCCGTAGTCAATCCTGCCCCTTATATGCTCTCGGAGGGCAGGACACTCGTGGACGCGATACTGGCGGCTGGGGGACCGGATGACAATGCAAACCTTGAGAAGGTTTTTATCATCAGGCGACACCCCGACGGAACTGTTTCCACGACGCAGATCAACTTCAAGCTGTACCTAGAAAACGGAGATTTACGCAACAATCCGGAAGTTTACCCAGGAGACACTATTAACATAGACAAACGGGGCGGATTCATAAGGCTTCTGACCGATCCGTACTTTCTTTTGGGAATAATCACCGCCACAAGCACGGCTGTCCTTGCGATAGTACTGAGGTAGAGGGGAATGGGAGTGGAAAACGTCAAGAAATTCGTCCCGGATGAAGATGATCAAGCGGTAAATATTCAGGCCTACTTGAAGATCTTCTGGAGAAAAAAGTACTATCTTATCGTGCCCCTGATCCTTTCCCTGGGCATATCGATAATAGGCGTAAAGCGCCTGACTCCGATATACGAATCGTATACATTGGTATCCGTTGAGGACAGAAATATCCTTTCGCGCACGATGGGTCAATACGTGACATCTATAGAAGATCAAAGCCGAATGAGAAACCAGAGGTTTCATGCGATGCTCGAGACCAGGCTGAGAAGTCGCACGTTTCTTGAATCGATTGTTACGGATCTCGGGCTTCATAGGGCGTACAACATCCGTCAGGAAAGTGCCTCTTCGGAGGTGGATGCAGATGACGTCTCCGAGGAAGAGATGGTCGTAAGGTACCTTGCCGCTTTACTTGGTTCGAAGATCACGATCCAGAATCCGAACTTCGGTTTCTTCAGGGTAGGGGTTTACGATACGGATCCTACGACCGCCTATGTTCTGGCAAGAAAGGTCAGTGCGAAATTACAGGAGGTCATAAACCTCGACCAACTGCAGGGTATCAGGCAGGCGGGCGCTTTCAGTGATGAGCAGCTGGCAATCTACAAGGAAAAATTAGAGTCATCAGAGAAGGAGCTTGCACGTGTAAGGCGGGAGATGATGCAGGCGGAGACCGTCAGCAATCCGGTCAACGCGGATAACATGCATATAGCCGATGCAAGAAAGAGATCGATGAGGGCCGCGATAGGGCGAAGCGATATTACTCTGAACGACGTAAGAACGAACCTGGCGGAAATATTCGATCAGGTTCCTTCGTCGGACAAGATTTCCGAGGACGAGAGGATCAAGAGTCTGGAGGAGCAGCTTGTAGCTTACGGTGAGGAGAGACTTATTGTCGAATTGGGAACATCTGACGAGTTATCCGCCGAGAACGGGACGTTCGTCGCTTTACAGCAGGAGCTTCAAGACAGGATAGCAGCGGTTGTAGAGGAAGAATACAGAGAATTTTCTCCTGCTCTATATCCGTTGATCACGGAGTACTTCTACCAGCGTTATATGATAGACTACTACAGATCGAGGGAACGAAGGCTCCAGGGTTACATAGATCAGTTCAGGCAGAATATTGAGAGAAGGCCCATGCTTGAGAGGGAGTTGTCGAGGCTCAGACTGGAGGTGGAGAGTAACAGGACCATATATCAGACATTCCTTCAATCAAAGACATCCGCACAGATCACAGAAGCGGTTCAGAACACGAATCTGGGACTCAGGGTCAGCATAGTGGAGACTGCCGAGAAGCCGTTCAGGCCTGTAAAACCGGACAAGCTTCTGATTATAGTTGCGACGGTGCTTTTCGGTGCGGCTTGTGGCCTCGGAACGATATTGATAACCGAGTACGTAGACGATTCGTTCAGATCGGTTGATGAGGTTCAAAAGATAATGAAGCTGCCCGTTCTGGGAACAGTGCCGAAAACAGTCTCGAGTTTCGCATGGGAGAGGAAAAAAAGGGGAAAGATGGTATTGCTGTGGATCGTAGGGCTGTTCGTACTAACGGCGATCCTGAGCGGATCCCTGTATTTCTACGCACGTAGCCTGAAGATGACCAGTATAGGAATAGAACTGGAAGACAAGATCGGGGAGTGAGAGGTGCACGGAAAGACCGAAGCGAATATTTACGATACCTTTGACCAGGAGAGCCCGATAGCGACCGAGATGAGGAGGCTGTATTCTAATATCCGCCACACCCAGGGAAAAGGGGAGAAGAGAAGTTTTCTGGTTACTAGCGCAAACAGGGGGGAGGGCAAGAGCACCGTCGCCTCGCATCTGGCCTTAACGGTGGCGAGGTTCAGGAATAAAAAATCCCTGATAGTAGATGCCGATCTCCGTCGACCCAGACTGCACCAGATATTCAATGTTCCGAAGAATCCGGGGCTTCTCGAATGCCTGGAAGGAAAGGCTGATCCGCTGGAAGTGATCAAGGATACACCTATAGACAACTTGAAGGTTATACCAAGCGGAAGAAAGGTATCCTCTCCCGCGCATCTTTTCGAGGGAGAGATGCTTTCCGAGATATTCGATAAGATTAAATTCTATCACGATATTGTTATCGTCGACAGTGCGCCGATCATTCCGGTAAGCGATCCTATGTTGATATCGAGTGAGCTGGATGGAGTGATCATGGTGCTTCTGGCCGGGATGACACCAAGGAACGTCGCATTGCGGGCAAAGAACATCCTGCTGGATGCGGACGCCGAGATCCTCGGTGTCGTCGTCAACAACCTGTCGGAGGTATTGCCGTACTACTACGATTACAGATACTACGGATACAGCAGCGAAGGCGGTAATGAGTAGGGTTTGACAACACTAACCTGAAAAGTAGTAGAACATGAGATTATTCAAAAGCAGGGGAATACGAGGGCTCAAGAGGGCGATGAAGCCAGCGCACGCTGTTTGTGCCGTAACGATAGCTCTCTTCTTTCAGAGTTCGGCCGAAGCCGGTCGATCGGACTCGTTGTGTGTTCATTTCAGCGGATCACCCCCCGGGATCTTCTTGAGGATGGATAGAGATTTATCCATGAGCGGCAAGCTTCCTTTTACCACATGCAGGATTCAACCCGGTGCAGGGTATAGAATGATAGCCGATGGCGAAGGTCTGGAGAGAAGGATAGGAATGTTCTCCATCGACGGTAAAGGAAAACCAAGGATGGGCGGAATAAGAATGGGAGCGGCTATGCGCAACGCCGTCCTACCGGGCTGGGGTACGATGGCATACGCGAGCGCATCGGCCGGCATCTCGGATGGCCTTTCCATATTGGCGTCCCTGATCGTCCTTGGTGTGGAAGACAACAAATTTCGAGATATGAGGGATGATTATGATGCAATGATGTATTCCCTCGAAAAAGCGAGAACCTTCGATGAGAGAAGAAGAATCCAGGAAGCGGTTCATATCGCATCCATGGAAACTAACACTCAGAATGACCACAGAAAAAGGCTTGCACTCTTCTCGGCCGTTCTTTACGGGCTGCAAATCGTAGATCCATGGTTATCAGGATCACCGCCGCGCATGAAACCTGATCAGAGTGGTAGGGATGTGGAGATAAGCACGGGTGGTATATCGAAAGCCAAGGCATTCGTATATTCGATGATTCATCCGGGCAGGGGGCAATTCTATCAGGGCAAGAATATACGAGGCTTCCTGCTTTCCTCGCTGACAACAGCAGCCGGACTCGTGGCGCTGGAGTGCCAGAACCGCTTCGATGAAGATGTCACCAAGTACGATTACACGTTGGAGAAATTCGGGTCGGCTTCCACAATCGTGGAGAAGGAAGAATGGGCGGCCGAGGCTTCGAGAACCTGGGACGAGGTGGAGGACGGGAGAGTGAAGAAGAATGCAGCGTACATTGTGACGGCGGCTCTCTGGGGCTACAGCTTGCTAGATACAATCATTGATGATGGAGGGATTCCGAGCGGAAAAGGTTATTCGATGGAAATGGACTCAAGGGGCGTTGCCCTTGTGCTGAAGTTCTGATATTTGGAGGTGCTCCCTATGAGGAGGCTCGCAGGATTAGTTACGCTTTTTATCACGCTCGTTCTCGCAGGTGGGTGTCTCGACAATGTCGAGGAAGTTCCGCTGGGGATAGATGTTGACGAGCTGGCGGCTCCTTCGGGATTCGAATTGATGATTGGGAACGGGAAAGTGACGTTGTCCTGGAATCCCGTACAGGATGCCAGCAAGTACAGGGTATACCGGACCGGGGATGTATCTGCTGATCCGAGGCGGATATCGGAGACTGATGATACATCGTACACCGATACCGATGTGATAAACGGTCGTTTCTACTACTACTCGGTATCAGCTGTCGGTGCTTCGAACCTCGAGGGATCGCGCTCCGAAACCATAGCGGCATTGCCGACCGCATACTCCGTGATCATAAACGGCGGGTTGGAGTACACCGGATCGCGAACAGTGATTCTGACGCTTACGGCACCGGAGACCACGGATCTGATGATGATATCGAATGACAGCCTGCTCACGGGAGGGCAGTGGGAGGTATTCTCCAGCACGAGGGACTGGAGTATCGATGATGGAGACGGTGAGAAGTTCGTATACGCGGTGTTCCATGATATAGGCGGCGCGTATTCTGATACGGTGAGAGGCCGTATCAATCTTGATACGTACGCGATGATCGAGAGCATTTCATTCGCTCCCGTTCCGCCTTATTCACCCGGAGCAACCGTACATTTCACAATGAGAGTGGACGGGGACGAGCGGTCCGGTCAGGCATGGATAGAGCTGGAGGGCCTGTACGAGGATATCATTCTCTATGATGACGGCCGTGGTGGTGATCCGGTCGAGGATGACGGAATATACGAAACAGACTTCAAGCTGCCCGAACTGGCAAGAGGCTTGAATCTCAAGGTAGAGGGGATGTTCGTTGACAGGGTCGGAAACGAAGCACCATACTTCGAAGCACTGGATGAGATATCGTTCACCGATCCACCTGAAGCCGTGCATCTGCTCGGTGTCATAGATTCGACCGTGAGCAGCATAACGGTACAGTGGGTGGCATCTGAAAACGATCATTTCGCATATTACAGCCTGTACAGAAACGACTCGCCGGATGGTATGGAAGACATTCCATCAGACAGCCTGCCTCATTCCAGATACCTTGTACAGTCGTTGAGCAGTATCGGCCAAACGACATATCCGGACGGCTCCTTGACGGAGGGATCGACATATTATTACCGCATCTATGTTGTTAACGACCTGGACGAATGTGCCGGGAGCAACATGCTGATTGCGAGTACGTACGATGCAATACCGGAACCTGTAGTGCTGGATGAACTCTCCGCCGTTGGAAACGACAGGGTCACCCTGACCTGGAGCGAGAACCAGAACACGGACTTCGAGGAATACAGGATCTACAGATCGACTGAACCGGGAGTTACCGAAGGCTCATATCTGGTAGATACGGTGGATAACCGCGAGATAACGTTCTACGATGATTCGGGTCTCGATCTTGGAAGCAATACGTACTACTACAGGGTTTTTGTCATCGACAAATCAGGAAAGATAGCGAGGAGCAATGAGGTTTCCAGCGGCTCCTGATCGCAGGCTAGGACATGGGAAAAACACCCAACCGGATCATAAGCTATGGGCAATATTACCCAATATCATTGATTTATAGCGGCTTACGTGCCTTTCTTATAACTATTAACATTATTAAAATATACTGTAACTAATTAATATACTATTAGTTATGCCGTTTCTTTAATGTATTGAGTCATGTGTACGAATGCCTCGATTATAAAGGTACGCTTCTTGCGGTATGTGCTCTTCAGAAGGTGGTTTACTATGGGAAAAAGGGTAGAAGTGTAATCTGCTGATCCACCGGAGGTTTTGATTGTATTACCGTTATGGTTCAAACACAGCAACTGCTAGAAACCGGGAGATCTCATACAAACGGTGTGACGATGAATACAAGATGGACAATATATCCGATCTGGGCAGGGTCGTTAACTTTTTGAATCCTGCTTACATTGCTAGGATTATAAGCATGAAGCGGATTATAGATGTTGCTGTATCGATCGTCGCATTGATATTTCTCTCGCCTGTTCTGATTGTTGCCGCCATTGCAATAAAACTGGAGTCCAGGGGGCCCGTATTCTTCCTGCAGGAGAGGATAGGACTGAATCGTAGAAACGGGGATAGAAGGGGGAGGAACGGCGGGCACGGAAACGAGCGAAGGATAGGAACCGACAGAAGGAAGAATATCAGTTCGGGTAAACCTTTCATGATATACAAACTCCGTACGATGCGTGAGGATGCAGAAAGATACGGGCCGACACTTGCATCGGAGAACGATCCAAGAATCACGAGGGTCGGTTATCTGATGAGAAAAACCAGGATCGACGAGATTCCCCAGTTTCTCAATGTCATCAAGGGAGATATGAGTATCGTTGGTCCTCGCCCCGAAAGGCCATTCTTCATCAATAAGGTCAAGCAGGATATTCCTGAATTCACTATGCGGTTGAAGGTCAAACCCGGAATTACAGGCCTGGCCCAGGTAGAGGATGGATATACGCAATCGATAGATAGAATGAAGGACAAACTGGTTTTCGACCTGAAGTATATCTCGGAGCTCTCCCTTCTACAGGAAGTCATGATCCTGTTCAAAACCTTCTATGTAGTCTTTTCGGGTAAGGGAGCCTGTTAGAAGGCCTCAGGGTCACACCGGGGGATCAAGAGAGAATTCATCAACCGTCAAATGTTATTGTGATTCTCCTGCATGACCGCAGTCTCCGCCTTCGTGGGGCCGCTCTTTGGGAATCCGGATTATCTTGACCTTCGCCCATTATCCAACTACACTAATCTACCGGTGAT
>Ga0180431_10000634_pt1 | contig 50214 bp, 48 predicted proteins | sample SS_ome_11_FD_132459 | JGI IMG/M metagenome (GOLD analysis project Ga0180431, IMG submission 132459) | Hypersaline lake sediment archaeal communities from the Salton Sea, California, USA - SS_1_MS_1 metaG | ecosystem: Environmental > Aquatic > Non-marine Saline and Alkaline > Hypersaline >... | reverse complement strand
TGGCTTTGGCATCCGGCTTGACGCAAAAATCCCAGGCCTTTACAATGCCAAAGAGCAGCTGGACGGCTTCATAGACAAGAAGTTCACGAAGACCCACGGTGGGACGTTCGAGCTGTACAGGGAGTCTGAATCTCCAGCAGTGCAAAAAGTGAAAGATTATGTTGTAAAAAAATCAGGACTTTCCAAATCTGAGGTCGATGGGGCTATTCTTAACAAAGAGATGAAGCTTATAAATGACATTAATCTTTCTTTCATAGCCGAGTCTGCGAGTGATGAAGAGCTGCAGAACTATGCAAAACTGCTCCACGATCTTGCAGATGACTTCTCCTATCTTGGGGAAACAGAAGACTATAAGTTCGTCTCCCTGCTCAACAGCATCCTGGAAAACTCTCCCAATTCAGAAGCTACAGGAATCCTTGAAAATTTCGATGAATTTATACTCGAATACAAGGGAGTTTCTGATGAAATGGATTCTAATCCAGATGGATATCTATCAAATTTCCACAGCATGGATGCAAGCCAATTGGAAAAATTCATCAGGTCGCACAAGGAACTCTCAGCATCTACAATCCTTAATTCAATAGTGCATTCAAATGCAGTATGGCCTGATGTCACAAAGCTCATTGATGCGCTGGAGATGTCGGAGAGTTTCCTTATGAAGGAAAACCCCCAGCCAGAGTTCCTATCCTCTTTCTATGAATATTTTGTCGGTATGCCTGAGAAACGTGAATTCCTCCAGTTCATAACAGAAAAGCTCTCTTCCCAGCCCCAGCTTCTCAAAAATCTGCATGGAAGTGGCTATAGCATATTCATGGAAGAGCTTATGGGTTCTGAAAAGATATTGCACAGTCTGAAAGACAAGCAGCTTCAAAAGGCTTTTTCAAACATCAGCATGAAAGTAGCTCGAGAGAACAATGAATTTAAGCTTCTGCTTATGAATGGGGAGGAAATACCTGAAAACTTGAGAAGATATATGGATCCCCTTCTCAGAAAAATTCAAGGAAGCGATTTTGAGAAAAACATCTATGCAGTAATGAACAAGTTTGGTTCCCATTTCAGCCCGAAAGTAAACTCTCATGATATTGCAGGGGCGTACAAGGATGCTCTTGAAATGTACGCAGATGCGCTTGAAAATGGATTGGTTTTTGATATCCCCAAAAAAGTCGTGCAGCTCAAATTTCAGGTAGAGGGAGTCAATGTGTCTCTTTCTGAAAGCATAGATGTCAGCCTTCGAACAGCTCTCTTGGAGGCAAAGGAGTCTGCTGCAGCAGAGAATTATATGCAAATGATAAAGCAAGGGCATGACAAAGTCTTGAATATATTCTTGGAAGGAAGCTTGGAAGACAAAAAGGGCCTGATGCGCAACCTCAAACTTGATGATAGCCTTGTCGACAAATCAGAAGAGGGGGCTTTGCGGCAGGCTTTGAAGAACAGTGAGCTTGGCGACATGTCAGGCATGGTTTGGGATGCCTGCATGCGCTCTGGCAATAGGGATATTTTCTTAACCTATGTGCAGGGAGGCAAGCTCACAAAGGCAGAAAACACTCAGCTTCTTGTTACTCTGAATGAGTTTGACAATTTTCTTTCAGAGGTGCTTGATGAAAACGGCCTTTCAGCCCTTCTCCCATCTGTAAGAAAAAGTCCGGCTTACCAGCAGATTATCAAAGCCAGGGCAAGCATCATCGAGTCTTCGCAAAAACAGCAATCAGTCACGCGAGAACTTCGACTGGTTTTCGGAAAAAACAACTCCCTTCTCAACACTTTCTTCGGAAGCTACTCTGGTACCTGCTTGGGCGATAACCCCGGCTATTCTCTTGCAAGGCCGGACATATGCACTGCAACCTTGTTCCAAAACAACGAGATTGCTGGGGGGGTTCTTTTCCTGATGCGTGAGGTGGAAGGCAAGCCATCGCTTATCATCCTCTCTGTTGACCCTTCAGAGAAAGTCCTTGGCAATGGCTCAACTTTGCTTTCTTCTCAGAAGCAGGTTGAGCTAACAGACTGGCTTATGGAAGAAGTCTATAACTATGCATCTGAAAACAATCTTTCGCTTTACTTCCCAAAGAAATTCAGCAATGTTGGGGGGATTACCAACAGAGGGGCAACTATAGAAAAAAGGCTCAAAGAGTACAGGGGCAAAAAGCTGGTCAAATTTGAGCCAAGCGGAGATTTGCATGAGACTTATCATTATAATGTTAGTACTGGGATAGAGTTCAAGCCAAAAGACGGGTGGATTAAAGAATCACTGAAAGGGAACGACTTAAATGAGCTCAACTTTGACCGGGGCTCCATGTCATTAATGGAATTTGTTCCTGATGGAAAAGGAAATTGTTCGTTATATATAGGGCTCAATAGCAAGAAAAAGAGGTGGAAAATCCTCGAGCTGCCAGAAAGTGAACTGGAAGCTTTTAAGGAACATGCCATTAGTTACCTTGAAAAATATGAGAATATATCTGGTGATGGTCTAATATGGTCATTGGATGGTCTTCAAACTTCTTTTGATTCTTGGGCATTGGAGAATTCTGGCAAAGGAATAAATGACTTCATGGATTACCTGATTTCAAACAATCTTCCCCACCAATTGGCAAATCAAATTGCGGATATCAATTCAAAACTTAATGTTGTTTTCCCGGAATCAAAAGGCTTGGTACCACAATATGATTTTAGCAGGACAGCAAAACGTCTGGATGGAGGTTCTGTTGTTTTTGAAATACCATTAACAGGAGAAAAGACAACAATAGTAAAATTTGGAGACTTTGATGAACTGTCCAAAGAGGCAAATGCATTGGAGTCAATGAAGCTTATGGGACTTGATTCGGATTATTCAATTTATCCTTTTGAAAATTACAGCATAATAACTGTTGCAGATGGAATGTCTCTTGGCAAATTTTACACAGCAGAAAGTTATGGCAAAGTAAAACTCAAAGACATAATGCAAGGAGGGCCAAAAAGAAAGGCTTACCTTGAAAGTATTAGCAAATGCATGGCATATCAGGATGCATTTGGCCTTGATGATACTCATCAAAATAATTATTTAATAAGGGAAGACGGAAGTCTTACAAGAATTGATTATGAGGGGGCAGGGCTTTTCCATGATGATCTGAGAGATTTTGAGGAATTGTTTCTGCTTAAAGAAGGACCAAAAGGAATTAACCCAGATGAGTGGAAATTAATAGAAGCAAGTTTCAAACAATCATGGGGACAAATGAGAAAGAATTTCAGTTCTAAGGAGAAAGAATTGTTGGATTTGCTGGGCGAGGAACATTTGGGCAGGATTAGGGAGAGTTTAGGCAATAGCCCTGAAAAGGCATGGGAAGATTTTTCAAGAGGAGTCAAAAGCCAGATGGGGGGATCTGAATGAAAAACGTAATCACACAGCAGATAATGCACGAGTTTGTGAGATCAAATCCAAGGTTTTCAAACATAAACAAGCTTCTTGAGAAAATCCCCAGTTCTCCAATTGAGCTAAGGGAAAAACAGACATATAAAAAAGGGAAAATGGTCTTTCTTGGAGAATATATAACATATGAAAAACCAGTAACAGAATCAAAAAGGGTTGTCAGCAAAACTCTTTCTGAACTTAAGCCTGTAAGAGATTTGTCTAATGTATCTCAGATCCTTGGGTTGAATGTATCGACTTCTTCAAGGCCGTCTTTTGAGCCAGACTCCCGCACCCTTTTCCTTTCCAAGAAAGGGGCTTTAGGGGCAGCATTCTTTTCACATTTTTTCAGAATCAAATTGACAGAGAAAACTAAGACTGTTTTTCTTAACCTTCTTGGCTCTGGTAAACTGCCAAAGACAGCAACCTCAAAAGACATTGCAACAGCGCTCTTTTTTCTCCATGTTGCCACAAACGGAGTAGAAAGCTCGTTTGCAGACCTTTACCTAAACAAAAACTGTCTTGAATGGCTAAAAGCAGGTGGGAGGCTTGCTGAAACAACTCAAATAAAAAATAATTTGTTGCGTCTCCAGCTAGAATATGCTAAAAAGCTCTACTGAGCATTAATTCCTGGTGCTTTTGCATGTTTCCATCCAAAAAAGCCCTTCAAAGTTTGCTCTCATGCTCTTTTGTGATAGTTGACAAGCCCAGGGGGCCCTCTTCGCATGAAGTGTCTTCCTGGGTGAAAAAAATACTTGGCGCAAACAAGTCAGGCCACTGCGGAACACTTGACCCACAAGTATCAGGGGTGCTGCCAGTAGGCATAGGGAAAGCAACAAGGCTTCTCCCATACCTTACAAAAAGGGACAAAAGGTACGTGTGCTTAATGAAAACAGGCGAAAAAGTCACCGAAAAGAAAATAAAGGCAATTTTCAGGCAATTCACAGGCACAATAACCCAAACTCCGCCGAAGCAAAGCGCAGTTGCAAAAAAGCCAAGGAAGAGAAAGGTTTATTATATTAAGCTCATCCAAATAAAGCCCAACAGGGTACTTTTCGAGGTGCACTGCGAAGCCGGGACCTATGTCCGCGTGCTTGTTTCAGAATTCGGAAGGTTCTGCGGCAAAGCAGAAATGCTTGAGCTGAGAAGAATCTCAGTTGGGGGCATGCCTGAGCAATCATCACACATGCTTCAGAAGATATCTGATGCAATGTGGCTTGCAAAGGAGAAAGGGGATGAATCAAGAATAAGGGAATTGCTTATCCCTCCTGAAAAGGCGCTTGGCATCCCAAAGGTTGTGATTGCAGGCTCTGCTGTTGGTGCCTTGTGCGCTGGCTCAGCGCTTTATGCGCCTGGCCTTGTATCATTTGACATGGGAATAAAAAAGAATGGCAAAGTTGCATTTATGACTGAAATTGGGGAATTCATTGGCGTTGGGTGCGCCGAAATTCCCTCAGAGGAGATGAAAGAAAGGAAAAAGGGCGCAATTGCAAAGCCCGAAACAACAATTATGGAACAAGGAAAATATCCAAAAAGCTGGAAGTAACTGGGAAGCACTTTTGAAAAATGCCGGGGTCGCATAACCTGGTAGTGCGCATGCCTGGAACCACCCTTTTCCGCCTTCGGCGCAAAAGCGTGGACGGAAAAGGTGAAATATCGGCAAGCATGTGGTCGCAAGGCCGTATGGGTTCGGAGAACCTTTTTTGGGGTGCCTAAAAAGCTTCACCAAAAACTGAAAAAGGTTCTTGCCCAAAAATCCCATTCCCGGCGCTTCCCAATTAAAAGTTGATTCAACATGCCTGGAAAACCAAAATTCGGAAAAGGAAAAACCAAAAAAGGCCATGGCCCTGGAAAAAGGCAGCCACAGGCAGCAAAGCCAATAGTGTCTGCCTCTGGAAAGGAAGTAAAAGGCATTGTAAGGCTTGCTGGAAGGGACTTAAGGGGCTCATTCCCATTGAAAAGGGCAGTCACTTCTGTAAAAGGAATAGGGATAAACCTTGGCGGAGTGATTTCCAAGATTGCCTGCGAGCAGCTTGGAATAGATGAAAAGACAATGGTTGGAGAGCTTTCTGAGGAGCAGATAGCAAAGCTTGAGGGAATTTTGCAAAACCCTGACAAATACGGGATTCCTTCATGGATGTTCAACAGGCAGAATGACATTATGACCGGCCAGAGCAAGCACTTTATTGGCGCAGACCTGGTTTTTTCTGTAAGGCAGGACATTGACCATGAAAAGGATGCTTACACATGGAGGGGCTACAGGCACCAGTATGGCCAAAAGGTTCGCGGCCAGAGGACAAGGAGCACAGGAAGGACAGGAATGACTGTCGGCGTTCTGAGAAAGGCAGTGCTTGAAAAGGCAAAGGAAATCAAGGCAGAGGAAAAAGGCGGCAAAGGAAGGGCAGCCCCAGAAGCAGCGCCTGCAGCAGCTTCAGGTGAAAAGCCAGCTCCAGAGAAAAAAGCAGCAGCGCCTGCCCCAAAGCCAGCTGAAAAAAAGCCAGAGCCAAAAAAGTGATTTGAATGGGAGACCCGAGAAAACTCAAGAACAAGTACGAATCACCCCGGAAAATCTGGGATGCTGACAGGATAAAGACCGAAAGAAAGCTTGCAGTGGCATATGGATTGAAGAACACAAAAGAAATTTGGGTGACTTTGCAGGATCTCAAAAAGGCAAGAAGGGGCGCAATGAAATACCTTTCCCTTGGCAAAGAGGGAATTGAAATGGCAAAGCCGCTTATGGCAAGGCTTGCAAGGCTGGGCATAATCTCTGCAGATGCAAAGGTTGATGACATTCTTTCACTGAGTGTTGAAAGCTTCCTTGAAAGAAGGCTGCAGACAATTGTAATGAAAAAAGGGCTTGCAAGGACCCCAAGGCAGGCAAGGCAGCTCATTACCCATGGTTTCATATCAGTAAAAGGCAAGAAAGTGACAGTGCCAAGCTATTTGGTCAAGGTTGATGAGGAGAAGGAAATTTCACACAGAAAACCAATTGACATTTCAGTTCATGAAGAAAAGCCTGCTGCTCCAGAAGCAGAAAGCAAAGAGGAGCCAAAAAAGCAAGAGAAGAAAAAGGAAGAGGCTGTTGTTCCTGATGCAAAGGCTCCACAAGCAGCAGGCTAATGGTGATTATGGTGGCAGAAAAACCAATTGAAAAGAAAAAAGATGAGAAAAAGCCAAAGCATGAGCCAAAGCCAGAGCCAAAAAAGGAGCACCAAAAGCCAGCTGAAAAAAAGGAACACTCTAAGCCAGAGCAAAAGTCAGAGAAAAAACCATTACCAAAGCCAGTGGCAACAAAGCCAGAACCAAAACCAGAGCAAAAAAAGGAGCAAAAGCCAGATGAGAAAAAACCAGCAGCAAAACCAGGGCAAAAACCTCCAGCACAGAAAGTGGAACAAAAACCAGCAGCAACAAAGCCAGCTGCAACCACCGCAGTTCCACCCAGGAGATTTAAGCGCGAATACAAGTGGGCAGTGTGCCATGTGTTCTCATCAAAAAATGACACAATAATCACAGTAACAGACATGTCAGGGGCAGAAACAATTGCAAAAGCATCAGGTGGAATGATTGTAAAGGCTGACAGGGAAGAAGGAAAGCCATACGCAGCAATGCAAGCAGCAGCAAAAGTAGCAAACGAGGCAAAGAACAGGGGAATAACCGGATTGCACATAAGGATACGCGCACCTGGGGGCAATGGGGCAAAGAGCCCTGGCTCAGGAGCACAGGCAGTTGTCCGCTCTCTTGCAAGGCTTGGGCTTAGGATAGGAAAAATTGAGGATGTTACGCCAATTCCGACTGACACAACCAAAAAGGCAGGCGGAAGGAGAGGCAGGCGGGTCTGAAGAACCTGCCAGGTGGTTTTTATGGATATTGAAATGTCTCTTGAAAAGAAAAACAGGCTCGAGTTCAGGCTCAAAGGGGCCCCTGCTGCGTTTGCCAATTTGATAAGAAGGTATGGCATAGGCAAGGTCCCTGTATTTGCAATTGACAATGTGACCTTTTATGAGAACAGCTCCTCAATGTTTGACGAGTACCTGGCACACAGGCTTGGCCAGATTCCTTTGGCTTCAGACTCAGCAAGGCAATCAGATGAGATAGCATTCACTCTTGATGCGCAAGGCCCAGGAACAATATACTCAAAGCAGCTCAAGAGCAATGACTCAAAGATAAAGTCTGCCCTTGCAGACATTCCACTTCTCAAGCTTCTTGAAGGCCAGAATGTCAGGCTTGAGGCAAAGGCAAGAATGGGGATTGGAAGAAAGCATGCAAAATTCCAGCCAGGCCTTATTTCCTATGAAATTCTCAAGCCAAACGAATTCAAGTTCAAAGTCGAGTCATTCATGCAGCTTGAGCCAAAAAAGTTCCTTTCTCACGCAGCAGACATAGTGATTGAAAGGTGCAATGAGCTTGAAAAGCAGCTGTCAGAAATCAAGAAATAAATATGGGGTTGATGAATAATTCATGCGGATGCGTGGGGGTGGCAGAGCTAGGTCAAATGCGCCAGCTTGAGGGGTTGGTGCCTTAGGGCTTCGAGGGTTCGGACCTTTTTTGGGTGCCTAAAAAGCTCCACCAAAAATCGTTGCCTAAAAATCCCTTCCCCCACATTTTCCTAACAAGGTGTAGAAAATGGCAAAGAAAAAATATTCTCCAAAAGCAATCAAAGTCCTTGCAAGTATGCCAGCCCAGGCAAGAAAAGCGCCCTTCTGGAAAAGGGTAATTGAGCTTGTTTGTTCATCTGCCAGGAAAAAGCCAGGGGTAAACCTGAGCAGGATTGCCAAATATGCAAAAGCCGGCTCAACCATTGTTGTGCCTGACAAGGTCCTTGGGGCAGGCTTGCTTAAGGAAAAGATTACAATTGCAGCTCTTTCGTTTTCAGAATCAGCAAAAAAGATGGTTGAGTCTGCAGGCGGGAAGGCGATTTCAATTGTTGAGGCTGCAAAAAAGAGCCCGACAGGCAAGGATTTCGTGATAATAAAATAAGGTGGAACTATGGTTCTTATTGACGCAGACAGGGCTGTTGCAGGAAGGCTTAGCGCAAGGGTTGCAAAGCTCCTGCTTGCAGGCCAAAAAGTTGAAATAGTCAATGCAGAAAAGGCAGTTATGCTCGGAAAGCTCACTGCTGCAAAGCAAAAGTACCTTAAAAGGAGGCTGCAAACAGATAAGCAAAACCCTGAGCACTCGCCAAAATGGCCAAGGCTCCCGCACCTTTTCCTCAGGAAAATGGTTCGCGGCATGCTCCCATACAAAAGCCAGAGGGGTCGCGACGCATACAAAAGGCTCAGGGTATCAGCAGGGCAGGCAAAAGAGGGAAAGCCAAAGAAAATTCCAGAGGCAAGCTCAGAGGCAAAGCATGGCATGTTCACAATAAAAGAGCTTTGCAACCAGCTTGGCCACAAGGCAGAATAGGTGCATTTATGGCAAAAAAGAAGGGAAAAGCAAAGAAAAAGAAGCTCATTTCCCCCAATATTTACAGGGGAAAAAGAAAACAGAGCATTGCAAGGGCCTCAGTTTCAAAAGGAAAGGGGATAATAAGGATAAACAGCGTGAGATTAGGGGCAATTGACAACAAATATGTAAGGGACATTGTATCAGAGCCCCTTCATTTGGCCCCGCAAATAGCATCACAGGTAAATATTTCAGTCAATGTAATTGGCGGCGGCCAGATGGGCCAGGCACAGGCAGCAAGGGTTGCAATTGCCAGGGCATTGGTTGGCTTTTCAAAGGATGACAATTTAAAGAAAAAGATACTTGAATATGACAGGTTCATGATTGCAGAAGACTCAAGGCGTGTTGAGCCCAAAAAATACAAAGGGCCAAAAGCACGCGCAAGGTTCCAGAAATCTTATAGATAACCCTTTTTGGGTTGCCTAAAAGCGTTAACGGAAAACTAGAGAAGAGGTGCATTTATGTATTTTCCAATCAGGTGCTTTACATGCGGCGCAGTGATAGGCAATCTTTATGAGGAATATGCAATGCAGGTAAAGGCAGGAAAAAACCCTGCGCAAATACTTGAAAAAATGGGAATTGACCGCTACTGCTGCAGGAGAATGTTTCTCTCACACGTGGAAGTAATGGACAAAATCTCGAAATACAGGAAAAAATAGCCAACTGCTTTTTATTTCCTCTTACTGCTAATAGATAAGAAGTGGTTATACGTCTGGCAACTCCAAGTATCAAGATGGTCCTTATGGGAAGGATTACAAATCACGCAGTCCTGAAAAAGATAAAAACAGCCCTATGAAATGGAAGCCATATGCGCTTATAGTAGTTGCTGTGTCCGTTTTCTTCGGAGGTATTTACTCGATTTTTTTCAACAGAGACCAAACAAACAAGGAAGTTGAGAGCGAATTCAAAACAAGAGGGAAAACAGAGTCAACAGAAGAAAGCTATGCCACCCCTGAGGATAAGCAGGAGCTTAAGAAGAAAGTAGGTGAACTTAAAGGCAGGGTTGAAAGCGGTGACATTCCGAGCTACTATGTGAAGCAGAACCCGGTGCCCTATGAAGAGGTTTCAGAAGACCTGAAAAGATTCAATAAAGAGCATGGCAGCAGCGTCAAGGTTTCACTTGTCCTTCAGCCTGACGGCAAAATATTCAAGAACAATTACCAAATACTGACCAATTCAGGCTCAGAACCTGCGATATCTGAGCTGAGCAAGATACTTGGGGGAAAAGACAGTGCCCGCCATGTTGAGAGAAAAATAATGGAAAGCTCTGGCTTAGATGAAATACAAATCTCTGGCAGCACTGTCAAGGTGCAGAGCATGGACTCCTTGAAATATGATTTTGATGCGTTCTATTCTCCTGAGCTAATGAAAAGGCTCTTGGCTTACTCGAAAAGTTCAGTTGTCAGGGCAAAGGGGAGCAACAAGATGTACACAAGAAAACTTCCGCTCCTCATTATTGACCCATCAGGCAGGATAATCTCCTTCACAGTGGTTGACCAGACCAAAAGCTATGCAGTAGTGGCAGGTGAAATTCCGCGAGTGCAGGCAATGATAAAAAAATACGCAAACTGTGTTTCCCGCGGAATCGGGATGCAGCAGCTGCAAGACAAGGAAAAGCTGAAGCTGCTTGAGATGCTGCAGAAAGAGCACACAAAAGTTTCAGATTTGCAGAAAAAAGCCTCGCGCAAGTCTGTTCCCTTAAACACTTTCAAAAGGGCAGCTTAGGCATTTCTCTTAAAAAGCTTTCATTGCTGAACATAGCCACGCTGAAAAAAAGACTGGGGCCATTGAGTGGCTGTTGCCACTGCTGTCCCCACCATACTGATGGGGCCATGGGGTAACCTGGCTATCCTTCCGGCTTGGGGTGTCGGCGATTCGAGTGGCTCTGCGCTGAATGGGCGCGAAATGCTCAAGCCTTAAGGGCTTGGGCAGATTTGGAGCCGAAAGGCTCTAAACGGGCGAGCAACGCGAGCCCGAGAATTCAAATCTCGATGGTCCCATTTTATTGTAATAGGATTGTTCCGAGAGTTGCCATCAACAAGGGCATGCGGGAATCCAAAAGGTGAAAACATGGAAAACTTTCTGATAAAGCAGGAAACATACCTTGAGGCAGGAATACACATCGGCACAAGGCTCAAGGTAATTGACATGGACCCCTTTATTTACAGGAGGAGAAATGACGGTCTTTATGTCCTTGACCTGAGGAAAATAGACGAAAGAATAAGGCTTGCAGGAAAAATCCTCGCAAAATACGAGTCATCTGAAATACTGGTAGTGGCATCAAGGACATATTCAGGCAATGCTGCGTCAACCTTTTCCAAGCTGACTGGAATAAATGCATATTATGGCAGGTTTATCCCTGGAATACTGACAAATGTCCACAGGGATGACTTCAAAGAGCCAAAACTTCTTCTTGTATGCGACCCAAAAGGAGAAAGGCAGGCAGTAGTTGAAGCAGGAAAAATGGGAATATCCACAATAGGCCTTTGCGACACTGACAACATAACAATGTTCATAGACCTTGCTGTGCCTTGCAACAACAAGGGCAGGCGCTCTCTTGCGCTCATATTCTATCTTTTGGCAAGGGAATACATGATGGGAAGGAACAGGATTTCCTCATATGACGAGTTCACTGCCACCCTTCCGCAATTTGAGGAAGAGCAGGAGCCAGAAGACGAAACTGAGAAACCAGCTGGAAAAAAGTCAGAACAAAAGCCAGTGGCAGCAAAGCCAGCTGAAAAAAAACCAGAGCAAAAGCCTCCTGAGAAAACACAAGGGCAGCCAAAGCAGAAAGGGGAGCAAAAACCAGAAATCAAAAGGGAGCAACCAAAGTCAGAAAAGAAAGATGTGAAGCTTTCTGGTGAAGGGGAAGAAAAACCTCCCCAAGCAGGAAAAGAGAGCAAGCCTGAAAAGCAAAGCAAGAGTTAGAACCAGCCTTTTTTCCTGGAAATATGAACCATGTAGCCAGCCAGCGCAAGCATTGACCCTATCATAATCCAAAACCCATATGGGTGGTCCTTTCCTGGCAGAACGTCAAAGTTTGTTCCATATATGCCTGAAACCACAACAAGCGGCAGGGCGATTGTTGCAATTATGCTCAATATTTTCATGACTTCATTCATGTTATTTGAAACAGCAGACATATAGGCGTCAAATGTGCTGCCAACAGCCTCCCTGTAATTGTCAACAGTATCAGCAACCCTTATCGAATGGTCATAAATGTCCCTGAAATAGGGGACAGATTTTTTTGATATGAACTTCCTGTCTCCCTTTGTCAGCATAGAAATCTTTTCCCTCTGCGGAATGACAACCCGCTTTATTGATATGATTTTCCTTTTCAGGCTGAGTATCCTGCTCAATGAGCCGGGCCTGACCTTTTTTGTCACTTCATCCTCAATTGCCTCAATCTGGTCGTCAATCATCTCCAAAATCGGGTAATAATTGTCTATTTCCAGGTCAAGAAGCTTGTGGAATACAAAATCAAGACCTTTTGAGAACAGCATGTCGAGCTTTTCAGTCTTTTTTTTCAGTGTTTCAAACGAATCAACTGCCTTTTTATGGTTTGTAATGAGGAAATTCTTGCCTATTATGAAATCAATCTCATTCAGTTTTATTGACTTTTCCTTTTGGATTCCATAAAAAACGCAAAACAGGTATTCTGGGAACTCTTCAAGCTTTATCCTGCTGTTGTTTGTGTCAAAAAGGTCCTCTGCTGTCAGGGCGTGCAATTCAAATATTTCCTGTATCAGTTTGTTCTCCTTTTCAGTCATGCCTGTTATGTCCAGCCACATCTTTTTGCCCTTCAGGCTTTTCAAAGAGCCTGCCTTGGCTGACTTGACCTTGCCTTTTTCCTCATAGTATATATCAATCATTTACTCACATCCCTTCAGTGCGTTGTTGCAGGTCCTCCAAAAAGTGATTCGCAGGCATCCTTGTCATGGCCAGGAGTTATGAATGCGCACAGGCTGCTTTCCTGGTTTTTCACTGCTGCCTGGTAATAGCACTTGTCCCTCCAAACCTCGCTTTCAACAAATGCACAGTCAATCGGCGCAGGCCCTTCTTTTGAGAATGTCCCCTTTGAGTAGCAGTCTGTCCTTTGGGCAGAGTTTTCAAGCGGGTTGCAAAGGGACGGCATCCTGTTTTGCAATGCTGACTGGTAGTAGCATCCAATCCTGTTCAATGACTCAATTATATCTGGACATGCATCAACAGTCGCAGTCCTTATTGAGTAGTCAGAATAGCACTGGTCCCTCTCTTCTTCTGGGGCTGCCTTTTTGCAAAAGCTAGTGTCAAGGTTTTCAACTGCAAAATAAAGATAGCAGCTGTTCTTGTAGTCGCTCCCGTCTGTTGCAAGGTCGCAGCCCTCAGGCTTGTCAAGCTCTTTTGATGCAATTTCAATGCAAGCATCCTGTATTGGGGAAAGCGATGCATCAAAGCATGCAGAAACATCTTTTCTTGAAACTGCTGTACAGGCAAACCTTTCAGACTGCGTTGCTATCATTTCACAGGCATCTTCTTCAGACATGTTTTGCGCATACTCGAAAAGGCACCAGTCTGTCTTGCAGAGCGAATAATCATTGTTCTCATATGCAAGGCAAAGCTGCCTTTCTTCAACATCTGCAATCAGCATGCAAGGGGGCAAAACCTCTTTTAAGCAGTTTTCCCTGGCCGCTATGTCTTCAATGAGCTTGCAAATATCTTCTGATTCCTCATTTTTTGCATTTTCAGTAAGACATGATGCTTTCATTTCAGAGTCAGTGATTTTCTTGCAAACCTCAAGGTCAGAGTCTGCAAAAAAGGCATAGCATGAATCAAGGGTGCCAAGAGAATATATGTTCTTGCAAGTTTCAGGGTTTGAGTTGCTTTTTGCAAGCTCAAAAAAGCACTCATCCTTTTGCAGGATATTGCCAGTGCCACACAACTGTGCTTCTTCTGGTTCTTCAGGCTCCTGCTCAGTGACAACAGGCTCCTGCACAACAACAGGCCCAGTTTTCTGCGGGCAGCCGTATGCAAAAAGCAGAAGAGAGCAGATGATTGCAAGCCATGCATTTGACATAAATACACCAGAATACAATTTGGATGCAGCATTTTTAACGCTTACCCGCCACAATCATTGCTGCGGAGATGGCAGAGTCGCCCTTGTGGTGCTGCAATCTGGTCAAATGCGCAAGGCTTAGGACCTTGTGTCCTAGTGACTACGGGGGTTCCGAGAACCTTTTTTGGGATGCCTAAAAAGCTTCACCAAAAAAACACTCGCCTAAAAATCCTCCTCTCCGCATTTTTCGATAGAAAAATGTGGTTTTTGTCTGCAAGGACAATTCTCCGCATTTTTTCCTGCGAAGCGGGAAAAATACAAAGGTGCGCAAGATGTTTGCCTTCCAGCTCTATGCAAAGAAAAGGGATGACGAGGATGAAGAGGAAAGAAAAGACTATATTCTCAAGGTAAAGGCAGGCAAAATAAAGCAGTTTCTCAAGGCTCACCTTCCAAGCGATAAGCTTGCTTCTGGGACAGATGATGAGATAGTGGCAGTGCTTTCAGAAACAGAAAAGATGTTCAAAAAGGGGGGAATATCAAGCTTTATGTCGACCCTTACCCCTGGAGCACAGAATGCAATCTATGCAGCCTCTTTCATCTGGGGCTATGAAAGGGCAATAAAGTATGTGCAAAATGCCATGAAGCTTGAGCAGGTAAAGAACGCAGCAGACCAGCTGGGAAGGAGCCGGACAGTTGTTGAGAGCGTGCAGAGCCAGGTATCTGACCAGCCGCAGAAAAAGAGGGAAACAACACAGGCTGTGTGGAGCTTTTACAATGAGGACCTCAAGCAGACGCAGGCACAGGCAACAAAGACAGAAATCATGACTGACAAGGAAATGCTTGAATCACAGTCAAAGGCACAGCTTCCAGCAAGCCCTGAAGAGGCTGTTGCAATGGGGCTTGAAAGCAAGGCTCAGAATGCTGCTGTCATTTACTGCGTTCAGATGGCAGCAGAAAAAATGGAAAGCGAGCAATACAGGATTGCAACAGAGGAGAAAAAGAAGCAGCTTGCGCACCTTGAGGCACAGCAGCCTCAAAAAGAGCAGCAAATCATGCAAAAGCAGGCAACTGAGCAAAAGAAAGCAGAAGAAAAGGCAATTGCTGAAAAAACGGCTGTAGAGGAAAAGGCAATTGCTGAAAAAACGGCTGTAGAGGAAAAGGTAAAGCAGGAAGCCAAACAAGCTGAAAAAGCAGCACTGCCTGTTGAGAAGCAGGCAATACAGCAGGCACAAAAAGAACAGCAGCTAATCATAGTTTCACAGGAGGAGGAGCAGAAAATAATGGCACAGGCAAGGGAGCTTAACATACCTCCACCAGTAGTAAAGGAAATAATAGCAAGAAGAGAGGAACTAATAAAGAAATATGAAGAGATTGAAAAAGAGCTGAATGAAACAATATACAGGCTTTCCCAGCTTGATGAGGAAAGTGAAGAAAGGGTAAAGAAAATCGTAAAGGGCATGCTTCCGGCACAGCTTTACAAAAAGCTCCTCAAGAGGAAAAAGAGCCTTTTCAAGCGCAGGGCAATGATAAAGCTTTTGAAAAAATGGCTTGTATTTTGCAAGGATGGCAAGGCAAGGCTCCTGAAAATGTCAATAGGCAGGCTCCTGAAGATGGTTTCCTTATCATCTTTATCAGGGCTTTTCAAATAACAGGTAATCAAAATGGATATCACATCCCCAACAGTTCTCCAGTTTTCCTTTTTCATAATATTTGCCCTGCTTGGCACAATACTCTCAATAAAGCTGCGCCAGCCCTATGTTGTCGGCCTTCTGATATTTGGCATGCTTGCAGGGCCAAACATGCTTGGCTTTGTGGATGACCATGAGCTGATAATGACATTTTCTGAGCTTGGCGCAATACTTCTTCTTTTTGCAGTTGGAATAGAATTTTCAGTTTTCAGGATAATAAAATCAGGCTTCAGGGCAGTGCTAATAACCCTTTTCAAAATGGGGCTCCTCTTTTTCTTTGGCTATGAAATTGCCCTTTACTTTGGGTTTGACTTGACAGTAGCGCTTTTCATTGGCGCAATGATTGCAATCACAAGCACAGCAGTCCTTTTCAAAGTGGTTTGGGGAAAAGGGTTTGGCAAGCACAAGACTCTGCCTCTTTTGATTTCAATGCTCATAGTTGAGGACTTGGTGGCAGTTGGGGCAATTACCTTCTTTTCCAGCCTTGAAGGGACGGCAGAATATGGCGACAAGTTCCAGTCAATCCTGATATCTTTAGGGCTTATAGGCGCATTTTACATGCTTGTAAGAAAGCCGGTTGCAGATGCAATATACAAGCTCACCTCAACCCTTAACCAGGAAATCACAATCTTTGTCTCATTTTCCTTATGCCTTATTATGAGCATGATAACTGCGCTATTTGGCCTTTCCCCTGTAATTGGCGCATTTCTTGCAGGAAGCATAGTATCATCACTTCCAAACTCGCGTTCAATTGAAAGGACAATAAAGCCATTGCTCCTCATGTTTGCAGCTTTCTTCTTCCTTTCCTTGGGCATGAGAGTAGACCCGTCAGCAGTCCTTGCAAATCTTCCATTGTCCCTAACTCTTGTTGCAGCATTTTTGCTTGTCTGCTTTTTCTCAGTCCTTATTCTTCTTTACCTCACAGGCTCTGCAGGCAAAAACGCGGTATTTGGTGCAAGCTCAATGGTTGTGCTCGGGGAGTTCTCGCTTATCATTGCCTCAATATATGTTGGTGAGTATTCTTCACTTCTCATAGCAGTCGGCTCATTCGGAGTTGTTGCAACTGCAATAGTCTCGTCCCTTTTGCTTGGAAGGCAAGAATCACTATATGAATTTGGCCAGAAAAAAGTGCCGGCCAGGCTAAAGGTTGCTGCTAACTCTCTTTCATTATACTTGACAGGAATTGTTAGGGACTTTTCCCAGTCAGGCAGCTTTTGGAAAGTTTCAATCTCATGCTGCAGAAATATCAGGCCAAAAATAGGGAGAATTGCAATAATAGCAATAATACTTGTTGTATTGCGCATTTTAGCAGGCTCTATCGGCCTTTCAGCAGAACTTGAAGCCCAGCTAAAGGCATCTACCCTTGTTTTAGGCCTTTTGCTGATTGCCTACTTTGCAATTGAAATATTCATAGGAATCAGGCCGGTCATTGACAAGCTTTCAAGCTCAATAGCAAGGCACAAGAGAAACGCAAGCAGCAAGAGCATAATACTCCGTGATTTGGCAATTGCAGCCCTGTTTATCCTGATGTCAGAAATCGTGCCAGAAACAGTCTCATACTTCAGGCTGCCTTTCCCATTTGGTTTGCTTGATGAGGTTCTCTTTTTGGTAGCACTAATTTTCCTGTGGGACATCATAAGGCATGCCTTTAAGCTCCAAAGAAAAAGAAGGGTAAGATAAAAGGTCTTCACTAGGGAAAAAAAGCCCCCGATGGGATTTTCAGACCTTTTTGGTGGAGCTTTTTAGGCATCCCGAAAAAGGTCCATTGAACCCACTACCTGCTGCTTACAAGGCAGCCGCTCTACCGATGAGCTACAGGGGCATACCTTTCTTTGTTCGTGCATAAGCATTTAAACTTTGGTAAAAAGAAAACACAAACACAGGTGAAAGCATGGGTAAGTTTCCAGAAGCAGACGCAGAGATAATGAACATATTCATATGCCGCAAATGCAAGTCAAGGAACAAGAGAGGAGCAGAAAAGTGCAGGAAATGCGGCTCAAAGTGGATGAGGCCAAAGAGAAAGGACATCAGGGTCAAAAAGTAAGGTGCCGCCAATGAGTGAAGAAGTAATATTCACTGCCCGCTACAAGGACTGGATGGTAATAAAAAAGCTACTTATTGAGGAAAATACAACGCCCCAGGAAGTAGCAGCAATACTTGCAGGAATAGAAGAGACAATGAGCAGGAAATCATATGAATTCACTGGGATAAACCAGCAAAAGATAGAAGCCATGGCAGAAAAGCTCACTAAAGGAAAAAGAAAATCATTCACATCTCTTTCTGAGTCTCTCTCAACACTTAAGCCAACTGAACTGAAAAATGAGCTTTTGGCAGCATGCCCAACCCCAGCGCATTTGCCAATAGCAGAAAACTACCTTGTAAAAAGCATGCTTGACTCCTTGGGCTTTAAAACCAATTTGGACAGGCAAACCCTCTCCAAAACATTCCCAGAGATAAAAGCCCCAAAGCCAAGAGGGAACTTTGGCAAGAAAAAATCCTAAGGATTTTCTCTGAAGTGGAGCGAGCGAAGCGAGTTCCACTCTGAAGAAAAAGAAATGAGCCCTCTTCTGTCACGCCTACGCAACGTTTATAAAATCAACCCCTAATATATAGCCTGCTTCGGCTTAAATACTGACGTTGAGTCAAGTTTTGGTCAAAGTAATGTTTATGCAAATTTGGAGGTGCATGTAAATGGCAGAAAAAGAGCACATTAACCTGATATTTATCGGGCACGTGGACCATGGCAAGTCAACTACAGTTGGAAGAATACTGTATGAGACAGGGGCTCTTACTGAGCAGCAGCTAAGAAAGCTCAAAGAAGAGGCAGAAAAGGTAGGAAAGGCAACCTTTGAGTTTGCCTTTACCATGGACACCCTCAAGGAAGAAAGGGAAAGAGGAGTGACAATTGACCTTACGCACAAGGAGTTCCAAACAAACAAGCACTACTTTACAATCATTGATGCCCCTGGCCACAGGGACTTTGTAAAAAACATGATTACAGGCGCATCACAGGCAGACGCAGCTGTCATTGTCTGCTCTGCAAAGGAAGGAGTGCAGGCACAGACAAAAGAGCATGCTTTCCTGTCAAAAGTGCTTGGAATCAACCAGATAATAGTTGCAGTCAACAAAATGGATGCAATCAACTATGACCATGTGAAGTTTGACGAGGTGAAAATGAACATCACCACCCTTCTCAAGAACATTGGCTATAAGATGGATGGCGTGCCAATAATACCTATTTCTGGCTTCACAGGGGCAAACATCAAGGAAAAGTCAAAGGACATGGCCTGGTATGCAGGCCCGAGTCTGCTTGAGGCATTTGACAAGTTTATTGCGCCTGAAAAGCCTGTTGACAAGCCCCTCAGGCTCCCGGTGCAGGACGTGTTTACAATCACAGGGCATGGAACAGTGCCAGTAGGAAGGGTTGAGACAGGAGTTCTAAAAATCAACCAGAACGTTGTTTTCATGCCTTCTGGCGCAAAAGGCGAAGTAAAGAAAATTGAAATGCACCACCAGGAGATGCAAGAGGCAAAGCCTGGTGACAATGTTGGCTTTAATGTAAAGAACGTCGACAAAAAGGATGTCAGAAGGGGAGAGGTCGTAGGCCCTGTTGACAAGCCGCCAACAGTTGCAGCTGAATTCAAGGCACAAATAGTTGTTCTTGAGCATCCAACAGCAATTGGAAAGGGCTATACTCCTGTGTTCCACTTGCACACATCTCAGATAGCAGCAACATTTGTGGAGCTTTTGGAGAAAAAAGACCCAAAAACAGGCCAGACTGTTGCAAAAAACCCAGACTTTCTCAAGTCAGGGGATGTGGCAATAGTGAAAATCAAGCCACTCAAGCCAGTAGTTGTGGAAAAATTCTCAGAATTCCCTCCGCTTGGCAGGTTTGCAATCAGGGACATGGGCCAGACAGTTGCAGCAGGCGTTGTGCTTGATGTAACTCCAAAGGCGTAAATTTTTTATTTTATGGATTTTTTGGTTGTGTCCGGTCAAAAGGATTGGAACAGCGATTGGTGGATTGATCAGCATGCCCTTGGGCATGTCTGAAAATTTCCAGGGGAAATTTTCATGGGAAAAGCAAGAATCAAGCTGATTGGCAAGTCGCCTGAGGAGCTTGAGGAAGTATGCAAGCAAATAGTTGAAATTGCAAGAATGACAGGAGTTGAAATAAAAGGCCCAGTTCCGCTTCCCACCAAAAAGCTTGAAATCACAACCAGAAGGACCCCGTGCGGAGACGGCTCAGACACTTATGAGCACTGGCAGATGAGGGTCCACAAGCGCATTATTGACGTTGCTGGGGATGAAAGAACCCTAAGGCAGATAATGAGAGTGCGCGTGCCTGACAATGTACAGGTGAAAATCTCTCTTGAATAAGCTAATTCTTCCTGCATCCAATGTTGTAGATGCTAAGGTCAAACTTTTTCTTTTTCTCAAGGCTTTCAAGTATATTGCTGCACAAGATGCCCCTTATCCTAAGGTATTCCTCTTTCCCAACCACCTGATTTCCAACAGCATACCTCAAATTTTTCACATTAAAGCAGAACATGCAGTTAGAAAGATTTTCGCAGTTATGGCAAAACAGGCAGTCTGCACAGCTGTTGCTAGTATCTACCTCTAAGCAGCGCAAAAGCTTTGTTGAGTTGTAGCACTTTATGCAAAATGAACAGTCTGTCACAAGCGAGCAGCCAAAACAGTTGTTGCTGGTCCTTGTCCAGTAGCTGTATGCTATGTGCTTGCAAAACCAGCATGTAGTTGTCCTAAAGCATTGCTGAGTCGGGCCATATGCAGAGCATTCTTCAGTTCCAAAGTTCTCCCCGTAAACTATCTCAGGGGTTGTTATGCTTATTTCTGAAAGGAGCTTTGGAGCATTGGAAATGGAAAGTGAATTGACATCCTTTTCGCCAAGCTTCATTTGCCCTCTTTTCAGGGCTTCATCAACCCTTACCACCCTGTCACCAAGGTCCAAAAAGAAAGGGGCAGAGCATGAGTATACGCTTTTTCCACTATCAACTGACTTTTTTTCAACTATCCTTGCCTCTGGAGAACAGGAAAGCAGCCACTCTTCATAGTCCTGAAGCTGGCCAACTGGCTTTCCCAGTATGACTGAAGCCACAGTTTCAAAGTTCTTTTCTATTTCCCTCATGTTTTTCCCCTCACAATGTCATATATTGATGGCAGGCTCTTCTTTTCCGACAGCATTTGCCTTGCCTCTGAGAGCAGCTTTTCCTTTAACTGCCTGTATTTGTCAGGGGCAAGCTCAAGGTTGCCAATGCACCTCCTCTTTCCCCTTAAGTTAAAGCTGAAAATGCAGTCCTGGCAGTTTTCAACGTTTGCACTGTAAACGCAGTCTGAAGCATGGTACACATAAAAGCACTCAAATGTTCGTGCAGACTCATAAGACTCTGCGCAGGCTATTGCAAAGCGGGAGTTTTTTCCAGCGCTTATGCATCCAAAAACATTTTCAGAGTATTTGGCTATTTGCGTGAATGCTATGAACTTGCTGTAAATCGCATCAGATGAGCTAAACACATAGCTTGACTCAACAACTTTTGTTGATTCCAAAACCCCGTATGACCTTCCAAGCACTACATCTCCTGCATATGCTGCAATTTCTGAGAATGCTCCAATAGCAGAGTCAATGTCTTTTACTGAATTTATGTCCAGCTTCATGCCCTTGGTTTTTTCCAGGTATTGTTTAGCCTCTTTGTCAGATATGAATCTGCTTCCTTTTGGGTAAGTGCCAATCACTGCAACCCGCTTTCCAGATATTAATGACTTTTCAAGCCTGCACTTCTCCTTCCTCCTAGTTAAGTAAGGCTCAAATTCCATCAATGGCCCAACCTCTCCCATGAGCACAACCCTGCAAGTGCCTGCCCATGCTCTTTCAAGGGCTGCAAGCACAGCGGTTTTCTCTGCTGTTGTATCCATATAAATCCTTCTCCTAACACTTAATTTCACCTGCCTTATATTTATATAATAGCACACCACCACTGGTGCACATTATGCAAAGCATTAAATAGGTCTAAAGACAAACCACTTTCATGAGGGAAGATCTTCTCAAAAAAGCAGGGCTTACAGGCGGCGAATCAAAAGTATATCTTGCTTTGCTTGAGGCAGGCCTTTCATCAGCAGGCAAGGCAGCCCAAAAGGCAGGCGTTTCCCGCTCAATAATATACCAGATACTTTCACGCCTTACAGAAAAAGGGCTTGTTTCTCACATAATAAAGAGAAAGATAAAATATTACCAGGCTTCTGCCCCAAACCAGCTTCTTGATTATATTGGCAAGAAGCAACAGGAAATGGTGTTGTGCCACAAAGAGCTTGAAAAGCAGATGCCTTCATTTGCAGCATTGCAGAATTTAGGGGAAAGGAGCAAAGTAACAATCTATGAGGGCATGAAAGGCATGATAACTGCCCATGAGCACACATACCAGAAGCTGAAAAGGGGGGAAACCTATGTTTACTTTGGGATTCATTATGGCCAGCCAGAGGCGCACCATGCATACTGGCAGCGCGACCATTTAAGGAGAATAAAGGCAGGCATAAAAAGCAAGATGCTTTTCCATCCAAAAACCTTGAGAAAAGTGCTTGTTAACAGGAACAGCTTCAAGGGAAATGAAGCCAGGTACATGCCAATAGAGCTGAACAGCCCTACCTGGTACATGTGCTACAAGGACACTGCAGCAATTTGCGTAATTTCTTCAAAGCCAATAACAATAGAGATAGTTAGCCAGGAGGTTGCAGATAGCTTTATGGCCTATTTTGAGGAATTCTGGAAGAAAAGCAAGCCTTTCAAATAAAAACGCCGAGTAGGAGATTCGAACTCCTAAGCCCCGAAGGGCACTAGATCTCAAGTCTAGCGCAATACCGGATTCTGCCAACTCGGCAATTTTGACGATGTTGGCAGGCAGTGCCTCAGCACTATAACTGCCAACTCGGCATGGTGGAAGTTAGGCTAAGAAGAGTTTAAAACAGTTCAGAAAAGCAAAAGCAAAAAATTACGGATTCTCAATTTCCACGTCGCCGTTCACTGTGCACTGGCAGGCAAGCCTCTGGTTTGGCTTTGCCCCAAACCCTTCCAAAGTGGCCTTTTCATTCTCGGTTTTCTCCCCTAAGTTTTCCATTCCTTTGACTACATTTATGATACATGAAACGCATACACCTGCCTTGCATGAAAATGTTATGCTTGCGCCGGCATCCTCTGCAGCCTGAACCAGCGGCGTTCCTTTTTCAACCTCTATTTCCTTTCCGTCGCTTTTGAAAACTATTTTTGGCATACAAACCCCTCGCAAAAAATCCTCACTTAACATTTATAATCCTCCCCTGAGGAATCTGCTTGGTGGTATTCATGGTTTCAACCCTTCCAAGCAGATTTTCAAGCAACACAGGGAAAGCAGAGAGCAAGCCTTATTCTTATTCTCCGCCTGCAGGCGGGCAGAAAAGCCCACAACCACAACAAAGGATGCAGTTTCCTGCAGAAAGCAACCTTCCGCTTCTTTTGGCAGCAATTGCGCTTGTCATTGCACTTGCCAGCTTTTATGGGGCATTTTTTGCAGACAAGCAGCTTTCAGAGTCGCAAAAAGAAAAGCTTCTTGGCATAGCAGAAGACCTCAAGGCCCTGCAGGACAGGGATATAACAATGTCTGCCCCAGTGCAAACAACAATTGTTCTTGACAGGCAATACCCAATAAAGGACCTTTTCCCAAAAACATTTGATTTGCCTTTAGACTTTGTAATACCAGTTGACGCACAGGTTGTCGGCATAAGCAGCACTGGCCAGCCTGTTTCCTTTTTCCTTGATGAAAACGTGCCGATAAAGGCAACAATACCAATATCAAGCGAAACAGCATTTGGCGACAATACAATTCATTTGAAAAAGGAGCTCCCAGTAGAGGCAATATTTTCCTCATCAATAAGCGTAAGAGCAGCATATGGCCAGGAGCTTAATGGGATAATAGACAAGCTTGAGTCAATAGCAGGAAAATCAGGTTAATTTGGAAATTTCTGCAGCCCCCTGAGAGCCGTCAAACGAGGTTTTCCATTTTTTTATTTTCAGCCTTTTTTTGAAGAATGGGGCATTTGCAACAAATGTCTCGCCTTCCCCCCCTTCAAGGTTTTTTGCGACCTGAGGCTTTAGTTTCCCAAGCTTCTCAACAAAGTCAGCATCAAACCTCTTAGTAAGCATCCCTTTGCCAAGCCCTTGTGCAGCAACAGAAACCAAATAAGTTTCAAAGTATTTGCACTGCTCTTCAAGCAAAGCTTTGCCAGTCCTCCAGACAGGGCAAAAGCTTGTTATGCCAAGCTCATGCGCCACTTTGCCAATCCTCTGCTTTTGGTACTCACTTTCAATTGCCCCTGACACAACTCCCTGTACTTTCAGTTTCTTGAGGGCATTTTTCATTGCAAGAAGCTCTTTTTCTTCCCCTTTTCCATCAGCCTTTATGCTGACTATTGGAAGTTTCATGGCTTTTGCCTGGTTTTTGCACCATTTTACATTAGGATGATGGAACATAGTTGAGTGCTTTTCAGGCTCAATAGTAAGAAGAATTGGCTCCCAGCCAGAAAAAAGGCAGCAAAACGCAGCAAAAACAGAGTCCTTGCCCCCTGAAAACAAAACAGCGACTTTCATGTGAACACGATATTATTAGAGAGGAAGTGCTTTTTAAACTCTTCAAGCAAATTTCAAATTCACGGGCTGATAGCTCAGCGGTAGAGCGCGTCGTTCGCAACGACGAGGCCGGGGGTTCAAAGAACCTTTTTCCGCCTTTGGCGCAAAAAGCTTCACCAAAAACTGGAAAAAGGACTGAAAATCCCCCTCAGTCCACTATCCTTTTTGATGGAAAAAATAAAGAAAAAGAAAGTGGAATCAGAAGTTGATTACATCCATTTCCACGACTTTTTCGGCTTGCTTGTCTGCTTTTGCTGTCCCTTGTGCATATGGGTTGTGTATGCCAGTTACTATTGCAGTTACTGAAAGCCCGTCTCCAAGGGTTGGGTCAAGCCTTGCGCCTATTTTTACGTCAGCATTCAGGTCAAAGCTCTCTGAAATCTTCTCTCCAATGTCAATTCCCTCTCCAAGGGTAAGCTGCGGGCCTCCTCCAATGTGAAGCAATGCCCCTTTTGCGCCTTCAGCAGAAACATCAAGCAGAGGGTTTTCAAGAGTGCTTCTTGCAACCTGCTCAATCCTGTCAGGCCCTCTGCCCTCACCCATTGAAATCAAGGCAAAGCCCCCATTGTCCATCACAGATTTAACATCTGCAAAGTCAATGTTCATAAGTGACGGGAACATTATGGTGTCAGCAATCCCTGTAATTGCCTTGCCAGTGATTGCGTCTGCCAGGTTAAATGCATCATTGATAGGAAGGTTAGGCACATAATTCACAAGCCTGTCATTTTCAATCACTATAACAGTGTCTGAAACTGCTGCAAGCCTTTCAAGGCCCCATTTTGCCTTTTGCACTCTTGCCCTTTCAAGCCTGAATGGGATTGTAACAACAGAAACAACTGTTGCTCCCTGGTTTTTTGCAACCTCTGCAATTACAGGTGCTGCTCCGGTTCCAGTGCCTCCTCCCATTCCTGCTGCAATGAAAACAAGTTCACGGGGGCCAATTACTTCTGTAAGTTTTCCTTTGCTCATTTCAGCGCATTTTGTGGCAACCTCAGGAAATCCTCCTGCCCCAAGCCCTTTTGTGATATTTGAGCCAATCAAAACCCTTTTGTGCGCATTTGTGACTTTCAAATGAAGCTGGTCAGTATTAACAGCGATTGTCTGGGCACTTTTTATCCCGCTTCTCATCATCCTTCCAACAGTGTTACAGCCCGCTCCGCCGACTCCAATTACAGCTATTCTTACCTCCTCATTGCTCATGAGTGTTTCTGTTTCCTTTTTTTCCGAAGATACGCTTTCAAACATATAGCCCAACCCCCATCTTTTGTTTTGTAACCTGGATGATGCTTCCGCTAACGCCTTGCATTATTACTCAGACGTTACAAAGCATTCCATCTTGGTCGCCGCATTTACTACTGCAAGCACATTTAAATAGATTTCCTAAATGCGCACGCGCGCGCGTTCGTAGGAATTCACTTTTTTCCCTTGATTTGACACCCTATATTGTAAATTCCAATGCCAATTTCCTTTTTTTCTTCAAGCCTTTTTGCAATCTCCTGCTGCAGCATCTTCTTGATTTTGGAATATTTTTCCCTTCCCACCTCAACATTGCCTATTGCATAGCGCTTTGATTTCACGTTGAAGCAGAACATGCATTCATGGCAGTTTTCGCAGTTGTGGCAAAAAAAGCAGTCAGAGCAGTCCTTTGAGTCGCTGATTTCAAAGCATCTTACAAGCTTTAGGGACCTGTATGCATGAATGCAGAATTTTGAGTAAAAGGTGTGGTCGCAGCCAAACATATTTTCAGCATTGTGCGACACCCAGCAGCCATATGCGCAGTTTTTTGAGCCATACATTGTTGAGCTGCCAAAAATATTTATTGAATCAGCAAAGCTCACAGTGTCTTTTACCTGGACATTTTCCCCCAGCTTTACATCTGACGTGAAAAGTGCAACTGGCTTTAGTATTTGCTTTGCATTTGAGATGCACAGCTTTTGTGCATCCTCTTCAGAAATATGAAGTCGTGACGCCTGCCTTGCCTCCTCAAGGCTTATGTGTGTGTCTCTCACAGGCTCATTGAACAGGATTGGCAAAATGTAAAGGCTTTTTCCTGATAACTTACTTTTTGACTTAGGCGGCGCACGCACATTTTTCATGAGCCATTTCTCATAATCAGTCATTTTTCCTGATAGCTTTCTTCCAAAAAGCACTGAGCAGGCAGAAGCAAATGCCTTGTCCAGCTCTTGCGGGCAATCACTTGCAAAATGTTTTTTTCCACCAACATCCCAGGTTGCAGGCCTTTTTTCGCATTTGCCTGCCCTTGGAGGCGCGCCAAGAAGCTCATTTATTGACACAATATCTTTTTTTGACCCAAGCTCTCCTCTAATATCTTCAACCAGCTTTTGCTTGAGCTTAGAATATTCATCTTTGCCAAGCTGCAAATTCCCTATCATATTTCTTTTTCCTTCCTGATTAAAGCAGAACATGCACTCTGCAGAGTACCTCATGTTTGCGCTAAAGTAAACATCTGAGCAGTACTGGGTATTTGTTGTTTCCATAAGCCTTCTGCTCTTCCAGCCCTGGAAATTCTTGATAACAAAATCTATTTCCCCTGTGCAGTCTGACCCGAAAACAAAAGTTGAATAGCGCAGCATTGAGCAATAGGCAATATTCCTGCTGTCAGAAACATCCTGTGACCAATAAGTATCTGAAACATCTGTGCACCTTTGGCAGTTTTCAACAGCCACTGACTTTCCAAGCACAATGTCTCCTGAGTAAATGAAGCGCTCTTCAAGCTCCTGGATGGCAGAGTCAATGTCTTTTATCCTGTTGATGTCAAAAGGCTTTGAGTACAGCTTAGCATATTGATCCCTCTCTGAATTTGAGATAAACCTGGTTGGCAGCCCAAAATCATCATCAGCAGTTGTCACTTGTTTTCCTGACAGCACTGACTTTCTTTTTGCGCTCACAGGGCCCATAAATTTTTTCAGGTAATACTCATAGCCCTTGAGGTCGCCAATCTCCTCTTTCAGGAGAACCTTGCAGGTTGATTTCCATGCGCTGTTTATGCCCATAAGCTCCCTCTTATGTTATTATCAGTGTCTTCTCGTGTGTCCTATTGGGTATAATCCTATATTTATAATTTCTGGCTCATTTTTTTTAAAAATTAGTTAAATTTATAAGTTTTAATTGATTATTTAAAAGTATGGGCATTGATACTTTGGACAGGAAAATTCTGTATCTGCTTGACCAGGGCTCGCGAAAGTCCTATAGCTTTATAGCAAAATCACTTCGCACCAGCCCGCAAGTAGTAAAGTACAGGGTTGAAAACCTGTACGAGTCAGGAGTATTGCAGTACTGCTGGCCAATGGTGGAGTACAGGAAAGCAGGCTATTTTTTCGGCCAGTATTTTTTCAAGCTGCAGAACATGGATGAAAAATCTGAAAAAGAGCTTTATACTTATCTTAACAGGCACAGGTTTATCCCGATAATAATGAGGGGGGAGGGATATGCTGACCTTATCATAGCAATATGTGCAAAAGGAATATTCCATTTGCAGCAGATAATCACTGAGCTTAACAACAAGTTCAGCAAAAACTTCAGGGAATATGACACAACAATACCAATAGGCTTTACGCAGTTCCACCGCTCATACCTTATCAAGGAAAAAGCCCAGCCAAAAAAGGAATACACAGCGTTCACAGGCGCAGACGTAAAGCAAATACAGCTTAAGGAAACCGAAAGAAAAGTCCTGTCAATGGTAAACCACAATGCCAGGGTATCTCTTGTAAAAATAGCGGCAAATACGGGTATATCAATAATGTCTGCAAAAAACATAATCAAAAAGCTTGAGAGCACAGGCATAATACAAAGCTATACCATTTTGCCAGACCATGTGCTTATAGGAAAGCCGCGCCACAGGGTCCTTTTCAAGCTTGCTAATATGACTTCGCAAAAGGAAAAAATGCTGTTTACATATTGCCAGATGCACCCAAACATAGTCCACCACCTTCGCGTGCTTGGCTACTGGGATTTGGTAATTGATGTTGAAGTTGAAAGGGGGGAGCCTTTCAGGAAAATAATGCATGAGATGAAATACAAGTTCTCAGACATAATACAAAGGGTTGAGCCGACTTACATTTACAAAATAGACCAGTTTAGGGACATTCCTGTTGAGTTTCCTGAGCTAAACAAGTAATCGATTTCAAAAATCTAGCTCCCGCTAATCCTTAATAAAAAACAAACAACCAGCGCCAGGAGGGTTAGGAATTCCAGTGGAATTGCGATTCCACTGTCTCCGCAACTTCTGCCGAAGTATGCGGATCCAAGCGCTGGATTGCAGATTGAAACAAATTGTTGCTTAGCCGATAATTTCTATGTCCTGGTAGGATGCCTCTTTCTTTGGCTCGTCTGCTCCTGCGCCAAAGATGTTTGCTCCTTTTACCCCGGTTACAATGGCAACTATTTCCAGTTTTCCATCGTATCCTGGTATGAGCCTTGCTCCCCACTTGACATTTGCCTGCGGGTCCATCCTTTCAGTGATTATTTCACCTGCTTTGATGGCATCCCCAAGTGTCAGGTCAGCACCGCCTGATATGTGTATGAGCGCGCCATTTGCACCCTCATAGTCAACATCAAGAAGCCTGTTCTTGAGAACTCCTTCAGAAGCTCCCCTGACTTTGTCGGTTCCCTTTCCTTCGCCGACAGCAATAAAGCCAACGCCTCCGCCCTGTACGATTGCTCGCACATCAGCAAAGTCGATGTTTATCAGGCTTGGCTGGGTAATTGTCCAAACAAGTCCTCCAACTGCCTTTGCGAGAATTTCGTCTGCAACTGCAAACGCCTCGTTCATTGGAAGGTTTGGCACAAGCTTTACCAGCCTGTTGTTGTCAAGAACAATGACTGAATCAACATTCTTGCGAAGTTTTGCGATTCCTTCATCGGCTTTTACCCTTCGTGCCCTTTCAAGGTTAAAGGGATATGTTACCATTGCAACGACGATGGCTCCCTGCTCCTTTGCAACCTCTGCAATTACAGGTGCTGCTCCGGTTCCAGTGCCTCCGCCCATTCCTGCGCAGATAAAGCACAGGTGAGCCCCTTCAAGCTCTTTCTCAAGAAGTGGCCTGTCAATTTCTGCTGCCTTGGTGCCTGTCTCCGGGTATCCGCCGGCTCCAAGCCCCTTGGTAATGGTTTTTCCGATGAGGACTTTTTTGGCTTTTTCGTGGATCATATTCAGGTGCTGCCTGTCAGTATTAACTGCCACAAGCTCGCATCCCTTTACTCCTGAGCGAATAAGCCTGTTTATTGTGTTGTTTCCGCCTCCTCCTACACCGAGTGTCACAATCTTAATCTGGTCTGAGCCAAAAGATTCCGGCTGTTGAGCTGACTCTTGCTCTCCTAGGACTGATTTTACTAAACTGTCCATGCTGATCGCCGAACCTAATACTGCAATTAAATTTATATACGTTCCCGAACCCGCGCGTTCTGAGAATTTTTGCTTTTACGACGTTAAATGGGTTTTTCGTATCATTTTGCAGAAAAAGGCACGCAGCTTTTTATTTTCCCATCTTCAAGTTTTTCCCGGAGTTTTATGTTAAGCACACATGACTACCTGAATAGGGCTTGGAAAGCAACCTGCAAGGCCATTTTCAGCCAGGAAATAGGAGAGCTTGACGAGTTTTCAGAATACCTTTCAGCATATGCAGGAAAAAGGTTTGTTGAAAGCTCAACAGTTTCTGGGAAAAAAGTTATAATGCCATCAGAATCATTCAAGCATGGCGCTAACTTTTTGGGCTCTGATGAGGTTGATTTCAGCAAAAGCTTCACTCCACTTTCAATAAATGAAATCAAGGACATAGACAGCATAATATCGGCAATGCAGGAAAGAATCCATTATACTGGGAACATAGTGCTTGGAAATTCAAAATTCGTGGAAGAATCAAGCAATGTTGTTGACAGCCACTATGTCCTTGGCTCAACAATAGTTTCTGACTCAAAATACATTGCTTTTTGCACAATGATTCGCTTTTGCGAATACATGTTTGGCTCAACTGCAGATGCCCAGTCCTCATTCACAATAAATTCAGTTGACAACCACAAGGGAAAAAGATGCTTTGAGTGCTGCACACTAATGGCAAGCAGCGACTGCTATTACTCAGTCCAGTGCAAAAACTGCCGCGAATGCATGTTTTCTTTTGGTCCAAGGAACAAGTCATATCTTATTGGCAATCTTGAAGTTGGAAAGGAAAAATACCTAGCAGTAAAATCAAAGCTTCTTGAAGAAATTGTTGGTTCCCTGAAAAAAGAAAAAAAGGTTTTCTCCATTTTTGAAATACTTGACTTTGCAAGGGAAAAAAAGCCAGAGATAAAAATAGCAATACCACCAGAGCCTGAAAAAGGGAATTTGAAGCCAATTGAAGAAAGCTTCACAAAAACCTCATCCATCCTTGTTGCAAAGCCACTAGCAGGAATAAAACAATATGAAAAATTCCTGCAAAGGGATGTTTTGCAGGGAATGCAATTTACCTCCCCATTCACAGGGAGAAAAGTGCTTCTTGGAGGCTACCTTGCGTACATTGGTAAAAAGTTCAAGCTGAATGGCAGATTTGTTTCAGAGGATGAAATCAATGAAATCGGCAAAGTACCATTGAGTAAACTTGATACTGGGAAAATCATTCCTGACCCAAAAGAATTGGCAGAAATATTCCACCCTGTTGCATACTGCTCTCTTGATGACAGGATAGGAAAAGTCCATAACATGATTGACTGCTTTGCAATGGGATACTCTGAAAACTGCTATCGCTGCGAGGCAACTGTCCACTCAAAAAAGTGCGCCTACTCATTCTGGCCAAGGGAATCAGAGAACATTTTCGGCTCTTCATCAGTATGGCAGTCATCCTTTTGCATGAAGGCATTCCGCTCAAAGCGGCTTGTCCGGTGCTTTGAGGTTGACAACTGCGAGGAATGCACTGATTTGTATTTTTCCCACAACTGTGAAAATGTGCATGACTCTATGTTCTGCTTTAACACAAAAAACAAGAGAAATGCTATAGGAAATGCTGAAATTCCAAAGGATGATTACAAAAAGGCAAAACAATCAGTCCTTGACCAGCTTGGGCAAGAGCTTGAAAAGAAAAAAACAATAAAATGGGACATCTACTCGCTTGCAAAAAGATAGCTCCACCGGCATCCTACCGTCTGCTCGCATTTATAAAGGGTAAAAGCCGATTTTTAGTCATATGTTTGCATCTCGTGCATACACATTTATATATGTGTAAGTATGTGTATACACTAGGTGATAAAAATGGTGAACATGACAATCTCAATGGATGTGGAACTGAAGAAACTCCTGGACAAGTACCCAGAGATGAACTGGTCAGAGGTTGCAAGACAGGCTTGGAGGCAGAAAGCAGAGCAGCTGGAGCTTCTCAACCGGCTCACTGCCAACAGCAAGGCTACTGAGAAAGATGTCATGGAGATCTCAAGGAAAATAAACAAGGACATTGCTAGATGGCACGAGAAGCAGTGGAAGAAAAAGAAGGGGTGAATATGACCTAAACTCCCATAACAATTAAATTCACAACCCGAGCTTTACTCTTATGGCACTCCAGGAGCTTCTGATACTAATCATTTCCACAGTTATTCTTGCAAAGTCAGCTTCATTGGTTGTTACAAATGCCTCTAAATTGGCAAGATTTTTCAGAGTAAGCCAGCTTGCAATAGGGCTTCTTCTCATCTCTGTAACAACTTCCCTCCCAGAGCTTTCTGTTTCAGTGATTTCATCAGTAGCAGGAGAAGGCGCAATTGCAGCAGGAAACGTATTTGGCTCAAATATAGCAAATGTGCTTCTTGTTCTTGGGTTAGGGGCAATTATTTATGGGCTTAAGGTCTCAAAAAAGATATTGCCAGACATTGGGCTTGCCCTGCTTCTCACTACTATAATTTCTGCATATATAATACTCCACTCGCAAGTTTTTGGGGATGCTCTTGGCTTTTACGAAGGGCTTTTGCTTCTCATAATAGGCGCATGGTATGCATTTAGGATACTTGGAAAAAAGACAATAGAGCAAATGCCAAAAGAAGGAAAGCTTTCAATGCATGAGGGCTTTAAGGCATTCCTATTTTTTGGGGCAGGAGTCCTGATTGTTATAATAAGCTCAAGCTTTGTTGTGGGCTCAGCAGTACAGCTTGCTAACATTTTCGGGCTTGCAAAAAGCTTCATAGGCGCAACAATAATAGCAATTGGCACATCCCTTCCTGAGATATCAATAGACCTTCAGGCTTTAAGGAGAAAGGAATATGGGCTTGCAATTGGAGATGCAATTGGCTCAAATATGGCAAACCTGACACTGGTTCTTGGGGCTGGCGCTGCAATCAGCCCAATGTTTGTCCAGCTAAAAGTATTTATGGCAGCCTTGCTTTTCGCAGTTGTTGCAAACATAGTATTCTTCTACCTGGCAGCAGTAAACAAGAGGGTAAAAGCAAGAGGCGGCTTTGTAATGCTTGCACTGTATGTGATTTACCTTGCAACAATTTTCTTCCTCCAGTTTTCAGAAGTCCAGGGTCTAGCCTAACCTTTTTTTCTGCATTTCAAACAGTGAAATTATTTCCTTTGTTGTGGTTGCCTCAGCTATTCCCTTGTCTTCGCGCAGATGCATCATCCTGGGAAAGCGCAATGCATATCCCTTATCCCCCTTCATGCCGCATGTATGCATTGGCGAAAGCGTAATCTCATCAGCTGCAACTGTTATGACATACTTTGGAATTACCCAGAAGTCTGGCACAAGTTTTGACTTTACTTTTACAGGCTTTTTCTTTACGGTTATTTTCCCAAGCATTTTTTCAAATGATTGCATTTCTTCCTCTGAAAAGCCGCTGCCCACTTTTGCTATTGTCTCAAGCTCCCCTGTCTTTTCATTGAGCACAGCTGTAAGTAAGCCCCCAAACTCAAATTCCTGCCTTGCTCCTTTTCCTAAGTAGTAGCCAACTATAACAGCATCAACTGTATCTGCCATTGCCCCGTATGACTTTTTCAGCTTTATCCAGGCAAATTTCCTTGCTCCTGCAACATAAGGCTGGTCAAGGTCTTTTGCAATTATTCCCTCAAGCCCCTGTTTTATGCATTTTTTGAAAAATGACTCAAGTTTTTTTGGCTTGTCTGTAATTATCTGCTCAGATGGAATTAGAACTTTTGATTTGCCAAACAGCCTTTCAATCTTTTTCCTCCTTTGCGAATATTTTGCAAGCGTCAAATCCTTGCCATCCAAAAAAAGCAAGTCAAATATGAAAAGCCGCAAAGGAAAATCCTTTGCCATTGCGCTTATGCCATACTTTCTTTTCCTTTGTATGGTCTGCTGGAATGAATAATATTTGTTTTCCTTTGAGTTATAGGCAAGAGCTTCCCCTTCAAATATTGCTGACTTTATTTTCAGGCTTTTTGCTGCTTTTACTATCTCAGGGAACATGTGCGTCATTTTCTCAAGCTTTCGGGAATATATCTCCACTTTTTCCCCTTGCACATGCACCTGCATTCTCAAGCCGTCATACTTTGCCTCAACAGCGCATTTTCCTATTTTCTTTATTATCTCCTCTGCAGTTGGCAGCCTTTCACCAAGGGCAGGCCTTATTGGCTTGAATGGAGCTGCAGAAAAAGAGGACAATCCCCTACCATCAATATATGCCTTTGCAACAGTTCCCAAGTCAGAGCACAGGTTAAATGCGCGTTCAAGTTTCTCCTTGTCGCTCTTGTCCCCTTTTTTGAGCATTGAAAGAGCATCTATTATTGAAGGGTCGCCAACCCCTAATCTCAGCTTTCCTAAGCAAAAGCGCACCAAATAGGTTGCCTCAACAGGTGTTGCTCCATTCAAAAGCTCAGAAAGCAGCGAAATCTTGCTTTCCTGGCTTCCAGAGCCTGAAAGCTTGGCTATTTTCACAAAAGAGGAGTAAACCTTGAGCACAGAATTTGGTGACGAGGCAAGAGACTGCTGCGCCTTTTTTGACATAAAGTTGCCAGCAGTTGTTCCCAAGTCACCGGATTTCTTGTAATCTTCCGCAACTTTCCCTTCATTAAAGCCAGATACTTTTGAAATTGCCCTTATTGCAAACTTTTCGCCTATGCCAATGTCAAGCCCTTCATGGGAAGGCGCAACATTTCCCTCTATTATATATATTAGGGGCTTGACCTCTTCTTTTGAGCACTTTGAGAGAAGCTCTGACACAATGCCTGACATTGAAAGCCTTGAGGCAGTATTCTCAATTTCCTCAAAATACTGTGCAGCCTCTGAGAATTGCATGCTAATGCCTCTGATAGAAAATATTTAAAGCACAGCATGGTTTACACTCCCATGCAAATGGCACACAGCGGGCAGGCAGGTGCCAGCCCAAGGCACATAAGAGCAGGCAGAGTGCCTGGGCAGGCAAGCATAGAGCTTATCTCAATACTTGGAATCTCCCTTGTGGTAATCCTGATTTTTGCAGTGCTTTCAGCAGACCTTCTCTCAGATATTGGGGTACAAAGGAACTATGATGACGCAAAAGACTCAGTGCAAAAACTGGCAAATGCAGCAGACTCAGTCTATGCCCAAGGGGAAGGAGCAAGCGCAAAAGTCAAGATAACCCTTCCTACAAATGCAAACCTGAGCCCTAATGCAACATATATAGGAAGGCCGCCAAGCGCCTCTTCCTCAACAGCTTCCACTCTAATAAACATAAAAGTGCAGGATACTGACGTATTTGCAGGAACAAAAGCCCCGGTTTCAGGCTCTTTCCCTGCCTCTGACGGGGTATACACAATGCTCGTTGTTTCAAAAGGAAGCTATGTTGCAATAGGCACGCACTTTTTTGATGTTGACAAAGGCTCTGTTTACAAGAGCATGGCAAGGAATGAGACAAGAAATGAAACTATCACATTCAGCGCTGCTTCAAACGAGTCTGTAGCAGTTTCAATAGATTGCTCATGGGCATATGAAAATGTTGGCCTCACCCTTTCTTCATCCTCATTTAATGTTTCAATTGATTCTGACACAGCAATTAACTTGTCATTTGCATCAAACACCAGCGCAGCAGGCCTATACAACTCTGAGCTGGTCATAACAGGAGTATCGCAGGCAACTGGCATTGAGGAGACATTCACAATTCCAATAACAGCAGATGTTAATGCGGGGTAGGAGATGAAGGGCAAAAAAGCGCAGATTGCCCCTGAGGCAGTGCTTGTTGCAGGCGTGATGCTGTTTTTCCTGCTTTCAGTTTACATTGCAAGCGGGCATCTAAAGCAGCAAAATGCCATACTTGGGCAAAGCCTCCAGGCATCAGCAGCAGCAAGCCAGGTTGCAATTGCAATAAACAAGGTTGCAGCAGCAGGAAACGGGAGCAAGATTGTATTTTTCAATTCAGCTGCAAAAGGAGTGAGCAACATCACGATTTACGGGGGCAGGGCAGTAAAAGCAGCATGCAAGGCAGGATGCTATGTATCTGTTCCGCTTTCCACAAACAACACAATTCTTTCAGGCAGCACAATCCCCCTGAATTCTAACATATATGTAAACAACACTGAAGGCACAATTTATATTGGAGAGTTATGATTATGGAAAAAAAGGCGCAAATATTTTCAGCAGAGCTGGTAATTGCATCTGCCCTTTTCATAGGCGCCTTAATGCTTTTTGTTGCAATATGGGCTGCAATGCACTCTGCTTACTCAGAAGAGAAAATGGAAAGGGAAATGCAGACAGTGCTTTTCGGAATATCAGACATGCTTGTGCTTTCGCCTGGAGAGCCTTCTGGCTGGGAACAAAGTGAAATGGAAAATGCAAGCGCAATAGGCCTTGCAACAAGAAGCAACAGGCTTTCCCCAACAAAATTCTCAAAGCTTGAGTCATTGAATGCAACCAATTACCAGGACATTAAGGAAAGCATGGGGGCAGGAAGGTTTGACATTTACATTGCTTTGAACAACTCAACAGCCCTGCTTTATTCATTTGGAATTTCAGCAGACCTTAACAACAGCACAACACTGGCAATAAGCACAGAAAGGCTTGTGCTGATGAACGATTCGATTGCAACCCTAAAAGTGCAGGTTTGGGGCAAAAAAGGAAGGATTTTATGAAAAAAGGCTTTTTCCTGACATTTGACATTGTGCTTGCTCTCCTGCTTTTATTTGCAGTAATAGCCCTGGCTGCCTATTATTTTTCTGCGCCGCAAAAAAGCACGCTTTCAGGCACTCTTCTTTCCCAATACATGCAAGATGCTGCAACAATAATGTCTGAAAAAGGCTATTTGTCAGACCCTTTTGACTCTGTTAACAACTCAAACACATCTGGGATAAGGCAGGTATTGAGAAAAACACCGCAATCAGTGTGCATGCAGGTTTCTGTGTATGGGATAGCTGTAAAAGACGGGCTTGTTGCATACTGGAAGCTTGATGAAACAGGAAAAAACGCAGAAGACTCATCAGGCAACAGGAATATTGGGCGAATATTTGGCTCGCCTTACTCTTTGCTCAAGGGAAAAGCAGGAGGGGCAATTAATTTCAATGGCTCCCAAGTAATAAACATAACAGATTCCCCTGACTTAAACCCAGAAAATGACAGCTTTTCAATAAGCCTTTGGCTGAATGTAACTTCAAGCCAAAACCCTTCAACTCCAACAATATTCGGAAAATATCCCCAATCTGGCTTTTACCCTGGCTACAGGATATATTATGACAACTCATCAGGAAAGCCATGTGCATGCTTTTACTCATCATCAAATGACTGCAATGATGATGGCACTGTTGTTTCTGCAGACTCAAGCATATCAGGGGCAGGGTGGAAGCACATTGTCGCAGTATTTGACAAGTCAACAGGAAACCTCACAATGTACATTGATTCTCAAAACCAGAGCTCAATTTCAACAGGCTTTGGCTCAGCATTGCCAATAAACAACACAAACAATGCATGGATTGGGGCAGACTATTTCAATGGCACATTTTCAAATGGATTAATAGGCGCAATTGATGAAATCAGGCTTTACAGCAAGCCGCTTTCTCAATCAGAAATAAATGAGCTTTACTCAAACAGCAAAAACCTTGCTTATACAGTGAACAAGCACAACTGCACTTATTCAAAAGGAGAGCAGCAGGTTTTGAAATTCCCATTTGCACACAACGCAAACCAGGATGAGGACATTTACTATTATGCTATCATCAAGGCATGGTACAGGGGTGTAAGCTGATGAGGGCAATTGGAAAAAAGGGCTACACATTCACGATTTCCATAATCCTAATCTCAGCTGCAATAATAACTCTTGCAGCATTTGCCCTTGAGTGGCGAAAAAGCCAGGGCCAGGCACAGGCAAACCTTGCCCATGCAACACAAGCCTTGCGGCTTTCAGGGATAATTGGCTATGACTTTTCTTCACTAATAGGCCAAAGCACGCAAATAAGCAAGAATGGCACCCATGCTTCTGTTAGCCTGCAAACAACTTTCCCCTTCAGCAAAGAGGGCCTTGCTTTGGCAAACCTGTCAAAATATTCAAGGCAAATCCCAATGCTTGTAAAAGAGCACCCATATGAACTGGTCCTGGTTTCAAACGGATTTATGGGCCAGCAGGCAACAGTTGTAAACTTGCCTGACTCTGGTGCCTATTCCCACAGCAACAATGGGCAAAACAATACAGACAACATATCTTATACTCATCCGCAAGGCTGGAGCCCTGCTTATATTGACCTTTCAATTTACTGTGAAAAAAACTACGAGTCAATTGTTCCACTTGCAGCATCTGGAGGGGGCAGCCCTGCAATAAACTACACAGTGGCTTACTCTGATCTTGGGAGCAAGGAAACTACCTCAATACTTGCAGACCCAGTGAGCATAACCAGTTACTCAGTCAACTTTTCTGATGGCACAAACCTGTCTTTCATATCAAATTTGAGCGCAGATGGCAACCTTACAACAGTTTCATATACAAAAAGCCCAAGTGCCCATCTGGTTCTTACATTTGACTCAAATGTAAGCTCAACAGACACAGGTGCTATTCTTGATTATTCGCAATTTGCAAATAATATGACGCTAGGGGGAGGCACGCAGGCAAATGCCCCGTTATGGGAGCCTGGCTGCATAAGAGGATATGGCTGCTACAGGTTTGACGGCTCGGACGATTATATAAACAGGTCAAATATTGATTTCACGCAAGCAGAAGTTTCATTTCCCCCAACAGCAAACCTGCTCTCAAACAATGACTTTGAAACATATGAAGGCACGCAGGATGATGGGGAAACAGACACATTTGAGAACTGGGGAATGGAAAACCCGACAGCCCCAAACATTTACTTTGATTCAACAGCAACAGCGCAAAGCGGCTCAAACGCAGTAAAAATATACAGCACAGACAGCCCTGACACTGACAGGATTTACCAGCAGGTTTCACTTGTTCAAAATGCCAGGTATATGGTCTCATTCTGGACAAGGGGGGATGGCTCCACAACAGGAAAATACAGGGTTTATGACGAGGACACTGGCAACTACCTTCAGGATGATGGCAGCTGGAGCGGTGAAGCCACTCCACTTGACACAGGAGTATCTGGTTCAACATGGCAGCAAATTGAAAAAGAATTTGTAGTGCCAACAGGCTCATCAACAATTGACATAGAATTTGTGCCTGCAACAAGCGGGGGAGATGAGTATATTTTCTATGTTGACAATGTAACTTTTTACAATTCCACAAACTTCAACGGGGGCTTTGAGTATTACTCTGGCCCAGACTTTAACAACTGGGCAGTGGGGGCAGGAAGCGCATTTTCAGTTGAAACAACGCACAACCACTCAGGCACTGCAGGCCTGAAAATGGAAAATGATGCCAACAACTCAGGCTCATACATAGCAAATTCACAGCTTGCCCTGAAAAACAGCACAAAATACTCCTTGCAATTCTGGGCAAAAATAATAGGCGCAGGCGAAGGAGGGAACATAAGGTATGCAATATATGACGTTTCAAACGACAATTACCTTAACTCATCAGGCCAGTGGCAGCCCTCTGACGGAGGGACAGTAGTATTGAGCACACTAGTTGAAGCTGATTACACAAAAGTCACGCAGAATTTCATGACAAACAACACAGGCACAGGAATAATACAAATACGCTTTTATGTGCCTGTTCCTTTGACAGATGTTGCTTATGTTGACGATGCCTCAATAACCCAAGTATATGACTTTACAGTGCTTGCATGGGTAAAGTCCCAGGAGCTGCCCTCAGGCTCATCCTTGATTTACCAGTATGGAACAGATGAATTTGGCAATGCACAGGGGATTGACTTTGCAATGGCAAGCAGTGAAAACCTTTCACTTGGGATTTACAGCAGCGGGGTTAACATCACGCCAAGCATAAAGGTTGCTGATGGCAGATGGCACATGCTCTGCCTTGCTGTAAACAGGACAGGCAATTATTCAGCATACCTTGACGGCTCGCTTGTGCTGCAGGCAGGCGCGCAAAACTTAGGCACAATAAACACCTCTTCCCAGTTTTTAATAGGCTCAAACGAGCTTGGCGGCGCCACTTTCAATGGAATGATAGATGAGATAAGGCTATACAAGAGGCTTTTGAGCCACTCGCAGGTTTATGACCACTATAAGGGCAAGTACCAGGACACATGCACAATAAACCTGACAGCCTCTTACAGCAATTCCTCTCTTCAGGCAATGGAACTTTTAGCAAACTACAATGCAGAGCTTAGGGTAAGGTCCCGCTCACCTTATGCTGTTTCTCTTTTCCCGTTTGACTCAAATGTCTCCTCTTCAAACAAGGGAATGGTAACAGACTATTCTTCAAAGGCATGCCATGGAACTTTAGGGGCATCAAGCTCACCAACATGGACACAAAACGGCAAAATTGGCGGGGCATATACATTTGATGGCAGAGATGATTTCATAGAGCTTGCAAGCCAGCCAATCCCAAACACAACATTTACTGTCAGCGCATGGGTAAACGCAGCATCATTTGCATTTTCAAACAAATACAACAGGATTGTGTCAATTGACTATGGCGCATACTCATCTGACAATCCCTTCACATTATTTGTCCGCGACAATGGCGCGATAGGCTATGTATTTGGAACAGGAAACGCTTACACAGACCTGCAAAACCCGCTCTCATTCAGCCCCAACCTTACAATAGATGTCTGGTACCACATAGCCTTCACATTCAATGGCACATCAAAAGAGCTTTATGTTAACGGCCAGGCACAAGGCACTGTAAACAATTCATCAACATTTTCAAACCCAAACCAGGAAGAGCTGATTATAGGCGACTTTTCAGCCTTAAGCACAGACACAGGTGAATGGGAGGGCACAATAGACGAGGTAAGGCTGTTCAACCGCTCTTTCTCAGCACAGGAAATAACAGGGCTTTATGCAGATTCTGCCCTGGTTAAGCAAGGCAGTATTGTGGCGTCGCATGACTAGCAAAAGTATTAATAAACAACAAAGAGAGGCATTATCATGCTTGAGACAAAGATAGACCATCTGGTTTCAACAGTGAAAAAGAAAAAGTCAATAGGCTTGGGCCAGCTTTCAAAGCAGCTTCACATGAAGGACCAGACAGTTGAGGTCATTTGCGCAATTTTGGAAAAAGGGGGAATACTTGACATAAACTACCCAATAAACATAACTGAAAAGCCCTCAATTTCATTTAGGACACTGCCCTCTGAGCCTCCAAAGGAAAGTGCAGATACAGGCAAGGGAAAGACAATTTCAAGCTATACTTTTATTGCAGACGGGGTGCCAACAAAAGTAGTTATTACAGACACTGAAAAGGAAAAGCAATATACAATCAACCTTATTGAATTTGGCACTGCAACAAAAATATTCCTTGATTTGATAAAAGATGAGCTTCTCCGTGCAATGCCTGCAAATTTACAAAGCGATGTTTCTGATATTGAAAAGGCTGCAAAGGCAAGACAAGAATTCAAGAGGCTCATAAAAAAGTACCTTGCGCAATTTGGCTTTGAAAAGGAAGTTGAAAGCGTCATAGCCGGGGTATTGCTTCACAAGTTATTTGGCCTTGGGGAAATAGAAATACTTAACCATGATGACTGGCTCGAGGAAATAATAATAAACAATGGCAAAAGCCCAATAGGAGTTTACCACAGGAAGCTTGGCTGGCTGAAAACAAATCTTTTCATGCCAGATGAGGAGTCAATATTCAACTATGCAGCGCAAATAGGGAGAAGGGTCGGCAGGCAGATTGCAACGTTAACACCAATACTTGACGCAAGGCTTGAAACAGGCGACAGGGTATGCGCAACTTTGTCCCCAGTCTCATCACATGGCAATACCATAACAATAAGGAGGTTTGCAAGAAGCCCATGGACAATTGCAAACCTTGTTGGAGAGCCAGGAAACTCAATGACCCCTGAAATGGCAGGCATGCTCTGGCAGGCAATCCACTATGAAATGAATGTGATAATAGCAGGCGGCACAGCATCAGGAAAAACAACTTCACTCAATGCATTGGCAGCATTCATACCGCCAAACCAGAGGATAGTGACGATTGAGGACACAAGGGAACTTATGCTTGCCCCTTACCAGTGGAACTGGATCCCTTTGCTTACAAGGAACAAAAACACAGAGGGGCTTGGCGAAGTTGCAATGCTTGACTTGCTGGTAACCTCGCTTAGGATGAGGCCTGACAGGATAATATTGGGTGAAATGAGAAGGCAGAGGGAAGCAGAAGTTTTGTTTGAGGCAATGCACACTGGGCATGCGGTGTGCTCAACCCTTCACGCAGACACAGGGACACAGGCTTTGCGGAGGCTTACAACCCCTCCAATTAATCTGCCCCCGTCTGACCTTGAGTCAATAAACCTACTCGTCGTCCAGTACAGGGACAGGAGGAAAAACATCAGGAGAACATTGGAAATATCAGAAATAGTGCCAGGAGCAAAAGACGAGTACCTTTCAACAAACGTAGTATACCGCTGGAGGCCAAGAACAGACAGCTTTGACAAGGTTGGCGAGCCAAACAAGTACCTGAAGGAGCTTAACCTTCATACCGGGATGACAAAAGAGGAAATAAACCATGACATCAAGAACAGGGCAACGATAATCAAATGGATGATTGCAAACAAGCTCACTGACATTGAAAGCGTTGGCAGGATAATGGCACTTTATTACAGCAAGCCAGCTGAAATACTTGAGATTGCGAAAAAGGCCCACGCAAAAAAGTAATCCCTTTTAGGGTGCATTAATGGACATAAAAAGAATTCCCCTCATGCTTTTCCCGCTTTCAAGCGCGCAAACACTTGGCCCGCGCTTCAGGGGAGTGGGAGTAAAACTGGTTTCCTTTTACCCAAGCGTGCGCTATGACCTTGTGAACATAGGCATAAGAATAAAGGCAGAATACTATGGGGCAATCGCATTCTTTTCAGCAGCAGTATGGGCCTTGCTTATCTCGCTTTTTGTTGGCCTGCTGCTTTCAGTAAGTGCATCAACCCCAGCTGCACTGAAGCTTCTTTTCCCTATCCTTGCATTCTTTGTTGTGCTTTTATTTTTCCTTGTGCTCCACCTTGCCTATCCGCGGATGATTGGCAAGGGCATGGCAGCAAAAATCGACAAGGAGCTCATATTTGCAATGCGTGACATGCTTATACAGATAAGCTCAGGAATACCCCTTTTTACTGTCATAGAAAATATAGGCAACTCAAGCTATGAGAACATAAGCGAGGAGTTCAGGATTGTCTCGCGCAAGGTAAAAGGCGGCTCGCCCCTTCTTCAGGAGCTTGAGAACATGGCAATCAGGACCCAGTCAGAATATTTGAAGAAAATAACCTGGCAGCTTGTCACTGCAATCAGGTCAGGCGCAAACCTTACAACAACACTGCGCAGCATAGTAAAGCTTCTTGTTGACTACCAGTTTTCCCTGAGCAAGTCCTTCAATGCAGAGCTGAATTTCATTATACTCATATACTTGATGGCAGCAGCAGTTTTGCCAACAATAGGCACAACAGTATTGGTAATATTCTCAGTATTTGGCTTGCTTGGCATAAGCCCAGAAGTATTTGCAGGAATAATCGCCCTGAGCTTTTTGGGGCAGCTGGCAATAATCGGCTATGTAAAGCTCAAGAGGCCAAGCATGTTCATGTAAGTGGTATTTATGGCAAAATACATTATTGGCAAGCGCTTTTCTTCCTTTTTCAAGCCTCGCGGCAAGGACAAGGTTGCAAAGCTTTTGACTTTTGCAGGAATAGACACAAACCCGGAAATATGGATGGGCTCAAGGATCCTTTTGGTCCTCTTAGTCGGAATAATAGGCTTTCTTATCCCTCTTTCACTTTTCCAGTTTCTTGACCTGGCGCAATATCCTTTGCTTGAAAGCGAAAGCTTTTTTGTAAAGCTGGCAGTCAGCATTGCATTTGGCGCTGCTTTTTCCTTTGTTGCTGCTGCCTTGATTTACATGCACTTGTATTACCTTGTTGCAGAGCGCACCCAGAGGGTTGAAAAGGTATTGCCAGACTTTTTGCTCATGGTTGCGGCAAACCTCCGCTCAGGAATGACCCCATTTGCAGCATTCCAGGCGTCAGCAAGGCCAGAATTCGGCCCACTCCAGTCTGAAATAACCTATGTTTCCTCACTCTCGCTTGGAAGCGAGTCATTCTCAGGGGCGCTAAAGGCCCTTACAAAAACAATTGACAGCTCAATGCTGCGGCGCATGGTTGTCTTTTTTGAAAACGGGCTAAAGTCAGGCGGCAGGCTTGCGTACTTGCTTGAAACCTCTGCAGAAGAGATAAGGGGAAACGAGGAAATGAAAAGGCAGATGGTCATAAACACAAAAACATACGCAATATTCGTGGTATTCATACTATTGTTTGGCTTGCCGCTTCTTTTGGCAATCTCAACCCAGTTCTTGGCAGTATTTGCCTCAATTCAGAGCAGCCTTGGAGAGGCATCAGCAAGCGGAATAGCCGGCCTTTCTGCCCCTAAAATAAAAGTTGATGTCAATTTCATAGACCAGATGACAGTCATAATAATAATCGGCACATCAATACTCACAGCAATACTTGTCGGAGTAATAGCAGAAGGCAGGCTTTTGTATGGCTTAAAGTATTTCCCGCCTCTTGCAATAGCATCCTGGCTTTTCTTCTGGCTTTTCAAGACAATGATAAGCGGTTTTGTCGGCACGCTCATTTAGCCAAGCAAGTGCCGCATTTTTAAGTGTCTCTCTCCTACTTTTCAATAAGGTCTTCAAATGAGGTCTGCACGCTTCAAGCTAGATAAACCATGGAGCTTAATGACACCTGGACAAAAAATATCATACGCAAAAAATATCATAAAACAAGGGAACATAAAATCCCTGCTAGAGCTTGAAAGGATTTTCCCAAGCCTTTACCGGAGGCTTTACAATGACAAGGGCAATCTACTTGACAAACTAGGAATCCCAAATCTCTCATATTTTGCCCTGATAAAAAAGGATAGCCGGCAGTTAAGGCAAAGCTCTTTTTAACTTTTCATCCTTTTACACATACACAGGGATGAGCCCATGAAAATACTGATGATACACTCTGACCACATGGAGTGGGAGCCTAAAAGCAAGGCAATAAGGTCAGCAGAAGAAGCAAAAAAAGGCAAACAAAGGGCAGAGCAAGCCCTGGTAGTATTTACATCAGTTGAAAAGCCTGATGAAAAAGACCAGCAAGGGACAATAAAAAACGCAGCAGAAAAGATAGAAAAAAACTTCAAGGCAGTAAAAGCAAAGCTTGTTGTTCTTTACCCCTATGCCCACCTTTCCTCAGACCTTGCCGGGCCAGAATCAGCAGTAAAAATCCTTCGCGGGCTAGAAGCTTCTTTAAAGGCAAAATCAATACCAACAATCCGCTCTCCATTTGGCTGGTACAAGTCATTTGAAATAAGCTGCAAGGGGCACCCTTTGTCAGAGCTTTCAGCGCAAATCAGCTCGCAAGCAAAAGAAGAAGAGCCAGAAGCACTGAAAAAAGAGAAAAAGCTCACGTCCAAATGGTACATAATCAAGCCAAATGACAAAAAGCTGCACCCAATCTCGCTTGAAAACAACAAAATATCTGGCTTTGATGCGTCCAAAATTGACAAGCTTGAGCAATTGGTAAAATATGAGATGGCAAAAAGCAGGGCAGTTGACAAACAGCCCCCACACATTGCCCTTATGCGCAGGCTTGAGCTTGTTGACTATGAAGAAGGATCAGACCCAGGCAACTTCAGATTTTACCCTGCAGGCAGGCTGGTAAAGTCTCTTATTGAGGAATACACAACAAGGGAAATAATAGAATATGGGGGAATGGAAGTTGAAACGCCTGTAATGTATGACATGGATCATCCAACCCTCAAATCCTATTTGAACAGGTTTCCGGCAAGGCAGTACAAGATAGAGACTCCGAACAAAAACGTTTTCCTTCGCTTTGCAGCGTGCTTTGGCCAGTTTTTGATGGCAAAAGATGCCACAATCTCTTACCGCGACCTGCCTATGCGCCCATATGAGCTTACCCGCTACTCATTCCGGGTTGAGCAGTCAGGTGAACTTGCAGGCTTAAGGCGGCTTCGCACATTCACAATGCCTGACTGCCACTCAATTTGCGCTGACCTTGAAATGGCAAAAAAGGATTTTCTGCTTCGCTTTGACATTTCCCGCAAAATACAGGAAGGAATAGGCTTTTCATTTAAGCATGACTTTGAGTTTTCCATCCGCTCAGTAAAAAGCTTTTATGAAGAGAACAAGGACTTTGTACACTCAATTGTAAATAAAATGGGAAAGCCAACGCTTCTTGAGCTTTGGGATGAGCGCTTCTTTTACTTTGTATTTAAGGCAGAATGGAACTTCGTGGATGCGCTCTCAAAGGCAGCCTGCCTGACAACCGACCAGATAGACGTGGAAAATGCACAGCGCTATGGAATTGCATTTACTGGCAAGGACGGCACAAAGAAAACACCAATAATACTCCATCTTTCGCCAACAGGCAGCATTGAAAGGCTAATGTATGCCTTGCTTGAAAAAGAGCACATGAGGGCACAAAAAGGGCAAAAGCCAATGCTCCCGCTCTGGCTATCACCAACACAAGTAAGAATAATTCCAGTATCAGACAAATTCAACAAGCAAGCGTATAAATTGGCAGAAGGGCTCTCACAACACCCCATTAGAGTGGACATAGATGACAGGCCAGACCAGATTGGCAGCAAAATAAGAAAAGCAGAGTCAACATGGGTCCCCTACATAGCAGTAATCGGGGAAAAGGAAATAAAATCAAAAAAGCTCTCAGTCAGGGTTCGAAGCACAGCAAAGCAAAAGGATTACACGCTTGACTCCCTGACAAAAGAAATCCTCACAAAAACAAAGGGAATGCCATTCAAAAAGCTCTCGCTTGACATCTCACTTCACAAGCGCCCAATATTCGTGGGCTAGGATCTGAAAGCACCGGCATCCTCTTCGCTTTTTCTCTTCGCATTCTTTGCGGCTTCACGCAGCTCGTCCAATTCATTCGGAAAGTTGGCACGTCTTTTCATGTGCAATATCTCTATCCAATTCGCAATTTCCAGCACATCGGTATACTGGCCCGGGCTTATCTCAAGCGCCTTATTGCAGTCCCGGATTGCCTTGCGGTAGTAATGAATGTGGTATTTCTCCAGCTTGTCTTCTGACGCAAGCATGGCATAGGCTGCCGCGCGCTGCAGGTATGCCTCACAAAAGCAAGCCTTGTCTATCACTTTTGTGAATTTTACCACTGCATCATTATACAAAGCGAAAAATTCCTGCACTCTTTCCGCTGCGCCAGTAAGCAGGCTATAAATTTCCTGCACTCCAGTATTGTCTTTCCTAATAGCCTTTTTCACGGCATCGTTTCCTTCAGCCATCCACCTGTCTATTTTGTTCGGCTTGCCCTTCAAAATTTCCTGCAAAGTGGTGTAAGGCCCACGCCTACTCATCTTTTCCCTGATTCTCCTGCCCTCCTCCTCGGGCTGGCGCATTATGTAAGCAACCACCGCCTCCTCAGCGTCCCAGCGGCTCAATTTGTCAATCACAACCTGCTTCCAGGGGCTGACCAGCTTAAAGTCAGTGTCTTTTTCCATTGCCTTTTTCACGAGCCAAAGTGAATCTACTGAATCAAGCTTGCTGAAAAGTATTTCCTTGGCTTTTTTGCTGAATAGATTATAGTCGCACAAATACTCTTTTTCTCCGCGCCATTCCCTGCGTATTCTGCTTTCTTTTTGAGAAGTTGATTCTATGATGTGAGCGGCGTCCTTTGGATTTATTAGCTTGGCCCATTTTACTGAGAAGAATCTCCTCCTCCAAATTCCAGAATCGAGAAGCTTTGTTTTTGCTAATTTTTTATTTTTGTCCAGTTTACCTATGTTCTTAACAGCTTTTAGTAACTTTTTTGTATTATATTGGTCGTTCATCCACCCACCCAACTTTAATCTGTGGCAAAAGTAATAAAAAAGAGTGTGTAAAAAGGGAAAAAGAAGACATTACTTCCCCAAGCCAGTCATCAGTTTGCAAATTCCCCTGTAAACTTCCCTTCTTTTCCCTGCAGAAAGCTCAAAAAGCACTTTTGAAATGGCGCTTTCAGATATTGTGAAAATATAATTGAGCTTTATCACGCTGTCTTTCATTGCCCCATCTTTTCTTCCAAGTGGAACACCTTTCATCCTTAAGTTGCCGGTTATCCCTGCAACCACGATATTCCCAAATTCTTCAAAAAGCACAACTGCTGGCCTTTTTTTGATTTGCGGGCTGTCTGCAAACTGGACTTCTGCCAATACAACTTCCCCTGGCTTATGCATGCTCCCACTCCTCGTCCTCTTTGTTGTCCCACAGCTCCTTCATCTTGTTTTTTTGGATTTCATGAAGGTACTGGTCATACTGGCTCTTGCTTTTCTCCTTGTACGAATCAACCATCTTTGAAAGGACCTCATTATAGCTCTGCCTTGGGTGCTTCTTTATGCTTTTCAGAAACTCAAGAATGTCCCTGTTTATTTGTATTGTTGTAACATCGCTCATTATAATCACCTATAGTATACTGTAGGAAACTATAATAAAACTTCCTGTTTTGCAATAAAAGGCTGAAAATAAGGAAAAAACAGGCTACTCCTCTGCCTGCTTCTTTTTGATTTTGTCCAGAATTTCCTTGTGTGCCATCAGTCTTATTGCATTGATTTTGATGAAGCCCTTGGAATCCTTTTGGTCAAAGCCCCCTTCCTTGTGCATTGAGCCAATTTCCTCGTCATAAAGGGAGGTTGGCGACTTTCTGGCAACTGTCATTACATTGCCCTTGTAAAGCTGCAGCGTTACCTTGCCGTCAATGTATTCCTGGCTCTTGTTTATTGAAGCTGTGAGGAAATCCATTTCAGGGGAGAACCAAAACCCATTGTATATTATCTCTGCGTACATGGGGGACAACATGTCCCTTAACTTCATTACCTCCCTGTCCATTGCAATTGCCTCAATATCCCTGTGGGCAGCCATCAGCACAGTGCCTCCAGGGGTTTCATAAAGTCCTCTTGACTTTATGCCAACAAACCTGTTTTCCACCATGTCAATTCTCCCAATCCCGTTTTCAGCCCCTATTTTATTGGCATATAAGAATAGCTCAAGAGGGTCTGTTTTCACAACACCTGCCTCCTTGTTCTCTATTTTAACAGGAGTGCCATCCTTGAAATGCACAATTATAGTGCTTACTTTGTCAGGCGCCTTTTGCGGCGAAGTGGTTCTTGAGTAAATGCTGTCCTCAGGCACATATTCTGGCTTTTCAAGTATGCCTGCCTCATGGGAAATATGCATCAGGTTCTCATCCTCAGAATATGGCTTTTTATGTGTCTGGGTAATCTGGATGCCATTTTTCTTGGCATAAGCTATCAAATCATCCCTTCCTTTGAACTGGCCAAGGTATTCCTTCATTTTCCAAGGGGCAATAATCTTGATTTCTGGGTTCAGGGCATAGTATGCCAGCTCAAATCTCACCTGGTCATTGCCCTTGCCAGTAGACCCGTGTGACACATATTTTGCTCCCTCTTGTTTTGCTATTGCTATCTGGTGCTTTGCAATCAATGGCCTTGCCAGGGCAGTGCCAAGCAAATACCTGCTTTCATAAATCGCATTTGCCCTTATTGCAGGAAAAATATAGTCAGTGACAAACTCCTTTTTCAGGTCTGTTACAATGACTTTTGATGCCCCTATTTTTTCTGCCTTTTTTTTCACAGCATCAAAGTCATCCTGCTGCCCAACATCTGCAACATATGCTATTACCTCATATCCCTTGTCAATCAGCCATTTGAGTATGCATGAGGTGTCAAGCCCTCCTGAGTATGCCAGCACAACTTTTTCCTTTGCCATTTGAAAACCTCCCATTTGCCATAGATTTTTTTTGCTGCTTTTAAAAGAACTGTGTTGCATCTGGGACATTTATTTTATTGCCTCAGCCATGGAAAGAAGAAGTTTTTTCGGGTCCTTTGCTTTGGCATAAGCAGATGCCAAAAGAACCCCCTTTGCGCCAAGCTCAATTGCCTTTTTAATGTCCTCAGCATTGCTCACTCCTGCTCCGCAAAGCACAGGCGTGGAATTTACTTTGGAAACTGCTTGCACAGCCCCTGAAACAATTTCAGGCTTTGCAGTTGAAACAGAAACCCCTTTTCCAATAAGCTCAGGAGGCTCAACAGCAATAAAAGAAGGCTCATATTTGGAAAGTATAGCAGATTCAGCAGGGTCTTGTGTGCAAACAATGCTCTCAAGGCTGGCTTTTTTCAGCCTTTCAATTGTTTTTGCAGCATGCTCCTCAGCAATCCTGTGCTCTGAGTGGTTGACCAAGCTTCCTTTGCACCCTACCTGCTTTATTGCCTCAACAGTAATGCTTCCAGTATGCGCCCCAGGCTCTGCTGCATCAACATGCTGCGCAAACACATCTATTCCAATTTGGCAGGCTTCTTTCAAATCAACAGACTGCGGGCAGACAATAATCCTCACCCCTGTAAGAAGAGAAACCTCGCTTGCAATTTGGGAAAGTGCTATTCCTTTTTCCCCCAAAGACTCATTATACACCTTCAAATTCAGTGCAATCAATGGTTTCATGTTC
>Ga0180431_10000633_pt1 | contig 50228 bp, 46 predicted proteins | sample SS_ome_11_FD_132459 | JGI IMG/M metagenome (GOLD analysis project Ga0180431, IMG submission 132459) | Hypersaline lake sediment archaeal communities from the Salton Sea, California, USA - SS_1_MS_1 metaG | ecosystem: Environmental > Aquatic > Non-marine Saline and Alkaline > Hypersaline >... | reverse complement strand
CGCTCTACACCTAACTAGACAAACACGGTTGGTGGACGTGCTACCACTCAACCAACCATCTTAAGTATATCACAAATTTCAATATGCCTACTACTTACGTGCCTAAAAGGGAACATCACCTTAGATAAAGTGAATTTGTTTGATGAACTGTAAATTTTGCGAATCTACCTCAGTCGTAAGATACGGGGTACGGCGGGGTATTCAATATTACAAGTGTAAGTCATGCGAGCGCACATTTGCAGACAGAGATGCACCGGAGCGGGGCAGATGCAGTTATCAGATTTTAGGCATGGCATTAAATATGTTCTATGAAGGGCAATCGCTATTGAAAATCCAGCGTCAGATACAGCAAATCTACCTTGAGTATTTCGAGACCTCTACTATCTACCGCTGGATAGTGAAATACACGAAGTTAGCTTCACACGTACTTGATGACCACGAAGCTAAAAGTGGCAATACGTGGGTTGTTGACGAGACTGTAATTAAACTGGATTCAGGTGTTAAGCTTTGGTTCTGGGATGTTATAGATGAAAAGACACGGTTTCTCTTAGGTTCTCACCTATCACCAAGTCGAACGATATATGATGTAATGAGAACGCTCAAGGATGCGAGAGAGAACGCAAGCCGCAATCCTCGGTTTATCATTACTGATTCCATGCCAGCATATCCCGAAGGTATAGAACGTGTATTCGGTTCTCAATCATATCACCTTAAGATTAAAGGTATAACCCACGAGATAAATACGAACCTGATAGAGCGGTTTCACGGGACACTCAAAGATAGAACCAAGATAATGCGGGGACTCAAGAACAGCAAGTCAGCGAAGCTCTTTTTAGGCGGATTCCTGATACACTATAACTTTTTCCGACCTCATATGTCGCTGAAAGACAGGACACCCGCAGTAACAGCGGGTATTAACTTACCATTTAGAAATTGGGAAGGTTTAATTCGGCATCAATGTTAATGCAGTACAACCGGTCAGCGTAAGGAATTTCAAAGGTTTGTGTATCTGTAACACGCGTGATGTAGCGGGCACGGTTACCGTGCCCCTACGTTTTTATTTCACCGCAGGGGCTGCTCCTATATTTCTGGGATAGGGCAGACACGTTGGTCTGCCCCTACGGCGTGTTTATATCCTCCCTCCCCCAGTGGGAGCGAGTTGGAGGGAGGGGGAAATACGCTGCGCTATCAATGACAGTCATGTACTGTGTCACCCTGAATGTAGTGAAGGGTCTACCCGTAGATGCGGCAGGAGCGGATGCTACTGCCCACCCATTTTAAATGGCAGCTTGCGGGGTCCGATAGACCCGGGCTGCGGAGCCCGCGCCATTTTGTCATATATCGAGCACCAGTCCGGCGCCGCATCCCGTACTTTGTTCGGGGAAGAGGCGTTTGATCTCCGTCTTGTACGTGGTGCAGTGGCAGGGACATATCAACGACAGGCCTTCCAACCTGCCGAAGTCGCGGAATCCGTGAAAGCCGCCGATGATACCGTTTACTCTCCCGTATCGTGAAGCGGCATCGATGATCCTGCCTACGCTCGGGTGGGAGCAGCCGGTAACCACGGTTATACCTGTGCCGTTGTCGAGCAGAAGAGACTGTTCGATACCCTCAAGCTCGCCGGTGCTGCGGGCCTGATCGCAGACAAGGACGGACTCGCTTACTTTGACAACCTTTCTTCCCGGTATATTTAAGGAGAACGATGCCGGTACGTAGAGCACGGCATCCCTGGCCAGCTCCAGGATGTAGGGCAGTCCGGCTGTGTGGTCCAGGTGGCCGTGCGAGATGAATATGACCTCGATATCGCCCGGGTCGAGACCGAGCTGTTTCATGTTGTACAGGAGTGTCCGGCCACTGGCGCCCGTATCGAACAATATGCATGGCATGCCCTCTCCCTCGATGAGGCATGAGAACCCCCAGTCTGCCCTCAGACCTTTCTGTATTACCTCGTTATCGTAGACAACCGTTATTCGCATCTTATCCTCATTTTTCACTGATGATGTTCTATCCGAAGCACTGATGAGATTAGCCCCGGCTGCACGATTTGAAACCGGCGCGAGATTATAGCGATATAAGGTGCTCTACGAATTCCTTGGGTGCCGAAAGGAACGGCGAGTGATTGGTGTTCATTGAGATGACCCTGCACGGAGTCTCCGTATACATCTTCTTCTGCACCCAGGGAGAGAGGGCTTTATCAAGAAGGCACTCGATATACACGCGGGGTATACGGCCGAAGTTCTCTTCAGTAATGTTTATAGGTGTGGTGAAAGTAGCCGGGTTCTGGGGAACCAGGAGAGATTGAGCCCATGCCGCGTCTTCATCACTGCAATCGCTGTACCAGGCCTCTCTGATAACGTCATCCCTGATTGTAAGACTTCCGTCCTCAGCATCGATCATGTTTGGCCCGAGCAGCGAATCCGTATCGGGAACATTAAGAGGGGACTCGCCGTTGTGCAGCAGAAGAGCCGCGATATACACCAGGGTCTTGATTTTATGGGGCCGGTACTCGGCGGCCTGGCTGATGACAAGTCCCGCAAGACTATGCCCGACAAGTATCACCGGTGCTGACTGAGCATCCAGAATCCTGCATACACTATCGACATAGGCCGCTGTCGATACTTCCGAAACAGGCGTCGTATCGCGACCGTGACCTGGAAGGTCGTGGGCCTCCACTCTATGTCCTTTCTCCTCCAGAAGCGGAACAATCCTGTCCCAACACCAGCTTCCGTGCCATACACCGTGAACCAGTACATACGTGCTCATATTTACCTCCTTTGGGGAGGCCTTAAGCCTCCTTATTAGTTAAAACCTGCGTTCGATAGGCAGTTTGATACAGTAACAGAGCTAGTAAACCACGCCTTTCTCGACCAAGTCCTCAATTTCTCGCCGGGAAAGGCCGAGGAGTTCCCCATAGACCCATTCATTATACTGGCCGAGCATTGTGCCGTGGGATTTAATGTTCGGCGGGGTCACCGACAGTCTGCATGGGGACTTAATCAAGGGCTGTGCCCCCAGTACAGGGTGATCAACCACATCGAAAATACCTCGCTGAGCAAGATGGGGATCACCCCAGAGCTCGTCTATGCTGAAGGAGGGTACTGCTGCCACTCCCGCTCCCTGTAAAATTTCCATCGCCTCCCGATCGCTGTGATCTATGGTCCACACCTCAATCAGCTTGTCCAGCTCCTCCTGATTCTGCCAGCGGCCGGGGGCATCGCCGAACCTTCCGTCTTTACTCCATTCGGGATTACCGATGGCATTACAGAATGCGCTCCACTCATCATCAGTGCCGATAGCAATGCTGATCCATCTATCCATGCCCTCATCCAGGCAGCGATAGCAGTTATGAGGGGCCATAACTTCATCACGATTGCCCTGTCGAACAGGGTCCCTGTTATTTAGCACAGGTTCCATGAACGAATCGCCGATGAGAAACGAGATACCCTCGCGTGCCGAGAAATCGATGAACTGCCCCTGACCGGTCTTTTGTTTGTATATAAGCGCCATCAACACAGCGGTGCTGATCATCGTACCGGCCAGCACGTCGTCACGTCCCAGCCCTTCACCCGGAGGCCCATCGGGATAACCGGTGAGGTAACCTAATCCGCCCAGAGCGCGAAAAAGCGGCCCGTAGCCCAGCTGCTTTGCCTCGAGCCCTGTGCTGTTGTAGCCTACTGCTGAGGACGAGACGTATATGATGTCCGGCTTCAGCTTCGTAGCGTCGGTGTATCCCAGCCCCAACCGGTCCATTGCGCCCGGCCGGTAGGTTTCCACCATTACATCCGAGATAGCGATCAGCCTTTTCGCCAGTTCGACGCCCTCGGACGTGCCCAGATTAAGGGTTATACCCTTCTTGTTCAAGTTAACCCAGTTGAACACGGGTGTGTCCGTCAGCATTCCCTCGGGTATGGGTTGCCCCGGGATGTATGCGGCAACGCGCCCGCCCTCGGCTGTTACCCCGGCCCTTCTCGTCATGTCCAGCCTGAATCCGCTCTCTATCTTGATAACCTCAGCCCCGAAGAGAGCCAGCATCAGTCCCGCCCAGGGACCCACTATCATCTCACCGAATTCGAGATATCTAAGGTTGGATAAAGCCTCCACTGTTACACCTCGTCTAAATCACTCCCAGTCCTGCGAGCTTTGCTAACTCCTGTTTGTCATAGCCCAGACGCCGGCAGTAAATCTCTTCATTATGCTCACCTAACATCGGTGCAGTGCGCTCGCACCGCCAGGGCGTCCTGGAGAGATGGTATGGGGCAGTGGCGCAGGTGACCTTTCCCATCTGGGGATGCGTTATCTCGGTGAAGAACCCCCTGGACTTGAGAAGCTCCGATTGCAGGATCTCCCCCGGAGTGAGAAAGGGGCTTAAAGCAACCCCTTCCTCCAGCGCTCCTTCGTGAAGTTCCTTCTTGGTGCGGGCACTGGCCCACTCCTCCAGTCTTTTTCTCACCTCTGCCGCATGCTCCCGTCGCTTGTCCTGGTCATCATACCAGCCTTCCCGGGTCCATTCGGGTTCGCCCATCAGTTGCTTGATTCTTTCCCAGAATGTCTGTTCAAAAGACACACACATGACATGTCCATCCTTGCAGGGAACGACACCTGTCTCCGGCACCCTGGGCATCAATCTGCTTACCGTCATACCTACCATTGTATAAGGCAGATGGTCGAAAAGACAGGAAATCGTCAATGCCTCCTGCTTTGATATGTCTATGTGCTGGCCCATGCCGGTGAAGCCCTTGTAGTATAGGGCCACAAGCGTCGCCAGAGCCGAGTAAGTGCCGACCTCATACTCCCCGGCGAACTTCCCCAGCTTGACCGGGGGGCGGTCGCGGAAGAGGGTTCCGCTCGGTGTTACGTAGCCCTCTCCGGAGCTGTGAATGCAGTTGAGGGGATAGGCTTTATAGTCCCGGTACGGGCCGGTTTGTCCGAAGGGCGTTATCGAGGTCATAATAAGAGCCGGATGGGACTCAACAAGCGTCTCATAGCCCAGACTCAGGTCGGATAATACTCCGGGAGGGTTATCTTCAACTATGACATCATATCCTTTAACCAGCTCTTTTAAAATTTTACTTCCTTCGGCAGTCCTGTAGTCTAAGGTTATTCCCAGCTTGTTGGTATTGAGGTAGAAGTAAAGGCCGCTTCGCTCCGGGTGAGGGACATCACCCGCGTAAGGCCCTCTTCTTCTGGCTTCATCGCCGGTTTCCGGGCTTTCCACCTTGAGCACCTCGGCGCCCATGTCCGACATTATCTTGGTGCAGAAAGGGCCGGCGACCATGCTGCAAAGCTCCAGGACTCTAATGCCGCCTAAAGCTGTTTCCATGAAGCTCTCCTATTTCTCTCTAAGATTGCTGTGAGAAATCACCGGAAATTAACTGCTTTATTCTTTCCCTAATGTAGTACTTAATATATTGCTGTTTGTCAAGGTGCTGTACAGACTAAAAATTTCAACCTTGTGGTGAAAGACGGGCAGAAGTCTGCTGTTGAGCTTTATGAAGAATCGTAAGACTGGGAATAGTGTATAATATTACAGATTCAAGTGAGGAGAGTGTTGAATGCCTGATATGGAAAGCTATCTTAAATGCACGGAGATCATTGATTGCGATACGGAGTCCATAAAACGAAAAGCACGAGAGATAACCGAGGGGCTACAGACAGACAGGGAGAAGGCTGTAGCCCTTTACTATTTTGTAAGAGACACGATCAGACACAATGCCTATGCCCAGCTTTATGACCTTGAGCGCTATAAGGCGAGCGTAGTCCTCGAAGCGGGGAACGGGATTTGCCAGCAGAAGTCCGTCCTTCTCGCCGCCCTGGCGCGGGCTGTGGGAATCCCTGCGCGTATCGGGTTTGTCGACGTCAACGACCACCAACTCTCGGAGAGTTTCAAGCAGATGATAGGAGGAATCAACGTATTCCCCTTTCACGGCTACGCCGACTTGTTCATCGAGGGCAGGTGGGTTCACGCCAGCCCGGCCTATGATCTGGCGACCTGCCGCAGGAAACGGTTCGTACCGGTGGACTTCGATGGTGTCAGCGATGCCAAAGACTCTCGATACACTGAGGATGGAGAGCCGCATATTGAGCATATCGAATACCACGGCCCCTATGATGATTTCCCCTGGGACGAGATACAGAGGTATTACAAAGAGTGGGCAGCCAGGCTGGGAGTAGCATGGGACGAGTTAAAAGGCGCGGGGGAAAAGGTCCGGCAGAGTAAATCATGGGGGGAGGGCAACCCTGCCCCGGATTCTTAAGCCTCGGAAAGCCGTTTCTTCAGGTAATCGATGACCTTCACCGGTGAGGGGTCGGTCTCATAGAGCAGCGCCAGATAGTAGCTGACCCAGTCGCCAAACAGGATAAGGCTCATCATCTGACTGAGGGCGCTCTCGCCCGAACCGTCCAGAGTTTCGTGGTTGACTCCTGAACGGCTCAGTACGTCAGCGATGACATCGTATCTGATGAGGGTTCGGGGGTGGAGGTGCTGGGAGCGAAGGAGGACTACGAAGGCCGTCTGTGCCAGCTCGGCGGGGAACTCATAGCCGACGACCGCATTATGGTTTAGTTCGGGGAATACCTCGTAGAAGGCCCAGGCTTTGCTGTTCTCGTTTATCTGCGTTTTCCAGCGCTGCGCAACCGGTGAGAGAATGCCAGCCCCATAGATAATGGCCAGGTGATCATATAGCCTGGCAGCTAATTGTTTGGCCGGATTTTGAGTAGTCGGACATGTGTCGTTGACGGTGTTTTGCAGGTTTTCGAGCACCTGCGCCATTTCCTTAACTTCGCCTGTTTTGCTGCTCAGAAGGCCGAGCCTCTGGCATATACCGAGCAGTGGGATGAAGCTGTAGGCCAGAGCGGCGCGTGGCTGGGCAACATAATCGATAGTAAAGACGGGGATTGCGTTTTCTTCGGCAAGTGCTTTCAGCTTACCGCCGGTGGTCATAACCATCTTCCCGGCCGGCGTTGACAGTGCCCGGGTAAAGGAGGACAGTGTCTCCTCGGTCATCCCCGAATAGCTGGAAGCAATGATGAAAGTGTTACCGTCCACGTAAGCGGGAAGGTTGTAGTCTCGAATGACTGAAATGAGCGAGTTGCACTCGGCGGCAACCAGGCTGCCGAGCAGGTCACCCCCTATGGCGGAGCCTTCCATACCCAGGATGACCACCTTATTAATATTGGCGTGTCCCGGGGGTAATTCGAATTCTAAAGCCTGTTGCCATGCTTTGAGGCACTGCCGGGGTAGCTCACGGATGCGCTCTCGCATATCCGCAGGATCGAGTTCTCTGTAAACCTTTGGATCATCAAGGTCTATCATTGCCTAGATACCAGCCAATTCTCTCCCTGCCTTAAGAAGCCTATCTACGTGCGCCGGGGAATCGCTTTCCGCATATATACGCAGCAATGGTTCGGTCCCTGACAGGCGTATGAGGAGCCAGCTTCCGTCACTGAGCCGGAACCGAAATCCATCAGATGTATCAATATTAATCACTTCGGTGTCGTCGATCTGGCTGGGCTTCAGATGGTCCAGGCGCCGGACGATCGCCCCTCGTTCTTCTGTGGGGAAGTGGGTATCGCTCCGCTCGTAGTAGTGAGGTCCTACTTTATCATACAGATATTGGATTAGCTCCGAAGGCTTCTTGTCCATCCTGATCATGAAATCGAGTAGATATAGCGCGGCCAGAATGCCATCGCGCTCCGGAATATGCCCTCGAAAACCGAAACCACCGCTTTCTTCACCCCCGATAAGGGCGTTCTCAGCGATCATCAGGGGGCCGAGATATTTGAAGCCAACAAGCGTTTCATACACGGGCACTGAAAAGATTTCGCCCAGCCGGTAGACCATGTCTGTCGTAGTTATAGACTTGACAATAGCTCCTCGCTCTCCACGCGCCTCCAGGAAATAGAGAGCGAGCAGTGCGAACACCTGTAATGGCGTGATGAAGGAGCCGTTTTCGTCCAATGGGCCGATGCGGTCGGCGTCACCATCGGTGGCCAGTCCGATATCGGCTTTGATATCACGTACCATCTCGGAAAGTTTGGTCAGGTTTTGGGCTATGGGCTCTGGTTGAACACCAGGGAAGAAGGGATTTCGCTCTGAGTTGATCTCGGTGATTTTCGTGCTCCCACCGGTTAATAATCGATTGAAATAGCCTGCCCCACTTCCATACATAGAATCTACGGCTATCTTAAGCCCTGCCTGCCTTATCCGCTCAAGGTTGACCAGCCCGGTTATGTGGCTCAAATAGACAGGCGCCGGGTCGTAGTACTCGATGAGTCCCTGTTCAAGGCCATCTGTTAAAGGAAGGCGCTTGATCTGTCCACCGGCTGATATTTGCTGGATTTGGTCTTCCAGTTCAGCGATGACTTCGGGGGAAGCGCTGCCTGCGTACTCTGGCTTATATTTGAACCCGTTCCAGATGGCAGGGTTATGGCTGGCGGTAATAATAACTGCGCCCGCTGCTTGCTTTGCCACAATGGCGTAGCTGATCACCGGTGTAGGAGCTGCTTCAGGATTAAGGTATACTTTGATCCCGTTGGCGGCCGCTACTTCAGCTACAGCGGCGGCGAAATCTTCGGAGGCAAATCTGGTATCATAGCCCACCAGTAAGCCCCGGGAGTTGATTCCATGAGCGTGCAGGTAGTTCGCCACTGCCTGAGCACAAATGCGGACATTATCGAAGGTAAAGTCCTCGGCAATGATGCCTCTCCAGCCGTCGGTGCCAAACTTGATCGTTGTTGCCATTATGTTAGTTGCCTAAAATGAAATGGCGTTATCTTCGATAGTGCTCCCAGGCCAGATCCTTATACCATGCTCTAGCCTGTTGCCACTGCCGATGGTAGTATTATCGCTGACTATCGAGCCGTCAATGATCCAGGTGCCGTCACCAATAGAGCTATTGTTACCTATAACACTGTTTCTTACCATTGCATCCTCGCCGAGTCTGACGTTTTGCCAGAGTATCGCTTCATCTATGGTGGTACCCTGTCCCACGGTACATCCTGCTCCGAGAACAGTAGGGCCTGAAATTCGCGTGCCCTGCTTGATGGCGCAGCCTTGGCCTATAACCACCGGGCCAATGATTTTGGTAGAGGGATGGATATCCCCGCCGTCCTCAAGCCAGATGTCGTCAGCTATTGATTTGCCTGGAAAGCGGGCGATGGCTTTCCCCATTAAAATGTCGTGATGCAACTTCAGGTAGTCTTCGGGTACGCCAATGTCGATCCAGTAGGCGTTGGAACGGTATCCATAAAAAGGGATATTTCGCTCTACCAGGTCGGGGAAAAGCCCGCGCTCCAACATATGGTGAACACCTGTAGGGATCAGTTCCAGCACGTCCGGTTCGAGTATGTAGGTGCCGGCATTGATCAGGTTGGTGGTCGCTGTCTCCTTGCTTGGCTTCTCGATAAAACATTTAACCCTGCCCTGTGAGTCTGTCTCAACCACTCCATATGCAGATGGGTCCTCTACAGGAGTGAGGGCTATTGTGGCTTTTGCTTTATGGTCCCGGTGAAACCTTATCATGTCGGTAAGGTCGAGGTCGCTGAAAATGTCGCCGTTAGAAACGATAAAAGTATCGTCCAGGAATTGCTCGGCGTTCTTCACAGCGCCGCCTGTCCCCAGTGGCGTCTCCTCGAACGCATAGGTCAGGCTCATTCCTAAATTGCCGCAATTTTCAAAATGCTGTTGGATCTGTTCCGGAAGGTAGCAGGTAGCGAGTATGATCTCGTCAATGTGGTGTCTCTTGAGGTTATCGAGCATATGCTCCAGGAATGGTTTATTCACAACGGAGACCATAGGCTTGGGGATGTTGCATGTCAGAGGACGCAGACGCAAGCCTTCCCCGCCAACGAGAATGATTGCTTTCACTCTTGTTCCTCATCAGCCGCAAGGCCGGCCTCTGCCCTGAGTATCGCTGCCTTGTCGATGCGCTCCCAGGGCAGGTCCAGGTCATCGCGCCCGAAGTGCCCGTAGGCAGCGGTCTGCTTATATATAGGGCGTCGCAGTTGCAGTGACTCGATGATGGCCCCCGGACGAAAATCGAAGTGTTTATTGACCAGATTAAGGATAACTTCTTCATCTACCTTGGCGGTACCGAAGGTCTCGATGGAGATAGAAATGGGGTGAGCTATACCAATGGCATAAGACAGCTGGATTTCCACGCGGTCGGCGAGTCCGGCGGCAACAATATTTTTAGCTGCATAACGCGCGGCGTAAGCGGCAGAGCGGTCTACCTTGGTAGGGTCTTTTCCCGAGAATGCTCCACCACCATGTCTGGCAAGTCCCCCGTATGTATCAACCAGTATCTTACGACCGGTGAGTCCTGTGTCCCCCATCGGACCACCGATAACGAATCGGCCTGTGGCATTGATATAATACTTGGTTGTCTTATCCAAAAGATGGTGAGGTATTATCTTCTCTATAACAAGCTCCAGTATGTCACGATGGATAACATCGTTGCTGACGGTCTCATTATGCTGGGCAGCGACAACTATGGCGTCGACCCGTTTGGGGATACCGTATTCATACTCAACGGTTACCTGTGACTTTCCGTCAGGTCGGAGGTAGGGAAGAGTTCCGTCTTTCCTCACCTGGGCCAGACGCTGGCATAGCTTATGAGCTAATGAAATTGGCAGTGGCATAAGTTCAGGGGTTTCGTTGCATGCGTAACCGATCATCATGCCCTGGTCACCAGCGCCCAGGGTCTCCTTTTCGTTCGAATTCTCCTCTTTTTCCCGTGTCTCCAGTGAGTGTTCTACCCCCATTGCGATGTCAGGTGACTGCTCTTTGATGGAGACCATTACGCCGCAGGTTTCGCAGTCGAAGCCGTACTTGGCGCGGGTATATCCTACCTGACAGATCGTGTCCCGGATGATCTGAGGGATGTCAACGTAGCAATCGGTGGTAATTTCTCCCATTACAATAACCATGCCCGTGGTCGCCATTGTCTCACAGGCTACCCTGGCCATAGGGTCTTTGATAATTATGGAATCCAGAACAGCGTCTGAGATGAGGTCGCAGAGTTTATCCGGGTGTCCCTCGGTGACTGATTCCGAGGTCATGAATATTGATGGCGATTTCATGAATGTGGTGGTCACTGGTCTCTCCTTTTTTAAGTTCCTAACTCCCAACTCGCAAGGTATTTACTCTGCTCCGGAGTAAGTGTGTCAATGGTAATTCCCATAGCATTGAGCTTGAGTCTGCCTATTTCGTTGTCCACCTCTTCAGGGACAGGGTAAACCTTGGGTGTAAGTTCTTTGCCTTTTTTGACCATGTACTCGGCGCAGAGAGCCTGATTAGCAAAACTCATATCCATAACGCTGGCCGTATGACCTTCAGCGGCCGCCAAGTTAATCAGCCTGCCTTCACCGAGAAGGAAGATGCTCTTCCCATCGGGGAATGTGTATTGTTCCACAAACGGGCGAATCTGCTTCTTTTCTTCCGCAAGGCTGTCCAGTGCGGGGATGTTGATCTCTGCGTTGAAATGTCCGCTGTTAGCCATGATGGCCCCATCTTTCATCGCCAGCATATGTTCCCTATCGATGATGTTCAACCCTCCGGTTACTGTTATAAAGATATCACCGGTCTCGGCTGCTTCGAGCAGAGGCATTACACGGTAGCCATCCATGGTTGCTTCCAGGGCACTGATAGGATTAACTTCGCATACCGTAACATGGGCTCCAAGCCCCTTCGCTCTCATTGAGGCCCCGCGACCACACCAGCCATATCCACAGATTACCACGTGCTTACCCGCCCAGAGGATGTTGGTAGCCCTGGTAATGCCGTCGATAGTGCTTTGCCCGGTACCGTAACGATTGTCGAAGAAATGCTTTGTCTGGGCATCGTTGACTGCAATAATGGGGTATTTCAGCTTTTTCTCCCGTTCCAGACTCTTCAGCCTGATTACCCCTGTAGTTGTCTCTTCTGTGCCCCCGATTATGCCGCTGACGAGGTCCCCACGGTCTTTGTGAATCGATGCTACGAGGTCAGCGCCATCGTCCATGGTGATACGGGGGCGGTGATTTAAGGCACTATCGATATGTTTGTAATAGGTTTCGTTGTCCTCTCCTTTTATTGCGAAAACAGGGATATTGTGTTCCATCACCAGGCAGGCAGCAGCATCATCCTGAGTTGAGAGGGGGTTGGAGGCGCACAGGGCTAATTCTGCTCCCCCTGCCTTGAGTGTAAGGGCAAGGTTGGCCGTCTCGGTGGTAATATGAAGGCAAGCCGAGAGGCGAATTCCTTTGAGAGGCTTTTCTTTGGCAAACCTTTTACCGATTAGCCGCAGGACCGGCATCTCGCGGGCTGCCCACTGGATACGGAGATCTCCTGCTGAAGCTAATGATGGGTCCCGGATATCGCTTGCTGTTTTTCTGCTCACACTCATACTCCTTTAAACTCGCTGCTCTGCCTGTTTGCCTTTGAACCGAACTGATCTGCAACCCAGTCAGGGATGTCCAGCGTGCCCATTATTATCGGTTTCTGGTGACAATCACTGCCACCGGTCATGGTTAACCTGTGCTCTTTGGCAAACTCGACATAATGTTTTGTAGTCCTGGCATCGTTTCTTGAGTGCCAGCACTCGATACCATCAATATAGCCTGACATGTGCTCTGCGATGATTTTCGTCTGTAAGTCCAGGTCTCGCGTTATAGTTACGAGGGATGTCCCGTTCGGGTCATTGGGATGGGCAAGGGCCAATATACCACCGGCATCCCTGATCAACTTTGATGCTTCAGCAATCGAAAGGGGGTATTTGGGGACATCGCACTTCACTAGATATTTATCGAATGCTTCTTGATTGTCTTTGACAATCCCTTTCTCTACCAGGTAGTTCGCTATATGGGGTCGGCCGAATGTGCCGTCCACCCTGTCCTGTATATTGTTCAAGTCTTGCTCCGTGAATTTTTCGATACCCTCTTTATCGAACTCGACGTTTAATTTATCCAGAATCTGACGGGCACGCGCTTCCCTGTGTTCTTTGATGAACCGGAGTTTATTTTTCAGTTCCTGATTGCGGATATCGTATTCGTAACCCAGGAAATCCAGCGAAACGGACTTTTTAGCGTTGCCCCGAATGGGGTATTCGAATGTAATATTCAGCTCAACACCGGTTATGTATGATATGCCGTACTCGCGGGCAAGAGTGATTGCTCTTTCCTGGCAGTCTATAGAATCGTGATCGGTTATCGATATTAACTCGATATCCCTGTCTTTTGCTACCCTGAGTACATCTTCAATCGAAAGGTTGCCGTCGGAGCAGGTCTTGGTGTGAATGTGCAAGTCTATTTTCATCTTAGCTCTTTTTCAAGCCTAATCCTTGTCCTCCTGAGCGAAGTGAGGGATTTTATACTATTCACGTTCCAGTAGATGACGAAGAAAAATGCTATCTCTTTTCCATTCCGATAATATACCAGTCCTCGGGCGCATCGCACTGAGTATCGACTATAAGGTGGACAATGTCAAGATTGGGGTTCAACCGTTTTAGGTCGTCAAGGTCCACCTTCTCGAATGACTTCTCGTTGTTGATATAGGCTTGCTCTGTCAGTGCGTTTGATTCGTATTCGTCCTTAGTGCGTCGCAGTATCCTTGCGATGGCTACTTCTCTGGGACAATGAGTTTGCATAATAACGAGCGTCCCATTATGTTTGGCTGCTATCGCAGCAGCGCGCCTTCTTAATGCTTGCTTGACGAAGGTTGCATCGATTATAGTGCCACTGCCCTTACTCAGGCTCTCGTCAGCTTGCCGGAAAGTCTCATCGTAGACCATCATCCTTTTATCCATATTCGAGGCGACCTTTTCATCGAATATATCCTCGTTCTTCAATACTTGTCTTCTAACGAGGTCACTCCTAACTATAGTGTAATCCTTGATCTTCGATGCCTCCTCGCTCGTTTCGGTCTTCCATGTGCCGGGCAGGCCGCAGGTGATCAGTAGAACATCAGGTCCCAACTCAGCCTCTACAAATTTCGCAAACGGCTCTTTCAATTGGCTACTCCTCTCAATCCGGTTTCACCTCCGCTCGCTGTGGATGTTATCATCCACAGTAACCCTCAGTCATTTTCCGGGCACTTCTCATCGCAATCCCGGCGTATTCCCTGGGGGATGATAACATCCCCCAGGAGCATAAATACCAGAGTCGTGTCTGATTGTATGGGATTATACGTATATCGGCTTAAGAACTAATTACAAATCCATTACGAAAGATGACGGGGAGCTTACAGGCGGATTACAATTCATGATTGGTGTTCGGGTCACTTAACATATGATTCTGCGAGTTCGAAGTACTTCCTAGCAATGGTTAAAGCCCTCGTTTTCTCCTTCTTTGATATGTTCGGATCATCGAGCTTGAAGCCTTCCACCTTTCCTCTGACGTATGCCCGGTAGCACTTATAAAAATCGAGAAGTTTGAGCAGCTCCTCGTCGCCAGCCGCCATTATGTACGCATTCACGAAGTGCTTCGCCAGGTCGGTGCGCCCGTGAAAGTCCAGGTCCATGGCCAGGAAGGCAACCTCACTGGCGACATCGATATACCTGAACCTGTCATTGAATTCGATACAATCGTAGATGCAAATGCCATTGTTGAAGCAGATATGCGCAGCGTGGAGATCACCGTGACAATCCCTTATTCTGCCCTCTTTTACCCTCTTGGCGAGCAGGCTTGCGTTTCTTTCAGTGAAGGAATAGCTGTAATTCATCAGCTTTGTGTACTGCTCCGGGGTGATTGTTCGGTTGACATAAACTTTTGTCTGGTCGAAATTTTCCTCGGTATTTTTCATCACGGCGTCCAGACCACCGATGATAGCAAGATGCTCAATGAGCTCCGCCTGGCGGTGAAAATCGGTTAGCCTCTCGGCTACCATCTCCATCATTTCAGTGGTCACCCGGTCGCTTTGAAGTAGTGTATCCATCATCTGTTGTTGGGGCAGAGGGAGCATCTTCACTGCGTATTCGACCTCTGTACCATTACCCTCTACCGAGAATTTATCTCCGTCTTGGGTAACAGGCACGACCCCCAGATAAGTATCGGGGCAAAGCCGCCTGTTCAAAACGACCTCTTGATTACAGTAGAAGCGCCTTTTATCTAAGGTGGTGAAATCGAGGAAGCCGAAGTCCACGGGCTTCTTTACCTTGTAGACATAGTCACCGGCAAGGAAGACGATTGATATCTGTGTCTGCACTATCTCGACTTCCCGGGGCTTATGGGGATATGCCTGTGGGGTCGATAGCGCTTGTAATAGCGCTGATAGCTCTAGCATATTGGGCCTGACCTCCCCAAAGCTGAGAGCGCTTATCTTGCTTCTCTTATTTACGTGCCTTGCTGCGTAGTCTTCTGCGCTTTTTTTCGCTCTTCCAGCTTCTTGCGTTTACGGCGGTGTTTAAGCTGTGCCATTCGCTTCGATTTATTCACGTTCACCCATCCTAATTTTGTGCAAATTAAATTAGAGCCATCTTTTATACCCACTGTGGGGACTACTTCGAGCCCCCATACTCTGGCAGGCAATAGTCGCTGCCCTTATGGTTTCCAATCTGGTGTACCTACTATTGCCACGGAGGCGATTGCTTGTGGTCCGCCAAGGTTATGTGCGAAGCCCACCTTGGCATCTTTAACCTGGCAACCTTCTGCTCTTCCTAATACCTGTTTTGATAGCTCGGCTATCATCCTTACTCCGGTAGCACCGACGGGATGCCCGAAACATTTTAGCCCGCCATCAGGATTTATGGGAAGCTCGCCATCGATAGCTGTAACCCCCGCTTTAATTAGCTCTGTTGCTTCACCGGTCTTGCATAGCTTCATATCCTGATAAGTCATTAATTCTGTTATGGTGAAGCAATCATGAACGACTCCGAAATCCAATTCTTTGAGGGGTTCGGTTATCCCTGCCTCTTCGTATGCATCCTCTGCTGCTTTAACAGTCGCTGGAAAGGAAAGACCTGTCCAGCCAGGCCTGAAGAACGGCCACTGAGTTTCCACTGTAAGAGATAATGCTTTAATTGTGGCGTATTTATCTCCCACAAGCCTTTTAGCGATGTCAGGTCTAGTAAGCACTATGGCAGCCGCTCCTTCGGATAGAGCGCAGCAATCGAAAAGGGTGAGAGGATAGGAGATCATGGGCGCATTCAGCACGGTCTCCATTGTTATTTCCCTTCTGAAGTGAGCTTTAGGGTGCTTTGCTCCATTTTGATGGTTCTTGACAGCGACCCGCGCCAGGTCTTTTCTGCCCCAGCCCCACTCTTTAAATGCGCGAATTGCGCAGGGGGCAAAATATGCCGGTGCGGCTTGCCAGGCAAGTGAGGGATGCCAGTAAAGTATGTCTTGTGACAGCCCTCTGCCCCCTTGATCAAAAACCTTTTCCACTCCGCATGCTATTACAATATCGTATTTATTGGCTATTAAAGCATATGCAGCATTTCTGACTGCATCCATGCCTGAAGCACATTGGTTTTCCACCCTTGTTACCGGTTTTCCATAGAATCCTAGAGGCTCGACCATTGCCCAACCTGACATGCCGGAAAAATCATAAAGCGTGGAAACCCACGCCGCATCAGTATCTTTCATTAAATCAACGTTTGCTTCTTTGCATGCGTCATGCACTGCTTCAATAAGCATATCACCGACGTCTTCCTCCCAATGCTCCCCGAACTTTGTGACCCCCGTGCCAATTATGGCTACCTTATCTCTTATGCTTTCGGGCATTCTTCGCCTCCTATTTCGGGTTCATTGTCTCAGGGACCTGGCTCTCCAACCGTAAAAACGGAAGTCACTCTTCTGGTGAAGCAGCCTGAAGGTTAATTCCACAGGTATACCCACATCCACCTCTTCAACTTCGTGATCAGTCATTTCCAGCCATATCCTGCATCCATCTTCGAGTTCTATGAGAAGCCTTGTGGTTGGATTGATACCATCACTCGGTAAATTCCCGGGTCCCAACAAGTAGTCGTGGGTATAAGTAAAGACTTTACCTTTTCTGGCCAGTTTCACCTTCTCATGGTTATCCTTCTCATTACAAATTGTACAGATTCTTCTAACCGGATACTGCAGAGTCCCACATTTCTTGCATTTCATGCCGTAAAGGGGAAGCAGCCAGTCTTCGTCTCTCCAGTATTTGGCAACTGAGCTTCTTTCCCATTCCGGCCAGCCTATCTCGATTTCCTTCTTATAGCTGAGGAAGCGCCCGTATGACGGGAGCATTTTTTTTGATAATATGTACTTTGTGCCTCTATGCTTCCCTTTCTCCTGCTCTATTTTTTCGGTGGCCTTAATCAAGATTGCGTCACTCCCTTCGCCGTAACTGGCGCATACAATCCTCTCACTTGGCTTTACCATTTCAAGTGCTGCAACAAGAAGCAACAGACAATGAGCTGTTCCCGTTATCCCTGTTTCTCTGAACAAAAGCTCTTGCATCTGTATCTTCGGGTCTATCTGTAATGAGCCTGCGAGCGCCCTGGGGCTTCTTGCCTCTGGAGCGTACAACGCAAACTTGGATATATCTTTCGCCTGTATGTCATGTTTGGCTAACAGACTGTTCACAGCTTGTGGAATGTCCTGAAGGACTCCGAACCTGGTGTCAATTCTTACGTCGAATACTTTCGGATACGTGTCCTCTTCTCTTCTCCACGGACCCGGGATAGGGTCCACTATGGTGGAGAACCCCTCTATTTCTGCGATGGCCTCTTCTTTTCTTCCTATTAACAGAGCTACTGCTCCATCGCCGTATGTTTGTTCGGCATCAGACCTTGGCGCAGCCCTCCTCGCATCAGCGGCGATGACCAGCACTTTTTTCATGGTTCCTGCTTTTATCGCATCAGAGGCAGCTTTTACTGCTAATGTACCTGCTCTCAGCGAACCTGTGAAGTCAGAAGTGTACACGTCCTTTCTGAGGTCCAGGGCGGAAGCAATCAGGGAAGCGGCCTGCTTTTCCTTGTAGGGGGAGGAAACGGTGGCAAAGTAGAGTCCGTCAATTTCTTTGGGGTCCGTGATCGATATACAGTCGAGCCCGGCCTCTACTCCCATTGTCAGACTATCTTCATCCCATGAGGCGACTGCTCTTTCCCCTCCCATAGATGCGCTACCTATCGACCTGGATATCTCATCTCTGCTAATCCTCCACGTGGGAATATAGGCACCATATGACAGTATTCCGGCCACCTTCGCCTCCTTGTTTTGAACTCAAATCTGTATCTATTCCCTGCTCATTATGCGATTAGATAACAAAAGACTCTGATGGTTGATTTCAACTCCCCGTAAAACCATGCAACATATTCTGCTGAGGTATGGTAAAAATCATATCTATTAACTTATACCATGCTCAACTTCAACTGGTATTTATAGAGCTTTGAAGGCCAGGTAACACTGTTTATCTTCCGCAGGCTCCAGAAACTCCACGGTGAGGGGGGTCCCGACCTTAACTGTGTCCGGTTGCGTAGCATCGAGTCCTTGAATGCGGCCGCTTACTTTAGGCCCTTCATCCAGCTGCACGACTCCAACCAGGTAGGGGTTGCTCCTGCTATATCCTTCCTCAATTGTACAGGTGGGACCAACGGTGACGGCAGTGAAAGCAGCGAGTTTGCCGTTCCCTTTCATCTCCACCCATTCCATATCATTTCCGTGGCACCTGGTGCAGATGGGATGTGGTGGTAAGTATAATGCCTGACATTTCTTGCACCTTGAAGCCATTAGTTTCTTCTCAGCGAGAAATTGGTAGAATGAGGCGCTGTTAAATTCTCTTTCCTCAGTCAAGGATTACCTCCTCTGATAAATATGGACAACACACGTGCCTCCGGTGGCACCGACATTATGGGTTAAAGCGAGGCGGATGTCTTTTCCCGGGACCTGTCTTGGCCCTGCTTCGCCTCTCATCTGATGCCATATCTCAACCACCTGTCCCGCACCGGATGCCCCTACGGGATGTCCCTTAGATTTGAGTCCGCCGGAGGTGTTTATAGGTTTCGCTCCATCACGAGCTGTCAGCCCCTGCTCAGTTGCCTTATAGCCTTCGCCGGGCTTGAAGAACCCCAGACATTCAATGGCCACGAGTTCAGCGATGGTGAAGCAGTCATGAACCTCGGCGATCTGAATATCATCGGGTTTCACCCCTGCCATTCTGTAAGCTTCCTGGGCTGCGGTTACTGCTGCCAGGATGGTTGTCATATCTTCCCTTTCGTGAAGGGCATGGTCGCTGCCCTGGCCAGTTCCGATTATATATATGGGGTCATTGCAAAAATTCTTGGCAAGGTCTTCGGCGACAAGAAGAACACAGGCGGCGCCGTCTGTGATGGGTGAGCAGTCGAATAGCCTCATCGGCCAGGCAACTACAGGATTGGCCCTGGGGTCTTTGAGGAAATCAAGCTCATCACGCCATTCAGGCACGGGATCCCCTTTTTGTTTTGCCTTTTCGATCCTGGAATTCATCAGGTCTCTGATGGACTTGTTGAACTGAGCCTTCGGATTCAGGGCTCCGTTGTTGTGGTTCTTGATACCCACTTTCATAAAGTGCTCAACGGTAGCGCCGTACTTAGCCATATAGGCCGTAGCTATAGCCGCGTATAGGCCGGGGAAGGTAAAACCGCAGGAAGCCTCGTAGACTGCGTCGCTGGCAGCAGCCAGTGTATCGGTAACCCTTTCAGTGGGCAGGTTGGTCATTTTCTCAGTCCCGCCGACCAGGACGATGTCGTAGAGCCCTGAAGCTATAGCGATTATTCCTTCCCTCAAGGCAACACCACTGGCGGCACATGCATCTTCTACTCTGGTGGCTGGTTTGGGGACCAGTCCTACCCAGTCTGCCATAATCGGGGCGATGTGGCCTTGTCCTTCAAAGAGATCGCTGGAGAAGTTGCCCACATAGAGCGCTTCTATATCGTTGGTGTCCAACCCCTTGTCCACCGATTTGGCCATAGTATTGAATGCGTCTGCAAACAAGTCCCGGCTGGTCTTGTCCGGAAATGCGCCGAATTTCGACATCCCAGCACCCACCAGGGCCACCCCTCTTGCCAGTTTCGGTGTCCTCTGGCTCATGGTTCCTCCTTCAAAATGATTCCAATTATCCTGCTATTTAGACAGGCTTTAATCAGTTCAGCCCGTGATGTCTCTTCCTGAACTCCGCTGAGACCTTGGCGGTCATCTCCAGTGCCTTTTCCGCCACCTCGGGTGAGAGCGGTTCCAGACCACATGATGGTGTGATTAAGCATTGAGATTGCAGGATATCGTAACCTATGCCCTTTTTTGCGAGTAGCTCCATCATTTCGTCCAGGCGGCTCAGGAGGCTTGTTCCTGTCTCCCTGGAAAGAGATTGTTCGTCATTGGGGACGATTCCCCAGGCTATGACACCTCCCCGACTGATAAAGCTCTTTACCTCCGATGGATAGTAGCTGATGGTCTCTCCGTAGTTGTAGGCGTCGAAGCTCAGGATGTCGATCGAGGTCTGCAGTAATACAGACCAGTCGGTATTGCCGCAGCAGTGCACCGCCTTAAGCCCGCTTATGCCTTCCAGTACCTCCTCAAGCAGACTCACCACCTGTTCACGGGGGAAGGAGACGAATGCGGAGCCCATTGACGCGAGATAAGGCTCATCGACGGAGATGATGGTTTTCGGACAAACAGCGCTGAGGGCTTTATCCTGCCATGCTGCCATTAACTTAAGGTGGCGGGCAAGGGCATCGGCGACTGTGTCGTTGTAAAGCACGGGACGGAGGTTTGAGTCTGTAATTTTAAGCCCCATACTTATCGGCCCTGTCACCTGCCCCTTCACTGCCATTGGATGATCCGCCTTTTCTTGCAGGTATTCGAGAAAAACATCGAATCCTGCTCGGCGGTCTTCCTTTATCTCGTAATTACCAAAGTCGTTCTTCAAGTCGTCTTGGTAGAGTTGTTCCAGGTCTTCGCTGAGTTCCCGGGTGATATCCCGTGACAGGTCACTATCTACATACATAGTGCCGTCCGCTTCCTCGTGCAACCGGGGCAAAAAGGATGGGCGGAACTGGAAGTACATGTTCTCCACGAAGGTTCTTCTCGGTAGCTGAGGCCAGGCAGGGATTTCAGGAAGGTGGGTTAACACTAAAGAGCAGGCTTCTTGCGGATTAATATGGGGCATGCTTCCTATTGCGGTAGCCAGGCCATTAAACTCGAACTTGTCTTTGCTCATTCCAGGTATTTTCCTATCAGCAGAGCCAGTTCCTCCTTTTTATGAGGGGGTATCAGGTCTCTCGATGTAATGATAGCATCTCTGAGGGCGTTGGCGCAACAACAGTCTCTGCGTTTGGGCAGTTTAGCACTGACTGACATTATGACCTCTTTTGCTGCCTCTACGGTCCGCATCAGGTTTTGAATCACCATGTCTATAGTGACTGACTCATGTATTTCATGCCAGCAATCGTAGTCGGTGACGCAGGCGATCGTGGCGTAGCACATCTCGGCCTCCCGCGCCAGCTTGGCTTCGGGGAGGGCGGTCATGCCGATTACACTTGCCCCCCAGGAGCGATACAGGTTGGACTCCGCTTTGGTGGAGAAGAAAGGGCCCTCCATGGCGATATAGGTTCCACCGGCGTGTACCCTGGGCACATGGGTGCCCACATGATAATATGCAGACTGGTAAAGTAGTTGACTGAGCACGGGACAGAAAGGCTCGGCGAAGGTACAGTGGACAACGATACCCTCTCCGAAGAAGGTATTTACGCGGCTCTTGGTGCGGTCGATAATCTGGTCGGGGATAACGATATCCAGAGGTTGGACATCCTCTTTCAAGCTGCCAACGGCGCTGACCGATATCAGCCACTCCACTCCCACTGATTTCATTGCCCAGATGTTAGCCCGCACAGGTAATTCAGTGGGCAGGATGCGATGACCCCGTCCGTGCCTGGGCAGGAAAGCTACCCTTGTCTCTCCAAGCGTGCCCAGCGTGATCGTATCGCTGGGATCACCGAATGGCGTTTTGACGTTTATCTCTTCGACATCGCTGAGCCCTGTTATCTCGTACAGCCCGCTGCCGCCGATTACACCTAACTTTGCTTCTGCCATTTCCCGTCTCCTTTGATGTATCTGCTCTATTGGTCTTTTTTCGTCGCATCGGGAGATGCGACGCTACTTGCGTTGGCCTCTGTAGCGTCATGACTCCCGTCACGACGTTCAACATTCACATTCGTATTGTCGTTACTCCTGTCACGACGCTAAACATTAATCATCATCCCACACCATCTATAATGATCTCTGCTCTGTGCCAATCCTTTCCTGACGGGATTATTCAGGATGTATTCCGCTATGTCACCGATGTTTTCCTCTTTCCTCAGGATGTGCTCATAAAAACCTCTTTGCCACAGCTTAGCGTTAGTTTTCGTTGCCACGGGAGTGGCAACGCTACGGGTAGCTATGCTGCAATATGATTTGAAACCTCGCACGAATTACCTCAAATCTCTGGGGTTCTCTCCAGCCTGAATCAATATATGCAGGTGGTCTGGCATAAGACAGTAAGCGATTAAGTGATATCCGTAAAGGTCAGCCGAACTCTTGAGAATATTTATAATCTGTCGGTTGATGTCATAGTTGGTGAGGATATTCTGTTTTTTACTGGTGCCGATAGTGATGTGGTAGGCAACGCCAGGAGAGGCATAATCGAAATCTTTTAATCGCAGAGAGCGTGATTTTCCCCACGTTTTATGCGGCATGATATGCTCTGGATTTCTGCGTTTTCCCGTAGCGTCCTCACTCCTCTGAGGATGATTATCGGGCGTCGCCATGGGAATGGCGACGCTACCTATATGCCCTGTTTGCTTCTCCACTTTACTGCGTCTCAATGTACGTGTTCCTTATCACTGTGCTCTTGGTGCTTAATGTAGTATTACGTCCTGTGAAGATTCACGGTCAAATTCCTCTCCCTTGAAGGGAGAGGCTAGAGCCTGTCCTGAGCTTGGCGAAGGATGAGGGTGTAACTTTATCCCCCTCCCTCTAACTCCCTCCCGTCAGGGGAAGGAGTACCTGGTTGACTAGGGCAGCAGTTCACTCAATCTCTCGACGTAAGGCTCCTTAAAAATGCCTTTCTCGGTGATTATGGCGGATACATAATTGTGCGGCGTGACATCGAATGCGGGGTTTGCCACCATCGTACCTTCTGCGGCAGTCCTGACTCCCTGAATATGCGTGACTTCGTCGGGGCTTCGCTCCTCTATGGGGATATCTACACCCGAAGATAAGGAGAGGTCGATGGTGCTCACCGGCGCGGCGACATAGAAGGGAATGGCGTTTTCCGTGGCCAGGACCGCCAGGGTGTAGGTGCCGATCTTATTTGCAACATCGCCGTTAGCTGCTATGCGGTCGGCGCCGACGATTACGCAGTCTATATCTCCCCTGTTCATGAAATATCCGGCCATGCTGTCAGTGATCAGTGTCACCGGAATGTTTTCCTTGAGCAGCTCCCATGTTGTAAGCCTTGCGCCCTGGAGTAAGGGGCGGGTCTCGGTAGCATATACCCCTATCTTCTTGCCCTGTTCCCTGGCCATCTTAATTACCCCCAGCGCTGTCCCGTACCCCGCTGTGGCCAGAGAGCCGGCGTTACAGTGGGTCAGTATAGTAAAACCTTCCTGGACAAGCTCCGCTCCGAGCTCGCTAAGTCGGTGGTTGGCATCGTCGTTCTCGGCCTCTATCCGCCGTGCCTCGGCGAGCAGATTCGCTTTTACTTGTGATACATCTTCGCCGCTTTGAGCTACCAGGTTCATTCTCTCCAGCGCCCAGAAAAGATTGACCGCGGTGGGGCGGGATGAAGAGAGGATTTCGTTTACGGTGCGCAACTGGGACAGGAACTTCTCTTCGGAGTCTGTTTCAATCTTTTGAGCTCCCAGAGCGAAGCCGTAGGCGGCGGCGACGCCGATGTCCGGCGCTCCCCTGATGCGCAGCTCTTTTATAGACGCAGCTACCTGACTATAGTCACCAAGCTCAAGGAAGACCTCATCATGGGGAAGCCTGGTCTGGTCGATAACCCTTATCCTGTCACCGAGCCACTCGATGATTTTAAAGTCCTTCATTATCCTCCAGCGAAACCCGTTTACTTTTGCGGCATCTCTTTCATCCCTTTGAATAGATCGAGGAGCTTCTTGCTATAAGGAAACTCTGCCTGATAGAGGACCTCACAGGGTAAATTCTCACATCTGAGGCAGTGATCCACCTTGTTCTTTATAGCACACTCAAGCACCGGGCAGGATATTCCGATTTTCTTGAGCCACTCTACCATCGCTGGAGCCTTGGGATCTGTCCCGGGAGCGCATCCGTGGCAGATTCCCTTCTCCAACGCACTACATACTTCGCAAGCTATGCCACATGCTGCTGGCATTGTCCTTTATCTCCTTTCCTTTCTTTCTATTCAAGCAGTTTGAATTTTACCACATCCACCAGTCCCCTATCGGTCAGCCTTAGTTCGGGTATGACCGGCAGGGCGAGGAAGGAGAGGGTAGCAAATGGTGAGGGGAGCACACAGCCGAGTGTGGAGGTCAGCCTCTGGAGCTCTTCCAGCCTGGCTACCACTGTTTCCAGTGATTCCTTGGAGAGCAACCCGGCGATAGGCAGTGCCAGGGAGCCTTGGATTTGCCCTCCGGCGCTAACAGCCAGCCCGCCCTGTAGCCTCTCGATTTCCTTGATTACGGCGTATATGTCCTGGTCACTGGTGCCTGCGGCGACTATGTTGTGGGAGTCGTGGGCTATAGAGGAACCAAGGGCCCCATTCTTGAGCCCCAGGCCTTTGACAAATCCCAGACCTATATTGCCGCTGGCTCTGTGTCTTTCCACTACCGCCAGTTTCAGGATGTCCCGTTCGGTGTCGGGTACGGCGAAACCATTTGCTATCTTCGCCTCTGCATCGATTCTCCTGGTGATTATCTGACCGGGAACGATCCCGATAACCGGGAGCGGGTTCCTGGTAGCTGGTATCTTCAGTGCGTCGATAGTGAAAGGCTTGATGTTTACAGTGTGTGTTATCTCAGGGTCAGTACGCCACGGGGCGGAGAAAAGCGCTTCGCTGTTCCTGGCCACCAGTTTACCCCGGTAAAAGACCATATCTACGCTTAGCTTTGCTAGGTCGTCAATCACGAGAAGATTGGCTATATATCCCGGAGCCACAGCACCGGCTCGATGCAGCCTGAAATATTCGGCAGTGTTTATAGTTGCCATTTGCAGGGCGCGGATAGGATCAAGTCCTTTCGATATCGACTTCCTCACTACGGCATCGATGTCGCCTTCCCTCAGCAGGTCGGAGCAGGTACGGTCATCTACCACGAAGAAACATCTCTTGTATGTCTTGTCGGTGACAAGCGGGAGTAGCTCATCGAGATTTTTCTCTGATGAGCCCTCTCTGATCATAAGATACATCCCCCGCCTCAGCTTCTCTCTGCCTTCCTCAAAGGCGGTGGATTCGTGGTCGGAACCGATGCCCGCTGTCAGATAAGCATTCAGGTCCTTACCGCTGAGGCCGGGAGCATGCCCATCGAGCGTTTTGCCTCTGGAGAGCCTGATTTTTCTCATCACCTCTTTATCACAGTTCAATACCCCGGGGAAGTTCATCAGTTCGCCAAGGCCGATAATGTTCTTCCATCGCATGGCAATTCGGAGTTCTTTCGCTCCGAGTTCAGCCCCTGAGGTCTCAAGGTGCGTGGCGGGTACACACGATGGTGCCATGAAATAGAAGTCAAGAGGAAGGGGTCGGGCGCAGTCCATCAGATAGCGTATTCCTTTGAGCCCGCTGACATTGGCGATTTCGTGGAGGTCAGTTACGACGGTGGAAATCCCCCGGGGCACCACTGCCCTGGCGTACTCTGTGGGGTGAAGCAGTGAACTTTCGATATGTACATGCCCATCGATTAGACCCGGGGCCAGGTATCTGCCTTCAAGGTCTATTACCTGCTTTGCCTGTTCATAATCGCCGATTCCAGCTACGTATCCTTGTTGAATGGCGACACTGGCATCCTCTATCTCGGCGGTAAAGGTGTTAACTACCTTGGCATTGATGAGCAGGAGATCGGCCGGGGTGTCGCCTCTGGCTGCGGCTATCAGTTTCTCCAGGATCATTTTAATCCTCCAGGACGTATAGGTCGGGTAGATAGCGGAACTTCTCATCGAAGTCTAGCCCGTAGCCGACAACGAATGAATCGGGAAGCGTGAAGCCTACATAGTCGATGGTAATCTCCATTGCTCGCCCTGAGGGCTTGTCGAAAAGTGTGCAAAGCTTGAGCGACGCTGGCTCCTGGCGACCAAGATAGTCGAGGAGAAAATGCACTGTGAGTCCTCTATCTACGATGTCCTCGATAACCAGGACATGCCTGTCCCTTATCGGGATATTGACTCCGTGTACATGTCTGATTTTACCCGAGGTCTCCTTGCCGGAACCGTAGCTAGACAACCTGACGAAGTCGATCTCGACAGGTATGTCCATTTTGCGTATTAAATCAGACATGAAAACGAAGCTGCCCTTGAGTATACCAATGAGGATGGGGCGTTTGTCTTTGTAGTCCCTCCTTAGTTCGTCGGCGAGATCGGCGACCTTACTTTCGATTTCCTCTTTGCTGATAAGAACATTGAGCTTGTCCAAAAGTATTCCTCCGTTATATTTTCCCTATTGATACCAGGTAAATCACGTTTTCTTGTTTGCCATCAAGCCCCAGAAGGCGGTTAAAGGCCTCGTCGTAGAAAGCGCCGATAGCGCAAGTGCCCAGTCCCATCGAAGTGGCAACGAGGCAGGCATTTTGGGCCATGTGCCCTGCCTCGAGAAGGATGTATCGATGCCCGCGTTCTCGATATCGTCGTGTGGTGCGCACGAAGATGGCGGAGAGCACCAGGACCACGTTTGCCTCTACCAACATTCGCTGCTCCAAAGCTGCCTGTGCCATTTCCCGGCGGAAATCGCCTTCGCGAATTAGCTCCAGTTCATGGGAGTCAACCAGGTAGCGGTAGATTCCCGTGGTCAAACCTTCGACGTTGTTTATCACAGGATAGACCTCTATGGGATAGGTAGCCCCTGCTGAGGGTGAAGCTCTAAATCCTCTATGCTTGTCGGTGACGCCGCTTGAGTAAAAAAGAATATGCGAGAGTTCAGCCAGAGATATTGGCTTCCTTGAGAAATTTCGCTCGGATCTCCTCTTAGCGATGGCTTTTTCGACACTTAGACCGCTATCGGTTAGCTCTCGGATAAGATGGATCGTTGTCATTACCGACTGATTATAAACTTGGAGTCATTACGTGGCAAGCGAGTATGCTCGACCGTATCTTCGGGGCAAGAATTTGAGCCGCTGCTGAAAGGAGGCAATGGTATGGACGCAGGTTTAGAAGGATTTTATATGTAAGTTATGAGATGTTTACAATCAAATCACGAGGAATGCCAGGGGTCACGCGTATGTTACTTTTAAGGGTTGAAAAATCCCCCTTTTTTCCTATTTTATTTTTTTACGTTTCGTGATAGCATAACGTACCTTAGGAGACATTATTGTAAGAAAAGGAAACTTTTGGCTCTTGCAAATATTTTAAAAAATGGTAAAATCCGCAAGGTTAAATAATCTGATAAAACCGGACTGAGGCTGACATGGTATTCTATCAGTTGAGCGAGAAGGCAAAGTTAAGACGCCAGCGTACCAACGAGGCTATAGCTTTAGCGATGCAAAGCCGATGGGACGAGGCTATTGCTGTCAACAAGAGCATCATCGAAGTTTTCCCCGACGATGCCGATGCATATAATAGACTGGGGAAGGCATTAACGCAGATGGGGAGATATGCTGAGGCCAGGGACGCATACAGCCGCACTCTCGAAATTGAGCCCAGCAATGGTATCGCCAAAAAGAACCTCAACCGTCTGGCTCACCTTCGAGAGGCAGAGGAAGAGCCCAGGAACGGGAGACAAGTCAGTTCCCACCTGTTTATTGAGGAGACGGGCAAGGCTGATGTCACCGATCTGTATAGGCTTGCGCCTCGAAAAGTGCTGGCAAAAATAGCCGCCGGCGATCCCGTTCATCTTAAAGCCAAAGGGCAGAGCTTGACGGTGGAGAGCGTGGACGGAGAGTATATTGGTGAGGTTGAGCCCAGGCTGGGTTTGCGCCTTATCAAATTAATGGAAGGCGGTAATAGATATACTGCGGCTATTGTGGGTGTAGGAGAGAGAGGTGGAAAGGTGATGATAAAGGAGGCCTTCCAGCATCCCAGCCAGGCCGGGCGTCCTTCTTTCCCTGCACGAGCTGCTGATGGATTCAGACCCTATGTTAAAGATAGTATGCTCAAATACGAGCGGGAAGATGACGAGGAAGGTTTTGAGGAGGATTACCCCGGCGAGTTCGAGAAAGAGGAGCCTGCGCGGGAGGAGGTGACCTCCCTCGAAGAGATGGTTGCCCTTGAGGACGAAGAGGAAGAAGAGCGCGAGTTGGGATTAAGAGAGTAATAGAGAAAGTAATCTCAATTAAAAAGATAAAGCCGGGGCATTTGCTTCGGCTTTATCTTTTTGACGAACGTAGCGCAGCGTGATAAACTCTTATCGGTGTTTGTTGTCAGGACAGCGGGTCTGGACACAGACCGGAATATTCTCGGAGGAACTGCTGCATGGAGATAGGAACGGTCAAATTGATCAAAATCGAAGATGAGATGAAGAGTTCTTATCTCGATTATGCCATGAGCGTTATTGTCTCTCGTGCTCTGCCTGATGCACGGGATGGCTTGAAGCCGGTGCAGAGGCGAATACTATATGCTCTGAATGATATGGGCCTGCGTCATGAAGGTCCCTATAAGAAGAGCGCTCGTATCGTTGGTGAGGCGCTGGGTAAGTATCATCCCCATGGAGATACTGCGGTCTATGACGCTATGGTGCGTATGGCTCAAGACTTCTCTATGAGATATACGCTGGTTGACGGACAAGGTAACTTTGGCAGTATAGATAATGATCCCGCCGCGGCGATGAGGTATACTGAGGCACGTCTTGCCAGGATATCTGCTGAAATGCTGGCGGATATCGAAAAGGATACTGTCGACTTTACCCCGAACTTCGACGAAAGCCTCAAAGAACCTGTGGTTCTTCCGGCCAGGCTGCCTAATTTACTACTAAATGGTGCTTCGGGTATCGCAGTAGGCATGGCGACTAATATACCTCCCCATAATCTGGGGGAGCTCTGTGACGGAATCTCTTGCCTTATCGATAACCCGGACGCCACCGTTGATGACCTCCTCGAATTGATACCTGGGCCGGACTTTCCCACGGGAGGGATTTTAGAAGGGCGGGAGGGTATAAGAAATGCTTATACTACCGGACGTGGCAGGATGGTTATCAGAGCTAGAACGCATATCGAGGAGGCAGCTAGAGGGGGCAGGTACCGGATTGTAGTTTCGGAGTTGCCGTATCAGACTAACAAGGCCGCGCTGGTGGAAAGAATAGCCGATCTGGTCAGAAGCAAGAAAATCGATGGGATTTCTGAGGTGCGCGATGAGTCCGACAGGGAGGGCATGCGCGTTGTTATTGAGCTGAGACGGGAGGGTCAGGCACAGCAGGTCCTCAACAACCTCTACAAATATACCCCCATGCAGTCCTCTTTCTTCGTTAATATGCTGGCTCTGGTAGATGGCCAGCCGAAAATGAAGACGCTGAAGGGGGCGCTGCTCCACTATATTGGCTTCCGCCGCCAGGTGATTACTCGCAGGTCTAAATTCGACCTTGAGAGAGCGAGGGAAAGGGCCCATATCCTTGAGGGATTCAGGATTGCGCTCGACAACCTTGATGAAGTGATCGCTACGATTCGCCGATCGCAGACCGTGGAAGCAGCCCGGAATAATCTTATGAAGCGGTTTGACCTCACACAAGTTCAGGCTCAAGCCATTCTTGATATGCAGTTACGCCGCCTGGCGGCTCTCGAGCGTAAAAAGATTGCTGACGAGTATACCGAATTGCTTAAAAGTATCGCTTATTTAGAGGACCTTCTGGAAAATCCTAAGAAGATCGACTTCCTGATTAAGGAGGAGGTCGATGGTTTGAAAACCAAGTATGGTGATCCCAGGCGCACCGAGATCAGCGAGGAAGAGATTAGCGATTTCAGGGATGAAGACCTCATACCGCGGCAGCAGATGGTAGTGACCCTGAGCAATAGGGGATATATAAAAAGGGTTGCGACTGATACCTACAGGCAGCAGCATCGCGGGGGCAGGGGAATTGTCGGGATGGTGACGAGGGAGACGGACGCAGTCCGGCGAATGCTCATTGCAAGTACTCACCAGAACCTGCTGTTTTTCACGGATCGAGGCCGGGTGTTTCGGCTTAAGTGTTATGAGATTCCCAGAGAAAGTTCTCGAACTGCCAAGGGGCTGCCTATTGTCAATCTGCTCTCCATAGATGTGAAGGAGCGGGTTACCGCAGTTATAACTGCTCCTGATTCGGTAGAGGACAGGTTTATGGTGGTCGCCACACGCAAAGGAGAGGTCAAGAAGACACGTCTCACCGAGTTCGCTTCGGTGCGATCGAGCGGGCTTATCGCTATGGACCTGGAGCAGGGCGATGAGTTAGTAAGGGCTCAGGTGGCTGGTGTGGATGATCAGGTTGTGCTGGTGACGGAAAACGGGCAGTCAATCAAGTTCTCCGTTGCCAAGCTTCGCACTGCGTCCAGAACGAGTGGCGGCGTGCGCGGCATCCGCCTTGCCCCTGACGACAGTGTAGTCGGTATGGAAGTGGCCGTTCCTGAAGGTCAACTGCTTGTTATCAGCGCAAGCGGATTCGGCAAACGCACTCCATTCAAGACATACCCGCTTCAACACCGTGGTGGTGGTGGGGTTCGGACGTTTAAGGTTGTCTCCAAGACGGGCAGAGTCGTAGCCGCACGTGTTGTCTATTCCACAGATGAGTTAATGCTCGTGTCTGCTAATGGCATAGTGATTCGCACTTCCGTTGAAAGTATTCCGACTCAGGGCAGGGGTACTCAGGGAGTAGCCGTGATGAGGGTGGAGGAAGGCGATTCGGTCGCATCTATTAGTTGCTTGAGTAAGGAGTAAGCCGTCTTCTATTCATGCCCCTGTATATCCCCACTTGTGCCCTGCCTGTAGCCGAATTAACCGGAGCCAAATGCCGCAAAGTTGCCTGACACCTGTATTCGGTATACAGGTGCTGTTTTAACTTTAGCTTCTCGACCATAATTCCTTATATGGTATATAATGCTTGGGAAACGAAGGGGGTTGTCGGGGAATGGAGGGTGAAAAGGCCTCGTGGAACGCCCTTGATAGCGGCGATGAAGACATCGGTTTGGTCCCGGAACAGCGGGAGAGTGCGGTAAAACAAGCACTCCTGTCTCGGAAACTGGGCCTTCGCATATTAGCTATTCTGATCGTAATTGCTATTACTGCTACAGTTTTCATCTTTCGCGATAGTCTTATCCCTTCCGAGGAAGCTGAAGACCTTAAGAACTATGGTTACCTGGGCGGCTTCGTAGTAGCCCTGATAAGTAGTGCCACAGTAGTCTTGCCTGTTCCCGGTATAGTGGTGATATTTCTTCTGGGCGAGTTCCTTAACCCCGTTCTGCTCGGGCTGGTAGCAGGCGTGGGATCGGCACTGGGCGAGATCACAGGCTACATGGCGGGCTTCAGCGGGCAAGCAGTGCTTGAGAAGAGCAGATACTACCCGCGCCTGGAGGGTTGGGTGAAGCGGCGGGGATCGATTGTGATTTTAGTGCTATCCTTTGTGCCCAATCCGTTCTTTGATGTTGCCGGTGCGATAGCGGGAGCGCTCAGATTTCCTCTTTGGAAGTTCCTGCTCATGTGCTTCCTGGGTAAGTCGCTCAGGTATATGCTCATCGCCTTCGCTGGAGCGAGAACAATGGATTGGGTTCGCGAACTTCTAGAGAAGTGGTTCTAGCTGGGCTGGGCAAAATTCTTGAGAGCTAACTTGATTTTATCCTCAAGGGTGAGGTCGGCAGAGATAGGGAGGGCGGCGCTGGCGGATGTTGCCTCTGCCGCTGAGTAGCCCAGGCTGATCAAAGCTGCTCTAACGTCTTCGTGTGGATAGGGGATTCCCGCTTCTGCCTGCTCGAATTTGCCTCTCAGCTCGAGGACGAGACGTGCTGCTGTTTTCTTGCCTACACCTGATATCGAGTTCAAGAGGTCCTCGTTACCGGTGGCGATGGCTTGTGTTAGCTGCTCCGGCCTCAGTGCGGAGAGCAGCGCCAGGGCTACCTTGGGACCGACCCCTGAAACGCCGATAAGTAGTTCAAATAATCTCATTTCCTCAACCGAGAAAAAACCATAAAGCGTCAGGTTGTCCTCTCTTACCTGGAGATAAGTGTGTAGATGTACCCTGTCGCCGGGAGCACCCAGTACGCTTAGGGTAGAAGTAGGTGCCTGGAGGCGAAAGCTTATTCCCCCTACATCGATGATAACCCATTCATCGCCGAAGGATTTTATTTTGCCCTCAATTCCAGCAATCAACGCCAAACCTCACTTATTCGACTTGTTGACGACTTCACTCGTTGCGCATCGTAAATTTTAATATATGCGTTTTATTAATATGGCAGATGGCCACTGCCAGGGCATCGGCGGCATCATCTGGTTGAGGGATGGACTGGAGCCCGAGTAAAATCTTGACCATCTCCTGAATCTGCCTCTTTGCCCCGTGGCCGTAGCCGGAGACGTTCTGTTTGACCTCAAGCGGTGTGTATTCATAAACAGGGAGGCCTTTGTTGGCTGCGGCTAAGATAGCCGCACCTCGTGCTTGTCCGACGACCAGCGCTGTTCTGAGGTTTCGGGCGACAAAATTCTCTACGGCAACCTCCGATGGCTGGTGGCGTTCTATAATGTCGATAATTCCCCAGTAAAGGGTGCGCAACCGCTCTGGAGTTTCTTCTCTAGCTGAAGTTGACAGACAACCGAAGTCGATTGCTGTGATTGTATCTTTACTGTCCTCGATGAGGCCATATCCCATCAACGCAATACCCGGGTCAATGCCTAAAACACGGGTTGGCATCACGGCCCCCGTCATCCCTGGTACTTCTCCACTACCTCATCGGGGAAATCGGCGTTTGTGAATACATGCTGGACATCGTCGAGTTCTTCTATCTTGTCCAGGAGCTTAAGCGACTGAAGTGCGGACTTCTCGTCAAGACTTATTATAGTCTTGGGTACCTGTAACAGTTCAGCGGCAGATATGTTGATTCCTTTCTCCTCCAGAACCCTCCTCACCTCTTCCATGTCCTCTGGCTGAGTATGAATTTCCACCGTGGCCCTGTCGATTTTAACGTCATCGGCGCCAGCGTCGATGGCGGTAAGAGCCAATTCCTCGGCATCGATCTCATTGACTTCAACCGTTATTACACCCTTGGCCTCGAATATCCAGCTTACGCAGCCGCTTTCACCGAGGCTGACGCCGTTTCGGTTGAAGATATTGCGCACCTCAGCCAGCGTCCGGTTTCTGTTATCTGTCAAAGCCTGCAGCAAGATGGCACTACCACCGGGGCCGTAGCCTTCCAATGTCACCTCGGCTAAAGCACTGACATCTGCTGAGCCAGCGGCACGCTTAATAGCGCGTTCGATGTTCTCCAGGGGCATGTTGTTATCCCGTGCCCTCTGCACTGCCAGCCTCAGTCGAGAATTAGCCTGGGGGTCACTGCCGCCCTGGCGGACGGCAATACTGATTTCCTTACCCAGTTTGGTAAAAAGTTGTCCCCGCCTGGCATCAGCCACACCTTTTTGCCGTTTGATCTGTGACCATTTGGAATGCCCTGACATGTTTTTCCTCTTCGATCCCGACCGTTAAGGGCATTGCCTTAAGCTGACTTCTTCTCGGCAATGGCATTTTTAATGAATTCGGCGATTTCGTTGGTTGGAGTCCCCGGGCCGAAGATGCCCTTGATCCCCATCTGGTGCAGGGCAGGATGATCTTCCTCGGGAATGATGCCACCGGCCATGACTATTGTGTTCTCCAGTCCCTTTTCACTGAGTTTCTGCAGGACGATAGGGAATAGCTCTAGATGCGCACCGGACAGGATGCTTACGCCGACTACATCGACATCCTCCTGTAATGCGCTCTGAGCGATCATCTCGGGTGTTTGACGAAGCCCTGTGTAAATTACCTCCATGCCATAGTCGCGCAGGGCGCGGGCTACTACTTTAGCGCCCCGGTCATGTCCGTCAAGACCGGGCTTGGCTACCAGAACCCGGATTTTCTCTTTGTCTGCCATATCAAACTGCCCTCTTTTACATTTGTTGATCGAGTTCGATCAGTACGCCATAAATCGACTTGGGATGGATAAAAACCAACCTTAACGTGTTCCAAGGGTTAAAGCCCCGTAGTATCTGCATACGGTCTCTGCGCCTCTTCGATATCGCTTACAGCAATGCCCACGAAGCTGATACCGGTTATCATTTATTCCCTAAAGTTTTTGCGCCAGCTCTATGAGCACTCCTCTGGCGGAACGGGGATGGAGGAATCCGATTTTACCTGCCATTCCTTTCCTTCCCTGTTTGTCGATAAGCTCAACACCTCTGGCTGCCATTGACTCCAGCTCCTTGTCAACATCATCGACCTCAAAGCTTATGTGATGGATGCCTTCACCTTTCTTTTCGAGGAACTTGGCAACCCCGCTGTCGGAGCTTGTAGGCTCTATTAACTCAATATCAACGTCCCCTATAACTATCATCGCTGATCTCACTTTTTGATCGGGAATTTCCTCTATATGAGAAGGCTTGATCCCGAGGAGGTTTTCATATAACTTCAGTCCCTCTTCAATATTACTTACTACAATGGCTACATGGTCAACTTTTTTTATCATTCTGTCCTCCATTTATTTTGCCGGGAGTCCTTCGACCCGGCGGCTTAGATTACTAAAATTTCTTCCTGCTCCCCGAATACGCCGCGCAGCACATCGCAGACCTCACCCAGTGTAGCGTAGGCTTCGACACAGTCGATAAATACTGGCATGGTGTTTTCATCACTACTTGCCACATCTTTCAGCCTGTTCAACGTCTGCGTTACTTTCTCGTTATCCCGCTTTTGTCTGAGTGAGGTTAGTCGCTGTATCTGCTTTGCTGCCTCGGCCGGATCTACGCGGAGCAGACCGGTTATCTCCGGATAGGGAGAGACGAACTTATTTACACCGACCACAACTTTATGCCCGCTCTCGATTTCCTTCTGGGTTCGGTAGGAGCTTTCTTGAATTTCCCTTTGCTGGTAGCCGTGTTCGATGGCAGCGCGCGCACCGCCAAGGTCGTCGATCCTCTGAATATACTCACTGGCCTTTTCCTCTAAGGCATCGGTCAGATGTTCCACATAGTAGGAACCACCGAGGGGGTCGACGCAATCGGCGATGCCGCTTTCAAAGGCGAGAAGCTGCTGTGTGCGCAGGGCGATGGTCACCGCATCTTCACTGGGGGTAGCGTAGGCTTCGTCGCGGGAGTTTGTGTGCAGAGACTGGGTGCCTCCAAGAACAGCTGACAGCGCCTGGATTGCGGTCCTTATGACATTGTTATCTGGCTGCTGCGCTGTCAGTGTGTGACCGCAGGTCTGGGTATGAAAGCGCAGCATCATGGAGCGAGGGTCCTCTGCTTTAAATCTATCCCGCATGATCTTGGCCCATAGACGCCTGGCAGCTCTGAACTTGGCTACTTCCTCCAGAAGGTTGGTGTTAGCTGCGAAGAAGAATGAGAGCCTTCCGGCGAACTTATCTACGTCCAGACCGGCGTCGATAGCCGCCTGTACATAGGCAATCCCATCAGCCAGTGTAAATGCTATTTCCTGTGCCGCTGTAGACCCTGCTTCCCTGATGTGGTAGCCGCTGATACTGATGGTATTCCACTGAGGGAGGTTTTGGGCACAATAGTGGAATATATCCGTGGTTAACCTCATCGATGGTTTGGGGGGGAAGATGTACGTGCCGCGGGCAATATATTCCTTGAGGACATCGTTCTGAATGGTGCCGTTGAGCTTTGAGGGGTCGACTCCCTGCTTTTTACCCACCGCGATGTACATTGCCAGCAGGACGGGAGCTGTGGAGTTGATTGTCATCGAGGTGCTAACCTTGCCCAGGGGGATGCCATCGAAGAGGCTTTCCATATCTTCAAGACTGGATATTGGGACGCCTACCTTGCCTACCTCGCCCTGGGCTTTGGGGCTGTCTGAGTCATAGCCGATCTGAGTGGGCAAATCAAATGCCACGCTGAGGCCGGTCTGTCCCTGCTCCAGCAGGTAATGATAGCGCTGGTTGGTTGCTTCTGCCGAGGCAAAGCCAGCGTACTGCCGCATAGTCCACATTCTTCCCCTGTACATCGTCGGCTGTACGCCTCGTGTGAAGGGGTACTCACCGGGGTAGCCCAAACTTTGATTGTAATCCAATGCCCCGGCGTCATCAGGAGTATACACATCGTCGATCTCAATGCCTGAAGTGGTCAGAAAATGTTCCTCTCGTTCCTTGAACCGTTTAGTGGATGGCTCTAGGGTTTTTTCCAGCCACTCTTTCTTAGTTTTACTGGTTTCCATTGATGCTCCTTCTACCCTGGAATTGCTTGGCTAAAAAAAGTGTATCCCATCTGCCGATTAGTGTCAATTATCGGGCGAATATTGCGCAGTTGTAAAGAGGGGTATCAATTCGCCTCTGCAAAGGTGCTGGAATCTGATATAATGTTGTGCAGAAAGTTGTCCGAAGACATGCCTGACGTAGCGTCGTGACTCCTGTCACGACGGGCGGTTCGTTGCCACAGGCGTTTCGTCCTGAGGCTCTCTACGAGCCTGAGCCTCAGAGCCGATGGCAAGCCCGAAGGGAGTGGCAACGCTACCTGCAAGAGGGGCGATGGAGCGAATTATATCGGCTAAACCCAGGGAAGAGGATGTGGTGCTTGACAAGGGCCTCCGGCCCAGGCAGCTTGCGGATTTTGTGGGGCAGGAGAAGGTCAAGGATAACCTTAATATAGCTATGGCTGCCGCGCGGGGAAGAGAAGAGGCGCTGGACCACATTCTGCTCTATGGACCGCCTGGATTGGGTAAAACGACCCTTGCCTGCATAATAGCTGCGGAGATGGGTGTGAACGTCAAGATCACCTCTGGCCCTGCTATAGAACGTCCCGGAGATCTCGCTGCAATCATAACCAACCTCAACAGGGGTGATGTCCTGTTTATCGATGAGGTGCATCGTCTGGGTCGGGTGGTGGAGGAGGTGCTGTATCCGGTGATGGAGGATTTCGCCCTCGACATAGTCCTCGGTAAAGGGGCGGGAGCGAAGAGCCTCAGGCTCAACCTGCCGCGATTCACCCTTGTTGGCGCAACCACGCGCTTTGCCATGCTGAGCCCACCTCTTCGGGAACGTTTCGGAGCGGTATACAGGCTTGATTTCTATGACCATGATGCCGTCAAGGTTATACTGGCGAGGTCAGCCCGTCTGCTTGGGCTGGAGGCTGAGGAAGCGGGACTGGAGGAGATCGCCAGGCGTGCTCGCGGTACTCCAAGAGTCGCGAATCGGCTGCTTAAGCGGGTCAGGGACTATGCAGAGGTAAAAGCTCAGGGTATTGTCACCAGGGAGGTGGCAGTTGAGGCGCTGAGGCGACTCGAGGTGGATTCCATCGGGCTCGACGAGGTAGACCATAAAATCCTGCGCACTATTGTGGAGAAATTCGGCGGAGGTCCGGTAGGGCTGGATACTATTGCTGCCGCTATCAGTGAAGAGGCGGATACCGTGATGGATGTCTACGAACCCTACCTGCTGCAATTAAGCTTTCTGGAGCGGACTCCCCGGGGGAGGATGGCTACCCGCTTCGCCTATGAGCACCTGGGTCTGGACTATGCTAAAGGGCGGCCTGAACAATCAGGACTCTGGTAATTAAGGTGAGGGGGAATTTTCTTTCACCCTGCCCTCTCCTATCCAGTGAGAAGGATCCAGTGAAAATGCTGGTTGAAGCGGTATAGATGACTTCCATTCTACTTCATGCATGCTGCGGCCCCTGCTCCACCTATGTAGTGAATCGTCTGCAGGAGCAGGGTATGGAAGTCAGTGCCTTCTGGTACAATCCCAATGTCCATCCCTTTCGCGAGCATCAGCGCCGCCTGGAGGCGATGGAATTATTCGCCAGGGCTGTGGATTTGCCTTTGATCATAGATGAAGGCTACGACATGCTCAAGTACTTTCAGGCTGTGGTCGGTCACGAGCGTGAACGATGCCCCGATTGCTATAGGATGCGGCTGTCAAGAGCTGCCGAGGTCGCTTCCCGAAGGGGGTTCGATGCCTTCACCACAACCCTGCTGATAAGCCCCTATCAGAAACATGAGCTGATATATGAGCTGGGTGGGGAATTGGGAAGAGAGTGGGGGGTGGGGTTTCACTACGAGGACTTCAGGCCGGGCTTCCGCGAAGGACATCGCCTTTCCCGGGAGCTTGGGCTGTACCACCAGGGATATTGCGGCTGCGTCTACAGCGAGTGGGAACGCTACGGCAAGGTGAAGATTTAGTAGAGCAGCAAGTGTAGGTGCAGCACAGCGAAACTCACCATGGATCTGAAAGCTGACCGCTGATTGCTGAATGCTCGAAGGGTGGGCCCCATTTTATTACACCCACCCTTCTCAGTATCCCTGTTAATGCTTTATAAGACCTTGTGCAGGGCATTGCTGGCAGCGTCGGTAAGCTGGTAGGCCAGCGGCGTAGCAGTGAGCCAGGGATGCGTGCCCATGGGGAACAGAGCCACCTGCTCCATGGTCATGCCGTTTACGATGCAGGCCGCGATGAGATTGCCTACTTCACCAGCGGTAGCGGCGCAACAGGCACATCCCCCGAGCAGTTGCCCCGATCTGCGGTCAAAGTTAAGCCTGACCTTCATAGGCTTGGCGTCGGGCATAGTACCGGGGTGCTTGGAAGCTGCCTCGGCTTCACCGACAACCACTTCGTGCCCCATTCGCTCAGCCTGGACATCAGTCAGTCCAGCCATGGCCATAGCTGTCTCTCCAATCATTGTTGAGAACGCGCCTATTGTGCCGATGTTCCGCCAGCGGGGAGAATATAAGTTGGCAGCAGCAACCTTGCCCTCACGGGTCGCCACGGAGGCCAGTCTGACGGCGACAGGGCTGCCATTAAAGAATGAATATTTTTCGGCACAGTCGCCAACAGCAAAGATGTTGTGGTCATTCGTCCTTTGAAATTCATCGACTTTAATTCCCCATGTAGGTCCTATCTCAAGCCCTGCTTCCTCTGCCAGAGTGGTATTCGGTGTCACGCCGATGCCCAGGATCACCATGTCGCATTTGATCTCATCACCGCTGTCCAGTTGAACGAATTCTACTTTATCAACGCCTCCGATGGACTTTACGGCGTTACTGGTAACAACGTTTACACCCCGCTCCTTGAGAACATCCTCAGCGCGGATGCATAGCTCCTCGGGGCAAACCAGTTGCAGGCAGTGCTCCAGCAATTCGACTATGGTGACATCGTGCCCCCGTTTTCGGCATTCATCGGCGAATTCGACCCCGATGAAGCCCCCGCCGATGACCACGATGTGCCGGGCATTGTCCATAGCCTCTCCCATTTCATGAAGGTAGTCAGCGTCCTTCCTTACTAAGTAAACGTTTTTCTTATCTATACCGGGGATAGGAGGTTTTAAGGGATTGGAACCCGTGGCAATCACCAGCTTCTCGTAACCGATTGCCTCGCCGTTGCTCAGGGCAACTGTCTTAGCTTCCCGGTCGATGGAACTCGCTTCGCTTATGATAAGTTTTGACGCCCCCAGTATTTTATCGGGTATAATATTTTTATCTACCGCGCCCAGTGTGCCGTAGATATAGGGGATTCCGCAGGGAACCATGACCTTTTCCTCGCGGCGAAGAACAGCAATGTTCTCCAGGCCGTGGTGTTTCTGGGCACAGATCGCTGCCTGAGCTCCTCCCGCGCTTCCACCGATAATTACTAGATCATGTTTGTCCATTTGATGTAGCCCCCTCCTTAAATTGCTTTTGTGGCATGTACAGTATCAGAAATCTATTAGTTACAGGGCATATTCTTCCCTGTGGATACTTTGTTAATGGGATAACCGTATTCTTCCCGGACGATATTTTGTAGAAATTGCTGCCGCTGTATACCAGGAAGTTGAATGTAACTATCTGAATTAATCATACCACAAGCCCCCGGACAGTAAAATAATAAATGCTGTTCAGGGACTTTCGTGAAAAATGTCACTATTCCGTTGGCCTAAGACTACCATCGGAACAGGGCTTTGTCAAATACACGGGGAATTGGATAATATAGGATTTCCTGAGCAGTGTGGGGTGAGGTTGAGCGTAGCGAAACATACCTTTTACGTTATTCACCTATAATCTTTACCAGAACACGCTTTCGCCGCCTTCCGTCGAACTCACCATAGAATACCTGCTCCCAGGGGCCGAAGTCCAGCCGCCCGTCGGTGATCGCTACGACCACCTCACGTCCCATTACCTGTCTCTTCAAATGAGCATCTGCGTTATCCTCACCTGTGCGGTTGTGGCGATAGTGACTGACGGGCTCGTGGGGCGCCAGTTCCTCCAGCCACTTCTCGTAATCCTGATGAAGTCCGCTTTCATCATCGTTGATAAAGACCGATGCTGTTATATGCATAGCATTGACGAGGGCAAATCCCTCTTTGATCCCGCTTTCGCGCAAGCATTCTTCAACCTGAGGCGTGATATTAATGAAGCCCCTGCGTCCGGGAACATTGAACCAGAGTTCCTTCCGATAACTTTTCATCTGCTGAACCCCCGTTTGTTTCCTTTACCACACCGCAGCCGATCGAATGTTATCCGGGGTTGTGAGTATAAGTTAGGCCATTTCTGGGTTGTAAGCGAGATGTGTTGGAAAGGCTAGTGCGCGTTAATTGCCCTCAAGCTCTTTCGGATCGAGCATGTTTCGTTCAATTAGAGCCTTGCGAATTTCATCGAGTGGGACGTCATCAAAAGGCCCGCGGTCCAGCAGGTACTCGATATGCGGCTTGCCGTCCTTATTACGGGAATGGAACCTGGCATCGCTGACACCGTCGAATTCCACCGGGATGAGCCTGTGCTCCTGACACATCTTGAGGTCGAAAGCCGGAGTTGCCTTGACCCATTTCCCGTCCAGATACAATTCGGCGTATCCATGCCAAGGGAATATGTTGGACTTGAGAATATCTAAAACCTTAGTCGGAACGAGGTGATTTCTGATTTTAGCGCAGCCAAGCCGGGCCGGTATGCCTGAAGCCCGGGCGAGAGCGACCAGAAGCACCGCTTTTTGTACGCAGTAGCCTTTGCCCCTTGTGTACGTATTGCTGGCCTGGAAGTGTTCAGGCATATGCTTCTTTACATAAAGGTTGTACGATATTTCATCCCTCACAAAATAGAACAGGGCTTTAGCCTTATCTGCTGCGTCCTCTCGACCCAGGGTCAATTCCCGGGCCTTCGCTTTTATGGCCTCACTGTCGGAATCGAATGTGAAAGTTGGCTCTAAATACTTTTCCAAAATTCCTCCCAAGAACTCAATATATAATTTGCTCCTCTGTCATCCGGTCGAAATCCTCCTGTGACATGCCGAGCAGCTCTTTAAAGACGTATTCATTGTCCTGACCCAGCAGTGGGCCGCTGCGACGGATTCCTCCGGGTGTCTCGCTCAGCTTCCAGGGAATGCCGTAGAATGTCTCGGTGCCGCTTTTGGGGTGGTCTACCTCCACGACTATGCCGCGCTCCCGAAAGTGAGGGTCATGATACTGTTGCTTGGATATCATGAAGGGCGCCGCTGCTACATTTGCCTTCTGGAGGATCTCCGTTACCTCCCGGGGGGTTAAATTAGCGGTCCATTGAATAATGAGTTCATCCAGCTCATCTTGGTGGAGCAGCCTGCTATAGCTATCGCTGAATCTATCGTCCTCTATCAGGGAGGTATTACCGGTGGCGTTGCAAAAGCCGAGCCACTCATCATCTGTCTTGATGGCAATAGACACCCATTCATCCTTATCCTTGCACGGGTAGTAACCGTGAGGTGCCATGACTATATCTCGATTGCCCATAGGTCCTTGAACGCGCCCGTTCATAAAGTAATCCATGAGCGGTTCGCCCAGAAGGGATGTTGTCGCTTCCCACTCAGAGATATCTATATATTGCCCCTCTCCGGTGCGGTTGCGGTGAATTAAAGCGACAAGCATGGCCAGAGCCCCGTGCGTAGCTGCCACGTGGTCCCCGAAGGCAAATCTCGGGCCGCATGGTATGGTTTCGTCCGGATAGCCGGCCACGCTATCCAATCCGGCGAGGGCGGTTATGATGGGTGCATAGCCTCTGGTCCCTTTTAGTGGTCCGGTATGGCCAGCGAAGCAAAGTGATACCACGATAATATCCGGCTTTATCTCTACCAGCGACTCATAGCCCAGGCCGTATTTTTCAAGCACGCCCGGTGTGAAGTTATCGGCGACGATATCGCTTTTCTTAATTAGCTCTTTGATCAGGTCGGCACCCCTGGGCTTGGTGAAGTCTACGGTAATACCAAGCTTTCCCCTGTTAAGGAGGTGGAATACCGGATTAAACTCCAGCCGGTCCGGGTCTGCTGCCAATATTGCCTCAGGTGTTTTAGTCAGCAGGTCTTTGGCGCTGGCGGCGCCTCCCATTCTGCCGTAGTCTATCCTGTTGCGTGATTCCACCTTGATGACCTCGGCCCCCATGTCTGCCACTATATGCGTCATTTGAGGACCGGCCCAGGCAGAACCGAAGTCGACCACTCTATATCCTTCGAGGGGATATGATGCCATCTGCGCAAGCCTCCTGCCTACACCGGATAATATGTTCTGAAGTTATTTAAAAACCTGATAAAAAGAATGTCCCTTAGAATCTTGTTCAACCTGCCCAAGTTTTACCAAGGTGTTCTTTCTATCCGCTTTATATAACCCCTGCTCTTCGTAGGGCCACCAGGTCCTCTTTCGAATACCCCAGACGTCCGCAGTATATCTCTTCATTATGTTCGCCCAGCAATGGTGCGGGGCGGTCCAGCTTCCAGGGTGTCCTGGAGAACTTGTAAGGCGCTCCAGGGTAATTGAGTGTCCCGGTCTCGTCCCGGTCAATTGTAGCGAAGAATTGCCGTTCACTGAGATGGGCATCGTTGGCCTCATCTGCCATGTCATAAAGTGGAGCGAAGGGAATGGCATTCTTCTCAAAGAGTTCGAAGAGTTCCTTTTTTGTGCGTTCGAGGAACCAGGGTGCCAGTAGTGCATCGACTTCCTCGGGATAGTCGTCTTCCATTGCGTGACGGTCTCTATATCTGGGTTCTTGGGTCCACTCAGGGCTGCCTATCAAATCCAGGAATTTTATCCACTGTTTGAGCTGGGGTGCGCAAAGAGCCATAAAACCATCTTTGCAGGGTATAACCCTTCGTGCGGGGTAAGTCCATCCGCCGCCGATGTAGCCTTTCCTCAGGCTATCCCGGGCCCCGAAGGCGTGAATGGTTATCCCAAATCCCACATAGTAGGTGGCCCAAATATCTGCTTCTGAGATATCGATGTGCTGACCGTGACCGGTGGCGTCTCTGGTGAGAATAGCTACCATTGTAGCTCCTGCGCCGCTTACTGCTGCCTGGTAATGGCCCATCGATAGCGGGGCTGTAAGTGGCTCTCGCCAGTGGTGGCCTATGGACTGGCTTACTCCCCCAGCGGCGCAGCAGTTAATAGGGTAGGCTTTATAATTGCTGTAGGGCCCTGTCTGTCCGTAGGGTGTGATGGAGGTCATTATGAGGCGCGGGTTTAGCTCTCTGACGCCGGGATAGTCAAGGCCAAGTTCATTCATAAACTGTGGGGTATTGTTTTCGACGAAAACATCCGCGTCTTTAAGCAATCCCTTCAGGATTTTCTGTCCTGTCGATGTTTTTACGTTAAGAGTGATGCCGAGTTTGTCGGTGTTGAGATAGAGGAAGAGCCCGCTTCGTTCGGGGTGGGGTATATCGTCGGGGAAAGGACCGTGATTTCGGGACTCATCCCCGATGTCAGGCGTCTCAACCTTGATAACCTCGGCACCGAGATCGGCCATCAGCTTGGTGCAATAGGGCGCGGAAACGAAGCTCCCGTATTCAACCACCCTGATTCCGGAAAGTGCCTGTTTGGCCATTCTCTATACCTTCAGCTAACCCCCTGTTGGTCTTTAACCCTGGCCTGTGAGCTGAGCTTTTTGCTTAGCTTCTTTTAATCCAGCCGTTTAATATTATGACTGAATCTGTAAATTTGAGCAACTGCCTTTAATACAAATTGTCCGCTTATCGTTCAAGGTATCGTTCTGTTTTGGTTGGTGAAATAGATGGATGATGAATTGAAAAGGATGCTTTCTGATTTAGCTAGGGCGAGGCATGAATTTTGTAGAGAATGCAGCCAAATTTGTCTTGGTTGGGCTGAGCCTGCTGAAGATGAAGATGTTGCAAATATAATACATAGGGATAAGGAATTTGGGGCCTACTTCTCTCAGCTCTAAATTGGTATACCTACTACTGTTATAAACCTCTCCAGATCGACAAGAGCTTGATTGTAAAATTCGGCGATAAACCCTTGGCTACCTATGCCACCCATATTATGTCGACGAGACAGATTGCCACATTCGGGACACCTAATGTCCACAAAGGGGACACCTTTCGAGTTGGATATTAGCGTATTCATAAGGGGGGTGCATATTACTAACCGTATATAATTACTGCATTTATCGCACACAAGATAGGCAAAATGGTTTCTCACAGAAAGTGTTGCTACATTACCCGCAGCTACCCATCGTCCTAAGTTTGTTAGGCTCAATATTTTACTTTCTTCGGTAATTATTCTACGTTTCTTCAAAGCACGGAACCAATAGTAATAATTTGATTCTGAATGAACTATAAATGGAGACACCTTCGTTCCCTGGAAATTTCTGATTCGGTTAATCAGTTCACTTTTTCGACAACTTCCCTGACTAAGTAGGTGTACAGTTAAAAGTTCTTCGTGACAAAGAGGATTAATTTCAAAGTCGAAAATGTCCATACCTGTCATCCTTAGTATTCATTCATTTTCCCGAATAAATGGTTCTATTTCCTCGAACCAAATACCAGCTAGTTCGCCCCACCTTTCGACATAATGGAACTGTGTGCTTATTTCTATAAAAGGGCGCCAATGGAAAGCCCGGTCAGGGCCTGGATATCCATTGCCTTTCACTTCTAGCCTATTAATGTCTTTTTTGAGATCGGGAAGTTCGCCTATATACCATAGATTCCTGAGTTCATTAAGCGTCTCTTCAGGGAACATTTCTTTAACTGTCGGAATAATGAGTCTAGTTAAAAGTTCTTCTATTCCCGGATGCCTAAGCAGTTGCTGAGTGACTAAACCATACCTTGCTTTTGTAAAACGAAATCCTTTGTCTTCGAGCCATCTATAGTTATGTTGTTGGTTGCCGGGTCCCAATCCCCACATGAATCGGCCGGAATTCATTAGATACCTTTCAAGCCTTCCTTTTTGCCTGTCATCCATTTAATTGATTCCCCCTTCGTGCCACTAATCATTCATCATGGCATAATTATGCAATATATATATCACATATTATAGTAATTGTCAATATATTAATGCTAAATAATAGCCATGTTTCTATGATATATCAGGGGTTACCCAGAATCACTCGACACTTGTCATAGGAACCTTCGGTTCCGCCGATGCAATTTGCATTCTTTTGTTCTAACTTTCTATTAACTAGGGAGGGGAATCTCGTTCATGAATTCATTGTCTAAGCCCTCTCTTTCTGCTAAAATTTAAATGTGTTGCACACTTCTGAAGCTTCGACATCGCCTGCATGGCGTGAAGGCGATGTCATCCTCGGGCTCTACAGCGTGCGTGGTGTTCTGGGCGGTGGAAGTTTCGGCACAGTCTACAGGGTCTATCATCTTGATTGGCGCCGTGAACTGGTGGTCAAGTGCCCCGGCGACGAAACACTGACGAGCAGACAATATCTGAGCCAGTGCCTCAAGTGTGCCAGAGCATGGGCGGACATGTCTCTCCATCCCAACATAGTCACTTGTTTCTATGTAAATGAGCTTGGCGGAATCCCCTGCATCTTCACGGAGTACGTGGCTGGGGGAAACTTGAGGGAAGAGATTGAGGGAGGCCTGGGTCCCAAAAGAGCCATTGATTACGCCGTACAGGTCTGCATGGGCATGGCTCATGCTCACAAGCAATCTTTGATCCACGGCGATCTAAAACCGGAGAACTGTCTGGTAACTCCAGACGGCGTTCTCAAAGTAGCTGACTTCGGCATGGGTAGTGTGGATGTATTTACAGGAGTTAGAACGAATCAGGTAGGTATACCCGAGTATAAAGCCCCCGAACAGTGGGTGGCAGAGGCGACACCCGGGTCGGATATCTTTTCCTTCGGAGCCATTCTCTATGAAATGTTCGTCGGTGATAGACCATTCAGGCGAGAGGAAGGGGAATCACTTGAAGATTTTTATTTGAGGCTTTCAGCTGCCGGCTGGGCATACAATGAGCCCCCGGCACAGATTCCAGCCAGTCTCGGCTCTGTTATCAAGGAGTGCCTCAGTGAGAGACCGGAAGCGCGTCCGGATAGTTTTACCCAATTGCAGGAGAGGCTGGAGGAGGCATACCGGGAGGTTGCAGGTAGTTCCTACCCTCGCAGGATTTTGGATGAAGCATCACTTCAGGTAGCCAATCTGAACAAGAAAGGCATTTCCCTGTATGATGTGGGCATGAAGGACGAGGCCCTGAGCGCACTGGAGGAAGCTGTGGAGGCCGACCCTTCTTGTCTGGATTCAAGCTACAACCACACTTTGCTACTATGGGAGCGGGGGAAGAAGACCGACCGGGAAGTCATCAAGTGGTTGGAAATGAAAGCGGAATCCCTACCCGGTGAATGGCGACCCCTTTATTACTTGGGGATGGCTCATATTGCCAGAAAGGATGTTTCGGCCGCGGAGGTTGCCTTTCAGGAGGCACTGAGGTTTGTGTCGGTGGATGGCAAGATAAAAGCGGTGCTGGAGGAGGTGGAGCGGGCCAAGGATAAGTGGCCTCGTTTATTACTTACACTCAAAGAGCACGAGCGTGCTGTGAACTCGGTAGCGATTGCCCCTGACGGCAGGTTTGGCCTATCCGGGAGCGATGATAAAAGCCTGCGTTACTGGGACTTGCTTACAGGTGAGTGTATACGCACGCTTAAAGGACATGAACGTACGGTGAACTCGGTGGCGATTTCTCCTGATGGCAGGTTTGCGCTATCCGGGAGTGATGACAAGAGCCTGCGTTACTGGGACTTGCTTACAGGTGAGTGTATACGCACGCTTAAAGGACATGAACGTGCGGTAAACTCGGTGGTTGTAACCCCTGATGGTAGGTTTAGCCTATCCGGGAGTGATGACAAGAGCCTGCGTTACTGGGACTTGCTTACAGGTGAGTGCATGCGCGCGCTTGAGGGACATGAACGTGCTCTGAACTCGGTGGCTATAGCCCCTGATGGCAGGTTTGCGCTATCCGGGAGTGATGACAAGAGCCTGCGTTACTGGGACTTGCTTGCGGCGGAGTGTATACGAACGCTTGAAGCCCATGAACGCGCGGTAAACTCGGTAGCGATTTCTCCTGATGGCAGGTTTGCGCTGTCCGGGAGTGATGACAAGAGCCTGCGTTACTGGGACTTGCTTACAGGTGAGTGTATACGCACGCTTGAGGGTCATGAAGATGGGGTCAGCACTGTTGCTATTCCCACCGGCGATGGATTTGCTGTCTCACAGGGCAGGGACAAGACTATTCGCCTGTGGGACTTGGTGACCGGCGCATGCCTGCGCACCATTGATCGGCATGACCGCGCAGCCGGCTCCGGAGCTATCTCCCCTGATGCCAGATTTCTCCTCTCAGGAAGCGATGATAAGAACATATGCCTCTGGCATCTGGGTGGAGTGGAGGCGCTCAGACTACCACTGGTGATGGAGCAGGTCGAGAAGCTTGAAACCCAGATGGCTCATGCCTCCGATTTTTCAGCGTTAAAGCGGCGGGTTGCGGAGTGTATAGACAGGAAGAATTGGAGAGGGGCCGCGGAGTATCTTCAGCGAGCGAGGGCTTTCCCGGGATATGAGCGCCATCCTGAGGTGATGGATCTCTGGCAGGGGATAGGGCTTAAGGGGGTAAGGAAAGCGTTTAATGCTTGCTGGCTTAAGGGTATCCTGGAAGGGCACGAAGATTGGGTCAATACTGCTGCTTTCTCTCCTGATGGCAAATTTGCTTTATCGGGAAGTGATGATAAGACATTACGCCTGTGGGATTTGGCGACGGGAGAAAACACGCGTGTGTTTAGGGGCCACGAGGATAGGGTTAGTTCTGTAGCTATCTCCCCGAGAGGTAAGTTCGCTATCTCAGGAGGGCATGACAGGACTGTACGTCTCTGGGGCCTGGAAACGGGAGAAGCTCTTGGCGTCCTTGAAGGCCACCGCGACTGGGTGAGTTCTGTGGCTATCTCTCCTGACGGCAGATTTGCCCTATCCGGGAGCGATGATAAGAGCCTCTGTCTCTGGGACATAAGGATGGGAGAGCGCCTTCGAGTTCTTGACGGGTTAGAGGGCGAGGTCAGGTCCGTAGCCATTTCTCCTGATGGCAGATTCGCCCTCTCCGGAAGCGATTATAATACACCGTGCCTCTGGGATTTGAGGACACGAGGGTGCCTGCACACTTTTAAGGGCCATGAAGGCTGGGTAAGCTCGGTGGCCATTACTCCCGATGGCAGGTTTGCTCTATCCGGGAGTCTTGATAATACAATGCGCTTATGGGACATGAGGACAGGTACGTGCTTTCGCGTCTTTGCAGGGCATGAGGACTGGGTCAGGTCTGTGGCAATTTCTCCTGATGGCAGGTTCGGTCTGTCTGGAGGTCACGATAAGACATTGCGCCTGTGGGACTTAAGGACGGGAGAATGCCTGCACATCCTGAGAGGGCATGAGGACTGGATCAGCTTCGTTGGCTTCTCCCACGATGGCAGGTTCGCTCTCTCGGGAAGTCATGATGGAACACTGCGTGTCTGGGAGTTTGACTGGGGATACGACTTCCCCGTGGAGGTAAACTGGGGTGAGGGGGCGTTACACTATCTTGAAATCTTCCTTACCCTGCACACGCCCTGCAACGCTGGCAACACCGCTCGCCAGGGTAATCCTGTCTGGACAGAGGAAGACTTTATCCTGCTTCTCCATGAACTCTCACTGCGGGGTTATGGCTGGCTTAAACCGGAAGGAGTGCAGAAGAAGCTTGACATGCTTGCTGCTGCGCGGGAAGATACCGACCCTGGCCTGGTTGTAGGGACTTTGTTACCACAACCGAACTCAGAGATGTCAGAGGACTCGGCTGCAATGCATTGTATCTGCTGCGGTAGACGGTTCCCCGCCGCAGTTCTGAGTGCGGCGGATTTCTGCCCGGACTGCAAACGAGATTTGAGCAGAAAGCCGGAGGGGGATGAGCACGGATCGTGGTGGAAGAGGTTGACGGGCCGGTAGAGGAAATATTTACCCTTCGTTTTTTGCCAAGAGTAATAAAGCCCTCTGGCTATTAAGCCAAAGGGCTCCTTTTTATCTGAAAAACGAAGGTATTGCCAGCTCTAAGCCAATCTAAGTTGCCTTTTGTATTTACTCAAAGCGTCGCCCAGCCTCGGACTGGAGTTATAGGTTGAAGTGCTATCAAGCTTCCCTATGGTTTCCAGACCTCCCACACCTTGCCCACTAGGTTGGGACCAGGTTTAAGAGTGGTTTGGCCGGGCTGCCAACCCGATGGTGTCACCTCGCCGGTTTTAGCTACATGCTGGAAGGCCTTAACCTGCCGAATTAGCTCCTGTGGATTACGGCCAACTTCAGGGGTGAGCACCTCCATGGCGCGAATCACAAACTCCGGGTCGATGATGTATCGCCCGCGGATATCCACTCCAGCCGCCTCGTCATAGATGCCGTAAAGGGTGCCGATCTGACCTCCGGCATCAGAAAGCATGGGGAAAGGCACCCCGCCTTCCACCATTTTGGAGAGTTCCTCTTCCTGCCATATCTTGTGCACGAAGCGGCTATCGGTGCTCATGGCCAGCACTTCAACTCCCAATGCCTGAAACTGATCGTACATGGCGGCGACCGCCGCCAGTTCCGTCGGTCAAACAAAAGTAAAATCTCCGGGATAGAAACATAGCACAATCCACTTGCCTTTGTAATCGGAGAGCTTAATGGGCATAAACCCCTTCTCTGCGACAAAGGCATTGGCCTCAAAATCGATAGCTTCCTTTCCAACACGTGCGATCACTTTTGCAACCTCCTTTACGGGTGCGGTCCCTT
>Ga0180431_10000631_pt1 | contig 50262 bp, 57 predicted proteins | sample SS_ome_11_FD_132459 | JGI IMG/M metagenome (GOLD analysis project Ga0180431, IMG submission 132459) | Hypersaline lake sediment archaeal communities from the Salton Sea, California, USA - SS_1_MS_1 metaG | ecosystem: Environmental > Aquatic > Non-marine Saline and Alkaline > Hypersaline >... | reverse complement strand
ACGATTTTATTTGAATTCAAACCCCATAACACCTTAAAATAAAGGAAAGGAAACAGAAACTATGTCACAGAGCAAAGAAAGTAACCTGGAAATTGCCCTTCAACTCAACTTCATCAACGGAACCCATTCCCTAATGAACCGAATCCACACCTGCTCGGAGAACCAGGGCTTCTGGAAAGAATGGAAAACCCTCCCCACCCACATCTTCCCTTCCATCGTCCTTTCCAATCTCATGCTACTCATAATAAACCTCTCCAGGGCCGCGGAAACCCTCCGTAACCACGGATTTCCCTCTCCTCCGGACCCCCTTTGTCCGGATTTCTCCAACTTCGAGGTGGCTCTCGCCGATGCCGTCATAGGCATCTTTGACCTTGCCGCTCATCTCAACACCAACCTTCCCGGAGCTATCCTTGCCAAACACGAGTACAACGTCACCCATGAAGAAACCCGGTAAAAAGAAATATTACAGTGACAGTCTCCCTAAAATTGTAGTTCCTTCCTGGTACAACGAGGAACAATACTGGGAGGCTCTTCGTAAATCCTATGAGAATTCCTACCGCCAACGGTGCGACCTGTTCGTCATCCGGGAACTCAGACTCTCCCTGCAAAGGCATTTCCGTCCCCTCCTTCACGACAAATATTACCCCCCGGAAAACCGTCCCTGGGATACCCCTCTCCGATATCTCGGATATGAAAACGTGGAGACCCTCATTTCCCACCTGGAAACCACTTTCCATCCCGGTTTCACCTGGAAAAACTGGAGGGTCCTATGGAGAATCGGACATAAGATTCCCCTCTTCTACTTTAACTATGAGAACATCACCGATCCCGGGTTCTTTCAGGCATGGAATCTCCCCAACCTCTTTGCCAAACTCAACGACTTCCTTCCCTGGAATGCGAGGGAAACCTCTACCCTCAAAAGAAATCGCCGTAGTTCCGCTGGGAAGGGAGCTTCCAGACTGGAATCCCAACACCTTGTCCTGAAAGAATTTACCTCAATAAAGGAAAGACTCGAAAAAAACTCTCCCAAACATAAAGGATACATACTTGACCAGTCCGAAACCCCCTAAAAACCCCCCTCGTACCCTTTCCTTCACCAGGATCGTGGAGATGCGGGACAGTGAAATAGAGACCCTCCGGGAAGAGGCCCTTTCCAAACCCCCCCAAATTCGTGAAATAGAACTTGACAACGAAGCCACAACCTGGGAAACTGCAGAGGAAGCCATGACTAGACGAAAAGCCTCACAAACAAAAAAGGAAAGGAAAGTGGGAAGAGGAATTACCCAAAATAATAAACAGGTCCCTCCTTCCACCTCCAGAGTAAACAAGATTGTCAGACCCTCCGTCTCCCCCCACATGACCCTGGACTTTATCGACCCCAAGACCCTCAGCAAGGTTCTGGAAGAAGCCAACTACAACCTCGAAAAACACCTTCACCACCTTCTCCGATTGGCCGATTCTCCCCAGGAGAATATTCAACTGGCCGCCCTTCGCCAGCTTACTCAAATCATTACCCGTTCCAATCTGGTCTTTTACCGGATGGTTCACGACGCCTTCTCTCCCTCCCCCCGGAAAGACCCCGCTTCAGGCCCCGACATAGGGATCACTCTCCCCGACCTCAACGAGGAAGAAGGGGCCATTCCCACCGTGAAACCCCCAACCACTCTATCCGGGGAAGACCCGGAATGTGCCACCAAGAAATGAGGAACCAAATGACTACACGAACTCCCGACTACCACAAAGACTACATTCTCGGGGTCAGCAGAACCCTTCAACTCAGAGATGTGGAACGCATTCTGAAATACCTGATGCCCCACGGAATCCTCCCCGGACCCCTTGTCTGGAACCTTCCTCTTCCTCTCCAGGAATTCTATAAAAAGGTGTGGGAAAAGGCAAAGGAACCTCAATTCGCCAAGAGAATCGTTATAGGGGTGATGAGAATCATAGAGAGTCCCTCCTCCAACGAAGTGGCCACCCAGACCGCCGTTGTACTTTTTGCCCTGCTCGATTGCTTCCTCCGGCCCTTCCGTGGAATACAGGACCCCAATGCCATCTACCTCCTTCCTGTAAAATCCAAGACTCCCCCCCAAAAGAAACCCCAGAAACCCCAGAAAACCCAGAAAACCCAGAAAACCCGTAAAACCCCTTCCACCAAACAAAAAGTAGAAGCCACTATCAAGGAAAGAGCCCTTGCGGAAGAAAAAGAAAAATCCACTTTACCCTCTTCCTCCTGATTACACGGACTTGACCGAAGAAGGAAAGAAAGAGGCCCGTCTCTCCATCCTCTCCAAACAGGATACTCCGGAGGAGATGGTTATGGCCTGGGCGTGCTTCCGCAGGTGGTATCTCGAAAAGTCTCCCACTTTCTATAAAAACCGTATGGTCTCCCCCAAATTTCACTACATCATCCCCCGAGACATGGGAAAGCACCGCCTTAATATCCTGGCTGCCCCGAGAGGCTCGGCCAAGTCGGTAGTCGCCGGAACGGAGATGCCTATGCTCCTCGCGGCCACCCGCCCGCATTTTGAGGTCGCACTCTGTCTGGCCACCGATAAACTCGTGGAGGAACGGATATCCAAGATCATGCTGGAGTTCGAAACCAACGACGCCCTCCAGGCGGACCTGGGGCCTTTCAAACCCGCTTCCCGTACCAAACGGTGGAATCAACACGATCTCAACCTTCAGCAGGGGGGCCGCATCCGCGGAATGTCCACCGAAGGACGAAAAAGAGGAGCCCGGCCCGACTTCTTCATCCTCGACGACCCCGAATTCGATTCCAAAAACAGGGCCTCCTCGGACGCCCTCATCGAACAGTTTGAGGTCCTTCTCTTCAAGCAAATCCTCCCCATGCTGGGACCCGTCGGCTGCGGTATCTACTGGATCGGTACGTGTATCAGTCGCCATTCTTTCCTTTACCGAGCCTTTCTCGGGGAGGACGAACGTTTCAACCTGTGGAACCGAATCTTCCTGAAGGCCGCCGACCTCTGCGACCCCATCGAAAGAGAAGCCACCGACTGCAAATTCAAGAACTCCATCTGGCCCGAAAAGTGGACCGAAGAGGAACTCCAAACCCTGGAAATGGAGATAGGGGCTCAGCACTTCGCCTCCGAGTTTATGAATCAACCCGGCAGCCCCCAGGACCGCATCCTCAGGATCGACGACAAAAAGAACACTTACACCCTCCATGAAATGGGAAGTATACCCAACCGGCCCCTTGCCGATCCTCTCGACAACGCCACCATCGCCTACCACTTATTCAATAAAGAGAACAACGAATGGGTCGTTACCGTAAATCCCTACCAACAATGGGTAAAGCATCTCTTCCGGATTATGTTGGTGGATCACGCCTTTACAGTTTCTCCCACCAGCGACTTCTCCTGCATAATAATCGTGGGGATAGACCATCAGGATATTGTATGGGTACTGGATATCTGGCTCGGAAGAGTCACCCACGATAACCTGGACAACCAGATAATGAAGATGGGGGAACAATGGTTCCCTCAGTTCGTCTCCGCCGAATCCATCAGCATTCAAAAACAACTCGTGGAAAAACACAAGGACGTTATAGAATCTCAGGCCCACCTGACCGGCTGGTCCCCTAAAGTCGTCAGTCCCAACTACACCACCCGCCTCAAGAAAGAACAGCGAATCGCCAGCCTGGAATGGCGGTTCAACAAAGGTAGGATCAAATTCCCCGCCAACTCCTGGGTCGTCAACAAACCTCCCTGGAGAATGCTTCTCTCCCAGATCGCCGACTTCACAATGGACCTCTCCCTCCTGACCTACGATGACGCCGTGGACACCCTCGCCATTGTCCACTACATCCCCCGACTATCCGGCATGATTATGGAGGTGGAACCCACTGTTAAAACCCCCCTCGACTACCTCAAAGAAGGAAAGAGAACCCTCCCCGGAATACCCGGCATTCCCATCTCTTCCAGTCTAAACACCTCCTCCCTCTCAAACGAGGACCTCGATAAAATCAAAAAAAATCTACAGAGGTGCCAGGGCAAACGACCCCTCCGTATATCCACCCGGTACTCGGGGGGAGGCCCCTCTGGTTTCAGAAGGAGAACAAGATGGCCTTCTTAACCGGAATTGTTATAGGATGCCTGGTCCTGAACTTCCTCTTCGTGGGATACTGGGGATGGAAGTCCCACCTGCTAATAAAGGGGATTTTCCAATCCCACCGGATGACGGCCCGGCAGAGACGTACCTTTCAACGCTTCCTCAAAAGGCAAACCCCTGGAAAGGGCCGGAACCCCCGAACCAACAAGCCCTGGCACCTCTGGAAATTACCGGCTCTGAAAGAAGGCGTTAAAGAAGGAGTTATGGTTGACTATGGGAGCCAGGGAATGGTAAGAAAAGACCCCGGAGAGGGGGAAAAGAAGGTTGAAAAGCCCCCACCAAAAGGCTAGACTTTGGATAGGAAAGAAGAAATCCTGGAAAGGACAGGGTAGGTTATGAGTTCGATTGTGTTACCCGACGATCCCATCAAACTCAAAGATGCGATTCTGGCCATGTTGAGCGAAGGGGAGACCTTCCGGAACAGGGAGCGAACGGAATGGTTATTGACTCTCCTTTATATGCGGGGCGTTCGGAATTTCGACAGCCTGAATTGGTTGAACGGATCGGTCAGTGTTTCCTATACCAACCAGGCTTGGGAGGACTTCAGCTTCAGGTACGACGGAATTGTCTCTAAATACCAGACAGAGTACGGGCGAATGATGCAGGTTGATTTCTCCCCCAGTGTAACCCGTATCGGAAAGGGACTTAACGGGTTGAGACTGGCCAGTGCGGGCCAGATCCTTTTGAACGAGGCGGTTCCTCCGGAAAAAGCCCTCCGCCTCAAAGAGACTTCTCTTCCGCTGTTCCTGATGACGGGGAATGTGGGGTTTGGAGCGTTTGCCTCCAAAGGGTCCGGGTACCCCTCCGTGGAAGTTATTCCCCCCTGGGAGTTGATGGGGGTTCCGGCGGATCCCATGAATTCTTCCCAGTGCTCCGGAATTCTGAGAGTAAGGTGGAAGACGGAGGAGTGGCTGGAAGATAGAGGACTCCTGAAGGGAGTGGACAGGGAGAAGATAGGATGGACGGCTCTCCCTCACGGGACCTCTCCGGAAGGAAACATTGTAGGGGATTTCGTACTGGGATCGTCCCCGAGTTTTGGAGGAGGATCGAGAGGGGGGAAAACTTCCTCTAATGTGAGGTGGGGAAGGTTTATCGAACTGTGGGTCAGATCGCCCCAGGATAATGTATTGGAGGAGTATGTTGCCTTAATCGAAGAGACCAGGGTGGAGCATTCTAAATTTTCCAAGCTCTCGGGTTCGGAGAGAGTTCCCATGCCTGTTAATATGGCCAGGTATATTTCGGTGTCGGGTTTTTATGGGAAGAGTTTGATGAGCCAGTTCGTGGAACTCAACGCCCAGGCGGAGAATATGCTGGATAGGATGTTCCAGAACGTGGAGGATTTTGACAATCTCGGGCTCCTGATGGTCTCAAGGGGAATGGGGGTGGATAAAGACGCCTTCACACAGGCCCGCAACGGTGGGAGGACAGTGGTTTACGATCAGGACTTTATGGACCCGACCGCCCAGCCTTTCGTGGTCCAGCCTGCCAATTCGGGTCGGTGGCCCGTAGAGGTCATCAAGATATGTCTGGACTTAATGGATCGTCAGTCCCAGCAGTCCGAACTTTTCAGCGGAGATGCCCCCGGCAGGGTGGACAGCAAGAGCGGTCTGTCTTTCCTGTTTGAAACGGCTAATATCCCCCTGACAGGCCCGGCCAGTTCTTTATCGAGTGCCATTTCCGAGACTTATAAAGCCCTCCTTTGGTTGATGAAAAGGGATTGGGACGATACGAAGGGGGTGGCGATGACTTTGGACGACGATGTCCTTGTGGGGGTTCAGTACGATCGGGAATCCGGGGAGGTCACCCTCGAAGGAGATGCGGTTCCCTCTCCTTGGGGGGTTAGAGTGGGAGTTAAATCAACCATCCCGAAGAGCGACTCCCAAACCAAACAGGACCTTCTACTGAGCCTTGAATCCCAGGTCATCACTCCCAGAGAGTATAGGTTTAAGGTGAGGGAGTTGGGACTGGAAATCCCTGTGGGGGAGGAATTCGAGTGGCAAAGTTACCGGAAAGCAAAATTGGAAAATATCGTTCTTTATGGGGATGGAGAGGAACCGGGAGAAATCAGAGCGACGGAGGACGATTTCCACGAGATACACCTGGAGGTGTTGATGGCGTTCATGGCCCGTCCCGAGTATGAGTTGGCGAGCGATAAAGTGAAGTTGAAATTCGTGGAGCACGTGGCCTACCACAAAGACGGGTTGGGGGAACTACCGGAGAACTTCCCCATGCCCGGTACCGAAGAGGAAGCCGTGATGACGGAGCAGGCTATGATGTCAGGTCAGTCGCCTCCCCCCGTGAGGTTGAGGTAAAGGGAGTTTTGAACCATGCCGGTCTATAAGTGCTCTAATAACAAATATAGGATAGGGAAGGGAAAATGTATGTATAGGTCCCGTGCCGCCGCCCAACGGGCCTACGGGGCGTATCGAGCGAAAAAAGCGGCGGAATCCGCTTCCGGAAAACATCGAAAGAAAACCTAATTCCGTTAACCCACTCAAAGAAAGGAATTACCATGCCAGACGATACAACGACAGAGAGTACCTCTCCGGGGCAGGAAGCTCAAACTCCTCAGAAAATCAAGTTGAAAGTAGCCGGGGCGGAGAAAGAACTCCCTCTGGAGGATGTGGTGAAGATGGCCGAGAAGGCCGGAGGTGCCGACGAATCTTTTAGAAGAGCCTCCGAGCTTAAAAAGGAAGGAGAGACGGGGATCCAGATCAGAGATCTTTACCATAAAATGAGGGATGGGACGGCCACCGAAGACGATGTCAGTAAATACTGTGACCTTCTGGAGGTGGACGATGAAACAAGAGATATTATGATGGGAAAAGAGGATGGGGCAGGCGATAAAGAACCAGAAAAAGAGGGGGAAGAAAAAAAAGGAGGAAAAAAAGGAAAGTCCAAAGAGAACGAGGAGGGTATTCCTCGTAAACCTCTGTCATTAGGGGACTTACCAAAAGATGTAGTGGATATGGTAAGGGCGGCCCAGGGCCTCGTGGAAGAAACCAATCAAAAGAAATTTGAGGAAGGGCTCCAAAAGGCCCTTGACGAAGGGAAAGATGTTAAGGTAATATTGGATAGTCTCCCTAAGGGGGGTAGGGACAAAATAAAGCAGGCGTTGTTTGACCGTTGTAAGCGTGAAGCGGAACTCCGACTGCGGCGAGGAGCGAAGTACAGGCCCGAATTGCTACAAGAGGTAGTTGCTTACGAAGTGAAGCAGTTGAAAGATTTCGGTACCCTGATCGCCGGATCCGGCCACCCGGCTATGGGCGTTGGAGAAGGCGGTGAGTCGCAATCCTGGCCAGGCTCAGTCCAAGATAAGCCGATTGAGCGGAAACCCGTGTCCGATCCTGACTATGCGGATAATTTCGCTAGTCGCCTGTTGAAGAAAATCAGGGGGCCTCGAAAGTAAGAGAGGCCCGGAAGAGTCCGGACACCAAGGTATACACGGTTCAATAGAATTAGAATCTATTACGGAAGGAGTGTATACCTATGGCTGGAGCAGCCTTGATAAATACCCTCTCGACGATGATCCAGGAGGAGCTTCCCACGATCATGCACGAGAGTCTCCCCAGAACCGATCCGATCTATCTGGACGTTGTCCGGACTTCCCAGGATGTGAACCAGAAAGATATCGGACGGGGCTGGAAAGTGATGCACCGTTTCCGGACCAGCTTGTCCGGGCAGTACGAACCCCGCAACATCGGGGCAAACCTGGCCCGGGACGTGGCTACGTCGGGACCGGTCAACCAGGTGATGTTATATGGGACTTTGGCGAGCTTCCCGAAACCCTCTGAGACCCCTCATGTGGGTTCGGTGGTTCGGACCATCTCCCTGAATTGTCACCGCGGTAACTTCGGTCTTCCCACCCATATCCTGAAGGCAGCGGCTTTGAGCGATATCGCTGCCAAGGACATCGCGGACGATTTGAAGGGGTTGGCGGAGAAGCGAGCCCACATGGAAGCCATTTCTTTTTATATGAACAGCACCGGGTATTTGGGAACGATTGACTACGACGATGACACCCTGAGTTCGGCGGCTGTCACCAGTGGTGGAAGCCCGATCGGTCCCGCCCAATACTACAGTTTACTGTTCACTCCCGGGAGTTCTCGGATCAGGTGGTGGAAGCCCGGTATGCTGCTGGACGCCTTCACCTCCGCTACGATGACGGCCCGGCTGAACGAAGACGCGTCGGACAATACCGTTGTTCAGCCCCTTCTGGTGGACTCGGTGGATTACATTGCCGGGACCGTCAGGTTGGTGGCTCTAAACGGGGGTGTTGTGGACGATGCCTCTCACGGAGTGATCTCCGGGGCAACGGCAAAAAATCTGGAAAACTCCATTTACCCCACGAGCGGTTCCTATTATGTGTTCCCCCTGTCCGCGGACAATGTGGACGGAGGTTCCGGGACGGTCTATCGGGTAGGTCATTTCGGGTTGGAAAGCTGGATGAAATCCTCCGGTCAGTTAATGGATGCTACCATGCAGGGCCGCTTGGACAGCAGTGCGGCCACTTGGAGCCTGACAACGTATCCCCAGTTCAAATCGAAGGTGGTTTCCGATCTGGCGGGGCCTCTCACCGAGGATGTCCTCAACAACCTGCTGGGTGGATTCATTGATGCCTACGGACAGAACACCCTGGATACCCTTATCACCACGAACAAGGTTCTCCTGAAGCACCTCCAACAGGCCCAGTTAGGCCCGAACCGGTTCGTCTACGAAAGGGACACCAGGCCCCTCTCAATCACCGGTGGATGGGATAAAGTGACCTACACCTACGAGGGCCGGACTTATAAAGTGAGGGTCTCCCCTTACTGTCAGTCCGGGAAGCTGTATGTCCTGAAGACCGGAGAGAACAACCTGAAGAGGTATATTCCCCCTCGTTCGGCGGCTATCGGCGGCCTGAAGTCCGGGGGAACCGGGATGAACATGGGTAATGAAATCGAGTTCCTGAACCCCATCGTATCCGGGGATGGAAACATTTTCAGTATTACAAGGGATAGTGACGGACGTACCGAGCCCCAGGTAGAGGCTCCTTTCGAGCAACACAGTCAGATTGCCCCGATTGACGTCCGTGGGATTAACGTAGCCGGAATCACGGAAGTTACCAGCCTGTAACCTCTGGACCTGGAATAGGAGATAAGTACAATGGGGAATCCTTTGACAGCAGAAGGGGGGCTCTTCCAGGAGTTGAATCGCCTGGGAGTGCAGGGGTTGGACGTGATCCGAAAAGGAAAAACGATCTTCGTGGACTGCAATGCCTCCCAAGCCTCCGACGTGGACGATGGAATTCACGGGTATAGCTGGGAACAGCCGGTCGCCTCCTTAAACGGGGCGATGGACCTGTGCACGGCGGACGAAGGGGATCTGGTATTGGTCGCTCCCGGTCATTACGAAGACCTGGGGGATAGCGAGGCCATCGACATTGACGTTGACGGCGTAACTGTCCAGGGATTGGGGGTCGGAGCCCAACGTCCCTTAATCACCTTCGATCACGCGGATGGAACCTTTGACGTCGGGGCTGACGATGCCACTATCAGGGGATTGGTTTTCCGGCCCTCTGTGACCAGTGTGAAGATCGGGGTGGATGTGGAATCGTCCGTGACAGGCGTGGTCATCGAAGATTGTGAGTTCGCGGTAGGAGAGAAAGGAGACGGAACGGATGAGTTTATCGTGTGTATCGACCTGAAAAGCGGGAATCACGATACGATCATTCGAAACAATGTCTTCCGTACTCACGCGGACTGCGATGGCTGCACCACGGGAATTTCCCTGACGGCGGCTTCCTCCCGCGTCCGGATTGAAAACAATCTGGCGGTGGGAAACTGGAGCACGGCGTTTATCGACGACGGAGAGGCTTGCACCGATATCTACATCAGTGGGAACCGGATAAAGGTGAAAGACGGCGAACCCGGCATCGAGCTTACCGCCACGACCACCGGAATCATCGCCAACAACCTGATCGAGTCCACCGGCATCAATCCGGATGCGGCCATTGTAGCGGCGGATTGCTCCTGGTTCGGCAACTATGTGGTCTCCGCCGACGGGTCGGCTGCCGCCCTGATCGGAACCCAGACAGCCCTGGAGCAACCCATAGGGTCTGTCTTCTACACGGTGAGTACTGTGACCTCCAGTTATGTCCCAAATAACACCCAAACCGCCGCGGCTATCACAGGTGCGGCATCCGGTTCTTTGATTCTGGAAGATATTGTCATCCAGACAAACGGGACTGGGTTAGTCGGTCCTACTAATTTTGAGATTTCAACGGATAATGTGTATGGGAAAACCGGGGTGGACTCTCCCATCTGGGTAGAAGCAACAGCCTCTTTGGGAGCCAATGTAACCAGCCGGTTGACTGACGCGACTTCTCACCTGATTCCTCTCCCCTTGGAAAATGGGAAGAAGTTATTCTTCCATGGAGATGATGGAGTAGGTACCGGAGCGGGAGTCGCCTACATCTATTGTAAGTGGCGAAGACGAACAGCCGGAGCTACAATTGCCGCTGCCAGTTTGGATAGTTAACCGGGTAAGAAAGGAATTTTTGTGCCAACTCTTTATAATCCGGATAGGCACTGGGTTGTGCCGGGAAGAGGCTTGGAGTTGGGTCGATGGTTAGAGCGGGAGTTCCCTCGTGAGGGGGAACTCTTTCTCTACTTTCACCAACAAACCCGAAGTTTTGTAATCGCCCAATGGACCTCCTCCCACCACACCTGGTTCTGGGAGTTGAAGGTTTTGGGAAGGCCGGATGGGTTCACCCTGGAGGAGGGGTTGGATCTTCGGTGGCTGTTACACCGGGGGAACGACCCAACCGTTCTGGGTAAAAGGCTGATAAAAAAAGACAGCGACTACATGAGGGATCGGATTGATTCGGAGCAGATCGACTGGGAGAAGCGTCATTACCGTAAAAAAGCAATGATTACCCACCCCGGAAGCTCTCGCCCTGGCACCTCTGTTCCCTGATTCTAGGGGTGGTTCAACAGGTATTGCGTTATCTGGTGGCGATGTATCGTTACGATGATCCGACGGGTAGCGGATGGATTTGGGTTAATTTTTGAAAATGCAATGTAAGGAGGTGAGATAAAATGGCTATTATATGGACAAGTGAAGTAACCGTTCTTAGCGTGCCAGAGAAAGAGGTGCGTATATCTGTCTTGCGGACGGATGATCAATCGGGCGATACCTGGAGCTATACGATTCAGTCAGCCGTTATAGAGACAGTTCCGCAAAAGGCAGCCATTGCCGATCAGATATGGGGGGCATGGTTAGATCATCTATCTACACAAGCGGATTATGCAAATATAATAAGCGATCTGGAAGATACGCTCAATACAAACTTAATGAATCGGGAGTCTTAATATGGCGGATACCGGATATAATTGGGATGCAGCATGGGCGGCGGTGCAAAAAAGCGCGGCGGATTGGACGGCCGATGATCTAACGGATACATCCACCGAAGTAAGCGACGCTATTAGCCTAGATGGTTATGCCGTGATGGAGTTTAGCATTACCGTCGTCGAGGACAACACCGGAGCGATTGACGGCAATGTAATTGTCACTCTCTTGGGCGATTGCGACGGCGCTAATTACGAGGAGGTGGATCAGGGCAATCCGTATGAGTTCGAGTTTTTACCGAAACAAAACGACACTGTTCGCGTTCGGTTTCGCGTTTTAGGCTGTGATTATTCCTCCCTAAAAATATCTATAGAGAACGACGCGGGCCAAACATTGTCCGTTACGGTTAAACAACGTGGCGCCAAAATCCCCCTGGCAAGTTAAACGATGAACATAACGCCTGTATTAAAACCTCCGATATTCACTTTCCCAAGTATGGGCAATCCCTTGCGCAGAGGATTGATTTGTTGCTTGCCCCTGAATGAGGGGGGAGGTAACAGGGTCCACGATATATCGGGGAGTAGTCATCCAGGTACTATTGTTGGGGCCGATTGGGTTCCCTCTCCTTACGGCCCGGCCCTGGATTTCATTTCGACTAATTCGGATTACGTCGATCTCGGTGATGGCTGGTGGGAAGGACTGGACGGGCTAACAATTTACATGAAGGTGCGTTGGCCCGCCGGTGGCGTTTATACGTATTTTATAGCGTCTGTCAATGGAATTGAGCTATATTTAAGTTCAAACACATATGCCTATTTTCAAGTACCAACTTCTGGCGATAGTACCACGGCGAGTATTACTTCTGATGTGGGCGTTACTTATGCCGGTCAGTGGGTGGACGTAATTGGTCGATACAACGGCTCTAGTGCAGACTTATGGATTGCCGGTCTTTCTGATCTTGACAATACCACAAATGGTACAATTAGTGCAGGTGCTACAAATCTTATATTGTCTCGTCGCCATACAAAGTATTCTAATCTACGCATTGCTAATTGCTTGATTTGGAATCGGGGATTATTTGACTCGGAAATAGCCATCCTTCGCCGAACGGATGGCATGGCGGTATTCCAACGCGATATGCCGATTGAGTTAATCGCCGCGTCAACCGTCCCGGAAGGGGTTATCACTACAACGACCTCATCGACTACAACGAGTACCTCCACTACTTCGACCTCTTCGACTACTTCGACTACTTCGACTACTTCGACCACAACGAGTACCAGTAGTACGACTTCTTCTACTTCCACAACCTCGACGACCTCCTCGACATCGACGACCTCTTCTACCTCGACGACTTCCTCAACTTCTTCTACTACCTCTACTACCTCTACCTCTACCTCTACAACTTCTTCTACTTCCACTACCTCGTCCTCTTCCTCTTCTACCTCCTCAACTTCCTCTACTACCTCCTCCTCGACCACTACCTCCAGTACCTCTACCTCCTCCTCGACTTCTTCCTCTACCACTTCCAGTACCACTTCCTCTACTTCCAGCACCACAAGTACCACTTCCAGTACCACTTCGACGACTACCGGCACGACGAGCGTTTCAACTCCTTTTGATCGGATCGGAAGGGTGGCCGGGCCTTTACAGTTGGTGAAGGAACCGGTACAATGGAGGAGCAGAGCCTTTTTGCCTGTGTAAGGAGTAGCCGATGACAGCCTACTATTATGTATATGCAGCGAGTTCGGGGGAGCCTTTAACGGGACAGTCTCCTGACTTTAAGAGCCTTCATACGGGGTTTAACGGAGTTGATAAGACCACTGCTGCCAATAATAATGTAACGATCTCGGAGGTGAAGCCGGCAGGGGGGAGCGGAGGAGGTTGGTATCGGATTCCTCTTGCCAGAGGAGATTCTCCCTGGGATGTTACTACGGAAGATTTGGTGGGGGTGGTGGATATTGACCCTGACGATAGCGAGTCGCTGGCGGCGGGAGATCGTTATATCCCGGTGGCTTTTACTCTGGATGGATATCTGGATATGGAGACAGAGAATAATGCCTACCAGGTGACAATCACAATGAACGATACGGACGGTTCTCCTATCGAGGGTTCTTTTGTGTGGATCAGTGCCAGTCAGGGGGGTACCCCGGCGTATAGACCCTCTCAGTCTACCGATGCGAGTGGTCAGGCAGTGTTCTGGCTCCCGAATGGAGTGTGGTACATTTTTGGGAATGGGGCTGGATACACCTACAGTAATGACGAGAGCGTTGCCGTATCGGGTTCGGACACCTCCAAGAGCGTGGATTATGGGACGTTGGTTTCGGCTTCTGGTACCGGGGATCTTAGTGGAGCGAATACTCTTGGGTTTCTTTACAGGGCTTTGGACAGGGTAAGACAAGAAACGGACGAACCGTCCATCAATGAGAAGTATGATAATGACGAGATCCTGCGGAGGACCCAGGAAGCCTACTCTGCCATCCTCCTGGAGGTTCAGAAGTGGGGCAACACAAACGTTAAGGCCACAACTACTTTTGATTTTGAAAAGGACACGACGACGTATGTGCTCTCTCCGAACGTGGGGAGGGTTTTATGGGTAGGAGAAAGAGGAGAATCCTATGGAGAGAAGGTATTCTATTCGAGGTTTAGCGAGGAGAATAGCTTGGGGGAAGGGGTTTCCGTGGAGGGGAACGTAGTAAAGTTCCAGAATGGGAGTTATCTGGGTAATGGGACTACCGTGACGGTGGAGTATACCCCTAAAGGGATTGCTAAAATGTTCCAGGGAACTTCCACTGTTTTTACGGCGACTACAGTGACTCTGGCGGCCACGGCTCTGGGGTCGAGGGATGTCAGGGAAAAGGTCTACGTGGGGTGTTACCTTCATACCCTCCCAAATGCAAGTAATAACTATGAGGAGGACAGGATTATTACGGGGTTTGATCTGGCCACGGAAACCTTTACTGTGAGTCCCGCCTTCACTAATACGTATTCGGGGACGCTGGCTTTTGAAGTCTACCCCTCGTTCGGAGAATACCTGGACCATGTGGTGGCAACAAAAGTGGCCCTGGATATTATGGCTATCGAGGGAACAGATACCAGGTACCGGAGATTGGTGGCCAAATACAAGGACCAGATCAGAACGCTTGGTCTTCAGAGAGCCAACGTGGACGGAAGGATCGCCGGGAAGCAGTTTAAGGACGGCCACCAAACCAAGCGGGGCCGCCTCTCCCGGGGAAGGATTACCTTTTGATTTACCCCAGACAGAGTCAGACATTAAGGATGGGGGGACTGGCTTCCAGGGCGGAACTGCCTCCCCAGATGGTAAATCCTCCGGAAGCATACGGGCCTGGAGATGATCCGTTAGTGGATGTATTGGGTTGTCTGGGAGAACACGCCTCTCTTCCTTTGGGGTTTGAGGTAGATCCCTTGCAATCCTCTTTCGACAAGTCCTCCGACGGAGAAGTGGGTTATCAGGAGGGAATGCAAAAAAATAGTAATACTCCGGGGAGGGTTGGACTCCCTCAAGCCCCGAGATGGCTCAGGGGGGTGGTGACGGCCAACCAGGCAGGAGCCACGATCAGCGTGAATTTGAGGGATGAGCAGGGGTCGGCTGTGGTTGTGACTGCCTTGATCCCTAACGGGGGTTCTTGGGATGAGTGTCTTCCCCAGTACATGGCGGACGATCCCATTCTGGTCCTGGAGACTCCCGATAAACAATATTTTACCGGTCCTTTTATCACCTATAATCAAATAAGACAGGTCTTCGCGTGCTAGTATGAGTTATGGCGTCAGCGTCTTTGGTATTTTCTACGGGGATACATCACCCCTACCTTCTCCGGATCTTTCCTTTGCGATTACCGGTGAGGAATGCAGTCCCGATCCCGGGTGCGACCGCTATGCTTACTGCTCGTGTACGAACAGCCACGGCCACAGAGACTGGACCAAAACCCAATGGAAGACGTTCGCCTGCGTGCTGAGCGATTCGACTATAGATGCCATTTTCTCCCATTATGGGGATCCGGGGACTCTTCAAGCCTCCATACTCCAGGAAGCGGAGATCAGGGAAATCTGGGAGAGTGATTTAGGGTATGACCCGGAAGATTTATTGATGGGAGTATTGTGGCTGGGGGACACTAACGACGAATCGGATTATTTTCCCTACACCGACGACTACAACATGAAGGTGATTACGGAAGGGGATCCGGAGGGTTTAACAGCTACGGCCTCCACCTCACAGTATAGAGGAGGAGAGACTATTTGTATCCCGATAGCCCAGCCGGAGAGTAGTGCCGGAGCTCAGCGGGTTTGGTGGAATCTGAATAATGAAGCGGTGAGAAGATGGGCGTCTCTCTGGGCGAAGAAGAGAATGGAGAGACAATCCACTCACTACCTGTTTCTGGATAATGCGATTCCTTACCCGAACAGCACCTGTCTGGGGGGAGCAGTTTCTTATTACGAGGGAGCGGACGAAACCGAACAGATAGAAACGTGGGCCAGTCGGTTCAATCAGGTGGTTACGGCAATTAACTCAGAGGTGGCTCTTTACGGGTGTTTGGTGAATGGGCTTCTTTACGGTTTGATAGGTTATCATGAAAGTGTTAAGATAATTACCGAATATTGGCAGGGGTTAGGTACTTGCTATATTACAGGAGGGTTGTCGGAAGACGCCTGGATCCACGGATACTACAATAGGTATGTGGACTTTTGGCGAGGATGGATAGAAGATTTTAAGGCAGCCGGTTGGAAATTTCTCTTCTCTATTCATTGGAATAGCTATTTTAACCCCAACCTTTACAACGAAGAGGCGTGGTTGTGGGCTCACCTGGTAGGAGATTCCAATGTCTATCTATATATTGGGGAATCTTATGCAGGGGCCATGCCCGACTACACCTGTTATAGTTTAGAGTTTGGGAGTTCGGGTGGAGATCCTTATAATGTGGGAGATTTTTGGTATAGGGATTACGATTGTTATAAAATTACTTTCGATGCAGGGAGTATCAATACCCCCCCAGACATTTCTTATGAGGGGACCTGTACTACCACCACCACGACCACGTCCTCGACGACTTCAACTACCTCTACCACTTCAAGCTCCTCAACTTCCTCAACAACCACCTCAACCACTTCCTCTACTTCTACCACCTCAACCACTTCCTCCTCGACGACAACTCCCTCTCTTGAAGAAGGGTACCAAAAGGTTACCTTCTGTATAGAGACCCCCAATACTCTCCCCACCGGAACGGACCTTTTATGCTCAAGGGAGTTGACAGCCTGCTATAACGATCCCCCCAACGTTCCCGGGAATACCAACCTGGAGACTTATCATGCCGACTGCGATGATTGGTATGAGGTATGTTGGTCCAATACTTACAATTCTCTGGTCGCAGACATCCCGGATGATTGTTGTGTAACCACTTCCACCACAACTACACCCTCCACCTCTTCGACGACCAGTACGACCAGTACGACCAGCACTTCTTCTACGACGAGTACGACCACTTCCTCTTCATCAAGTACCTCTTCTACTACAACCACATCATCCTCTACCTCTTCGACTTCTTCGTCCTCTACTACCTCTTCTTCCTCCTCTTCCTCTACCACTACCACCTCTACTACCTCTTCCACAACTTCGTCTTCCACTTCAACGAGTTCGTCAACCACCTCTTCGACGACGACAACCACCTCGACAACCTCTTCAACAACTTCCTCGACATCGACGAGCTCTACAAGTTCCTCCACCACGACGATACAGGGGTGTGAAGGTTGCTGCGAAGACCTTCCCGGAACTCTCTATCTGGACTATTATCTCTACGGAATAACCTGGGAGCGTTGCTATACCCTAACTCAAAGCCCTAATGACAAATGCCTGTTCAGATACAGTACGTCAAATTATGACATAACCGTAACGTATTGTGACGACTCTTTTAGTAATCACGTGGTGTTCAGAGATTTTGTAAACGGCAATTCCAATCTGACGATTGATTCGGGAGAGTCGGACTGCCCCACCGAAGACGTGCAGTTCGTGGGGCCTCATACCTGGATTCTTAATACAGCCTGTCAAGGAACATAAAAAACAGGAAGGAGTACAAAAATGAACGACTACCCACCATTGACCGAACAAATGAAGAATCTCTTGCAGGAGGCTTACAACGCCGCTGTCTCCCGGAACAAGAGACTGGTAACAAAAGAAGAGGCCCATAGACGATGGGAGATCTGCCAAAGCTGTGAGCATTTGAAGGGATCTAGATGCCGAGAGTGTGGTTGCCACATGAACGTAAAAGTGTGGCTGGCTACAACCCGCTGCAAACTGGATCCCCCCAAATGGGACCGGGTTGAGGTGAAAAAAGGAATGGTCTCCGTTATCATACCCACCCTCAACGAGGGGGTATATTTGGAGAAAACCGTTAAATCCCTCCAGGAGACCGCGGAAGGTCCCATTGAACTCCTCATCGTGGAGGACAACGAAAGGGAGGGAATGAGGGTGTGTGTGAACAGAGGTGCCAGGGCTTCGAAGGGGGAGTTTTTATTTTCCTTGGATGGACATTGTAGTGTGAGTCCGGGCTGGGATCGCTACCTGAAGGAGTCTTGTGGGGATGGGGTAGTAGTGGTACAGGCCCAGCTGGATGCGATAGACAAAGAGACGTGGGGAAGCCTGGGACACAACTATAGTAATGTCTACCTTACTGAGCATCTGGTGGAGAAGTGGGGGGAACCCTATACGGACAGTGGCGTGCACGAGTTGATGGGGATGACGGGGTGCGGTTATCTTTGCAGGAGGACAACGTGGGATTTTATTGGGGGATATGACGAGGGGTTGGGGAGGTTTGGAGCGAACGGCCCCGAGTTGGCTTCGAAGGTGTGGCTTTCGGGGGGGAGGGTGTTGGTTGATTGTAGGGTAATTGTCGGGCATTTGTTCAAAAAGGAAAGTGAGGCCACTCACGACGTGAAGGTGGAAGAGATGATCCGAGCTTACGAAGGGCTCCGTAGGAAAGTGAAACTGGGGGAACTCCCCCACCAAATCCATACTCTCCTGTGGCTCCAGAAAAGGTTCAATCCCCCGGTAGGGATCAAGACCGGGTTTGACCCTCCCGCTTCGGCCATCCCCAACCCCCAAGCCCTGGCACCTCTGTCTAAAACACTTATTCGTAAAGAGGTTTTATTTCATGGGGGGACGGGAGTGCTTAATGTCGGGGAGCTCCCTACGGAGTCTGTGAGGGCATTGGTGGATTCGAATCCTGATAGTAGGATGGTGGAGGTATCGGAGAGGGAGGAAGCGACCAAATGATTTACCTGGATAACTATGCGTTTAGGGTGAAATCTCTGGACAGGTTGACTGAAGAGAAGTTGGAGCCTCTGGGAGTGGCGAGTCCTCCGAAAGGGAAAGTCTTTGTGGCCGATGATTTTATAGTGGGTTGGGGGTATCCCCCAAGAGGTTGTAGGGGCTGTGTTATGGAGTCCGGTTTTTTTCGGTTTGCCTACCATATTGACAGGTTGGGGTTGTATCAGCATTCTTCTTTTTCCACTTTGGAGGGGAGGCGGGCGGTGGATTCTTATGATCCCCCTTATTCGATGGTGGAAACGGTTAGGAATTGTAAGAGGAATTATTCCAAATACCCGCAGGGACAGGATCCTGAGTTTGCCGGGTCCGAGGTGGATTGGAAGGGAGTGGTATTGGCTTCCCAAAATCCGGGGGACCGGAGTGTGTTGGCAGGAGCGTCTGCGGACGATTACTATAGGTTTTATAGGAGGGCTTGTAAGTATTATGGGGGAAATTTGTTTGTGAAGTTACACCCCTGGAATAGTGGAGAGGTGGGGGAGGAGTTAAGGAGGGTGGCTAAACTGTATGGGTGTCAGGTGGGGAAGGTGAACCATCGAGTGATTGAGAATTGTGAGTTTGTAGTGGTCTATAACTCGACGTTTGCTGTGGACTGTTTTATGAGGGGAAAGAAGGTGGCCCAGTATGCTCCCGGGTATTTTTATCAATTACCTTGTGTTACCTATACGAGGGGTCACTTCTACGATAGGGTAACTCCTGACGTGGAATGGGGTTATAGGTTGTGTGATTTCCTGTTGTGGAAGTATTGTTTTAATCAGAAGATGACGGAAGAGATGTGGGTGAAGATTTTTAATGTTTTTGGGAATAGTTGGGATATGTTTCCCCTGCCCGAGGATTTGTCCTATGCGGGAACGTGGGGTGAGTTATGAACCCGATGTGTGAGTTGCCTGGGGATTGCAGGGTGTTGTTGGTAGGGAACGGACCCTCTGCTTTGTCTATGGAAGTGGGGGAAGAGATTGATCTGTTTCCTACGGTGTTGAGGTTTAATGCTTTCAGGACAAAGGGTTATGAGAAGTATGTGGGGTCCAGGACGGATATTTATGTGACTACGTGTTATGGGCCACATCCCGAGAGGGGTTATGATTTCAAGGAGATTTATCTCTCTTATAAGAGGAAGGGGGAGAGACATTTCGGGTTTGAGAGGGCCAGGAAGGGGTTTCCGGGGGTGAAGGTGGTTCCTATCTGGGCCTGGAGGATCACCCAGTACCTTATGGGGGGTTACGGGGTCTCTACGGGGTTGACTGTGGCTGTGTGGTTTGCTATGGAGGGTTGGAAGGTCTGGATTTATGGGTTTGACTTTTTCGAGGGAATAGTGCATCATTATAGTGATAACTCTCCGAGGGGGGACCACGATACCGAGAGGGAGATGGGATTGATGCGGAAGCTACGGGATGATGGGCTGGTAAGAGTGTTTAAGAATTACCATACTTTGGAGCCTGGTAATAAATGAGGAGAGTCCTTAACGAGCGTGTGTTGTTGGTGGGGAATGGACCTTCCGCACTCTCCCTGGAAAAAGGTGAGGAGATAGATCGGTTTCCGTTTGTATGCCGGTTTAACGACTTTAAGGTAAGGGGGTTTGAGAGGTGGGTGGGTTCCAAGTGTACCCACTTGTTCGTGAACAAGAGGTGCGTCCCTGTGGCGGGGGAGAGAGAAGACTTGGGGAGGGTTGTTCATGCCTATCTTGCTGTAAAAGGGAAGTACGAGAGGGTTCCTGTGGACCGGATACTCCTGGAGAAATTCTCTAGAGTGGACAGGGTTCCGAAGTGGGTGTGGGATGAGACGTGTATGGCGATGGGGTGTGAGAAGCCTTCGTGTGGAGCGTTGGCGGCTATGATGTTTACCAGTATGAGGTGGGAGGTTTGGTTGTATGGTTTTGATTTTTTTAGGACGGAAGTTAATCATTACGGTGACTCTGTAAAGAAGTCAGAGTGTCACAAGGCGGAGAAGGAAGTGCCTTATTTTAGGGAAATGGTAGGAAAGGAAAAGATTTCTTTGTTTGGGAGGTATACGGTGTTATGAGTTATTTGAGTACTTATATTCGGTGCCATCAGAGGCTTAAGGGGTATATTAAGGGGAACCGGGGGATTAAGTTTTGGGATGCGTGGATACGTTATTTGGGAGGGGAAGGCGAATATGTAAGGGCTGGTTATCAGGACCCGGGGTGTGTGAAATCGACCCCGGAATGTCTATCGGTGCTGGAGATTGGGTGTGGGAATGGGAAGGTGTGTGAGAAACTGGTGGAGGAGTGTTTCTGTGAGGTGACTGGGATGGATGTAATTCCGGAAGGGATGTACGACAGGTCCGGCTATGCCTATGTCTCCCATGATATTACGGAGAGGTGGCCTTTCGAGGATGGCTCGTTTGACTGGGTATTGGGTTTTGATGTGCTGGAGCACATAGAGAAGGAAGACATCGAGGGAGTGGTTGGAGAGATTTCCAGGGTAGGCCGGAATGTTATTTTTTCTATCCCCCACAGACAGGCTCGGTCTCCCGCTCCAGCCGGGATTACCTCTCAAAACCTTCACCCTTTAGTTAGGGGAAGGGAATGGTGGCAGGATTTATTGGAGAGAGGGATGGGAAGGGGTTTTAAGTGGAAGGATCCCCTCCCTTTGGATGAAATGGATAAGGGGGAGTCTGTAACTCTTTTTGTAGGAGAACGGTATGTTTTATCTCCTGTGTGATTCGGACATCGGCGATCTGGCAACTCAGGTTGGGGTGGGAGGGTGTGTGGCTTATATTATTATAAAGGAGGTCTTTTCATTCTTGAGGTTGAAGGGGTCGAATGGGAACGACAAGGTAACGAGGAGGGAGTGCGATGACAGGATAGCATTGTGGAAGCAGTTGGGGGAGGAATTGAAAGAGGGTCAAAGGCTAACCTTGGATAGGATTACCCGTCTGGAGAATTATATGATTGAAAGGAACCGTGATGGATAACGTGAAAATAGAATTCCCGGTGATAGGCCCTTATATGGATTCCAGGAGTCCGATGAACTTGCAGACCGGGGTGTTCAGCAGGTTGGTGGGGGTGGATGGAAGGTATCAGGGGAGATTGCGGGCTTATCCCGGGAACAGACCGATCCACGATGCGGTCAGTTCTTTTTCAGAAGTCAATTACGAACCCACTTTTTTTAAGTATGCTTCGATGGTCACATACGATGGGAGTGACTGGGTGGCAATTCGCGGGTTTGTAACGAGGTTCCTGGTGGGTACGACGTATAAGATTCTATTTCATTATAATACGGTGGGAAGTGCCACCTGGGCGTCTCATTTGATTTATTCGGGTACGGACTCGGATGCCGCGAACGAGATGGACGTGTGTAGTTTTGGAAAGTATTTGTATACGTTTATAGACGGGTTTTCGGCTTTCCCAAAAGTAACTTACTACGATACAGGGAGTTCTCAGCTAACCACCTCTCAGATGGGGCCTTATGATGAGAATGGAGCTTCTATTATTGAACCGACTGTTCTCAGTGACGGGAGTATTGCCTATGCGGAGGATCAGAGCGATGGGTTCCTGAGTTTTAGGGGGTTGTATCAGGTGGCTTTTAGGGTGTACCACGCCGACCGGAATCTGTATTCCGGACTGAGTGCCATACTGAACGTGGATATGGACGGACAGGGTTTGGCGGGACAGAACTGTAAAGTGAGTGACTTGTCTTTGGATAGTGATTTTAACGATGCGGTGAAGAATACATATGATTATATTGACGTGTATCGGACGCCGAACCTGAGGAGCCCGGTGGATACGTTTTCGGGGGGGATCTTTTACAAGGAGGCCAGGTTTGCAATAGCCAGTTGGAACGCGATCACGGTAGGGACGCTGCATGATACGGCTTTGGTACAGCAGGAGGTTTATGATCCCTGGGCGACTCCGACGGATGTACCTCCCCACTCGGGGGCGTGTGAGTATTACAATGGATCGGTGTTTGCCGCGGAGGATCCGGATACGAATGGAGGGGTGGGATTGAGATGGACAAACCCCTACGTCGAGAACGCTGAAAATTTTGGGAGTCAATACAGGTATACTGGAAAAACTTCGGATGGGAAGGTGGATCAGTTTTTACAAGTGAATGACTACCTGGTGGCTAGTACGGGATCCGTCTTTTACAGGATCTTGAAGTCAGGAGGTTCTACCGGAGTGAATAGGTTTCAGGAGGGTAGGGCTCCGGTAAGTCGGAGGGGAATGACGGCAGCTAACAGCACCTTGGTGATGCTCACGTCCCAAGGATTAGGGGTTCTGGATGGAAATTCGGGGAATATGGGGATTGTCAAGACAGCAGATCGGGTATGCCTGGACGAATGGACAGGAGATCTCTCTAACATTACTGCCGCCTATGATGCCAGGATGGGGTGTACCTTCTTCCTGAACCCGGAGGAGAGGGAAGTTTTGTGTTTGTGGGATACAAATAATGCGGTAACTCTCCTGGAGGGGGCTCCTTTCATGTACGTTACGCAAGGGCCTTCGGTGGCAGCAAAGAGTACTTTTGGGGGGGATGACGATGGGGATAGTGTGAGGGCTTATTTCGTGACAGATGTGGGAAGGGTGGTTACTCCTGACTACGATCGGTCTTGGGGAAAGCATAGTATGCTGGGGTATGCCAGTGGGGAGGACGCCGGGAATAAGGAAGTGGAAGAGGGAGACACAAAGAGTGCTCTGGCAAGTACTTATGACGGAAGGTTTATATATATGAGTAGCGGATCCTATGCCGGGGAGTTCTCCTATGCAACGGGTGGAGGACTCTCGGGGATTACGGGGTTGGGAGGAGTCGGTTCGGAGTATTCGGTGGATCCGGTGATTACCAGGGTGAGATTCTGGCCCCTCCGGTTAGGGGAGGGGGACCGGTTCTCCCGGAAGGTGGTTAAGTCCATAAGTCTTTCCCTGAAAGTTTTATCGGGGTTTGACAGTGGGAGGGCCAAGAGGTTCAGAGTGGGACTGTTCAGGGATTGTGGGGGGGAAGACGACGACGACCTTGAAATAAGTGGCCTGGTGGAGTATAGTAGTAGTAAGAGCTTAACGGATTATGTGAAAACGCTGAACTGCGATGGAGTGGTGCTGGAACCTTATTTTGAGCATGGCAGCCACGGGAAGGATTTTGAATTGTCGGCTGTCCAGGTGATTACGAAGCTAGTGGAAACGTCCAGCCTGGAAGCATAGGAGATTGGCTATGTTCGCTACTTTACCTGGTATGACAAAAAGACAAAAACAAATCCGGAGGAGCATGGGGGTGGAAATCCCCGGAGTCCCGAGGACGGGAACTCCAATTATCCCTTCGGTGCCGGGAAGCGGTCCTGCTTATCGGAAACGACCTACGTTGGGTGGAGGAAGCAGGGGGGTTGGTTTTCCGGGTAAATTTGGAGTAACACAGAAAGGAGGGGCTCAGGAGGTGCCGGGTATGCCGGCTCTGACCCCTCCGGTAGGGAGGCCCGGATTCGGCCCTTTCAGCGGAACGACTCCCTCGCCTGCGGGGGAGGACCCTCGAATGAGGTTTCTGAGGGCAAGCATGATGAAGCGGGGAGGTAATGCCTTGGCACCTCTGGAATACGGCAACCAGAATCTCCCTTTAATGAGAATGGCGAAGGGAGGGACGGTACGGGAGGGGGAAGAGGCATTGGTGGGGGAAGAGGGTTTGGAGAAGGTGAAGGTAAAGAAGGGAAAGGCAAAGGTAACGCCTATCCCGGGGTCTGAGCCTTTCAAGTTGTATCCGAGTGAGAATGTTTCCATGCCTATGGGGGGGGCAGGCATTCGTCCCAAGTATACGACTCATCATTTGAACTTGGGGGGAAGAGGGACTGGTGAGGGGGAGAGAGGTGGAGGGGTTCCTTCGGAGCTATTGGATCCGAGGGATTGGTTCGAGAGTATTAAAGACGATATGGCTCTGGAGGAGCAGGCTATCGCGGAGAAGAGAGCGAACGAAGAAGCGGCGTTGGGGAAGGTGGAAGAGGGGATGGAGAGAGTAAAGGGTTCGAGGGAGGGAGCGGCACAGTCCAGAGAGGCGATGAGTAGGGGGATTGAGGAAAGGACAAGGAAGAGTGCGGAAGCCTTGACGGGGGGTTTGAAAAGCATGAAGGAGATGCCAGGGAAGGTGGCTCGGGCGGGGGAGGAAGCGGTGGGGCAGGTAGGGGCCGCTGCGGCGGCGTTGACGGCAGCGGGGGAAGGGTTCGAGGAGAGGATTGGAGAGGCGTCGGAGGAAATGAGAGAGAGGGGGGTGGAGAAGGCGGAAGGGTTGTTTGGAGATGTGGTGGGAAGAATTGAGACGTTGAGGACGGAGGATCTGGCTGCGTATCGGGACGAGACCGCTAACACCATTCAGGTTCAGAGACAGGCGATTGACTCTCAGTTCTCTCAGATGGAGCAGGAGGCAATGGCGGAACTGGCGGGGAATCCGGAGGCGATGGCCCTGGAGAAGCAAAGGATTAAATCCTTGAAGTCCCAGGCGATAGGTCAGTTGGGGGCTCAGGTGGGGATGCTGGAGAATGCGGCAATGGCCGATCTCCGGATGAAGTACGCGGGGCTGTATACGGAGGGGGCCACCAAGATGGCGTCTCTGGTGACGGATATGACAAAAGCCCTGGAGTCGGCTGCCTTGTCGGCCAAGACGGCGGCGGGACAGGCGTCGTTGGCGGCTCAGACCGCTGCGATGGGGGCCAAGGCTACGATGAGCGGGGAGGTACTGAAGGCCAGGAGTTGGGCGGAGCAAAACATGGCCCAGCTTGAATCGGCGATTACCACCGAGATGGGGAATCTCTTTCAGAATGCGACGCGGTTTGAACTGGCAAACGAGGCTTCACACCAGCAGTTGCAGCTTGCCTATCAGCAGGTGGAAATGGCGGGCTATAGTGAAATGGCTACTTTTATGAAGGAGATGTCGGTGGATTACGTGCCTACTTCTCCTTATTATGCGAAGGTTCTCCAGTTCTGGATGGAAGAAGATTCCAGACAAAGAAGTTTATCCTGATAAGGAGAGAACGATGGCAACCCAGACGGTGACCCAATCTCATGCGAATTTTCCCCCCACTGGGGAGGTTAGCCCTCTTAGTGGAGTGGGTTTGGCTCAGAATAATCTCTTCCAGAAGAGGAATGCGATGGCTCAAGTGGCCGTGGCTCAAATCCAGGCCCGGACTCAACGGAAAGCCCTTGAGGCGGAGGAACGGATGGCGGGGAGGGAAATTGATTCGAGGAGCTACCTGGCGGAGTTGCAGGCCGAGGAGAACCGGGCCTTACAGGCAGTTCAGTTGGATTTCGAAGCGGGACATCAGAGGAGTGAGCAGGACTTTCAGAGGGATTTGTTTGACGAGAAGAAGTCCTTCCTGGAGTCCCAGATGAAGAATTACAAGACAATGTGGGATGAGAGCAGGGAGGACCGAAGGGCTCAATGGGACGATCAGAAGGCACTCTTCAAGGACGAGATGAGGTTTAAGGAGTGGATGGCGGACCGGATGGATGCCTGGACCTGGATGGGGTTGGGGGTAAAGCTGTATGAGAACGAGGAAAATATGAAGAGGTTTCAGGGGATGATAAATCAAATGGGGGAGGATGCCAGGGTGTGGGAGTCCCACCGGAGGAACGTGGAAAAGGTAATTGGAGGGGCGGGGGAGTTATTGGATGGTTATGTGGAAGGAGGTTTTACGGACCGAGCAGTGGCTATGTTCGACAATGCGGCAAATCAATTTCCCGGAATGTTCCCGGAAGGAGAGGTGAACGAATGGGCGGTCCTGGATGCATTGAAGGAGGGAAAGATCGGAGCGGAGCGACTCTCCATGCTGAAGCAATGGATGGAACAGTTCGTGGAAAAGGGTGGTGCAATGGCCAATCAGGACGTGATCCTGGAGCAGCTAGCTCCTTTGGAGAGGGATGTATACAATTACCTGATGGATAACTATGTCTCGGAGGGAAAGAGTCTGACGGGGATGGAAAGTTCTCCGGGAACCAATAAGCTGTTTAAGGAGATTAGGGGGAAAGGTATTAAAGGAGGTTATCAGTTATATCCGGCCATAGATAGAGTGCTGGAGGTTATCAATACGGATCCGGAGGTGATGGCCCGGCAGAAACTCCTGGAGAGGTTGACAGAGGCAAGAGGAATCCTCTCGGCGATTGAGGGTGCTCCCTCGCTGGAGGCTCTGCCCGCCCAGTCCAGAGCGATTGCCCTGGAAGCTCAGGCAATCTCCGAGGGTAGAGGGGTTAGGGAGAGAAGATCGGACAGGTACAAGGGGGCTTTGAGAAAGGATGGGAGCTTTGACGAGGAGAAGTATAGGGAGTTGTTGAGACAGGATCTTTACGATAGTGGGAAAAAATTCCCTGGTCCTCACCAGATGTTTATGTATGGGAAGGATTGGATGGGGGATTGGATGGGACAAAGACCTCAGATGGGGGGCTCTCCTTACGGAGAAACCCCTTACCCTAGAGTGGATATATAAGGAGACTGATATGTTACCTTTGGTAGGTGTAGGTGCGAAGCTGGTAGGAGCATTGAAAGGACTAACATTATTGAAAGGGGGGAGTATACTGCTGTGGGCCTGGGGGGCCAAGGAGATACTGGATCAGTTGGGAGTACTGGATTTTGAAGGGAAAGCAGAGTTGAAAAAAACGGAAGTGAGAATGTTCCTGGAGGGAGAAGCCCAGAAGATCAAAGCCGAACAGAACAAGGAATATTATGATTTTATGAAAACCCAGGATAAGGAACTTTCTGAAAGGCTGCATCAGAAGGAAGCTCGACAGTACCAGAGATTGCTGGACACCCAGGAATTGGAGGTTATGGCTCAGAGGGTTCTCCAGGACAGGTATGCCGGTGGGATGGATGTGGCAGCGGGACTCTCCGGGCAGGGAGCTCTCTCTCCGGTATCGACTCCTTCCCCCAATCCGGTCCCACTTCCTCAATATCCGATAGCAAGTATGATTCAACTGTAAGGGGTGTATGATGGCAAAGTTCGTAGATAAAAGAAAACTGGTACTGGGAAAGACCCTTAAACCAGCCCTGAAAGTGGGGTTGGAGAGAGCCGCTGGGGGGCTAGGGGTAGAACAGTTCGTGTTTGGGACGGGGAGAGCCGCTCAGGTTCTCGACGGTCCTTTGATGAAGCTGGCGAGAGCGGGAGTAAAAGGACAACAGGAGGTATCGAGAATCCTTAGGGATAGGACGGTGGGGGGGTGGTTAAAGGCCCATAGTGGGGAAGCCTGGAAGGCTATCAAGAATAAAAAGAGTACATTACTGGGGATGAAAGCGAAAGACTTTGCAGAGGCAGGATTTCCGATGGGGATGAAGGCAGGAGGTGTTAAAGCGGGGATGGCTGTCGGTGAGGCGGCTAAAGTGCCCGGGATGCTTTCCAGAAGAATTCCCCTGGGGGTGGCCCTGCCTCTGGTTCTGCTGGTGGGGAGTTACCTGTGGAATAAGTGGTGGACTCAGCCCAATAAGGACGAAAGAATGCTGGAACTCTATAGCAGGAGCGTGTCGGAGCAGTTGAAGGGGATGAGGGAAGGTCCGAATCCGATGATTGTGGGGGCGTTGGAGAAATCGGTAGCGGCAAAAAAAGCGGCTCTCTACGGGAGTTCCGGGGAGGAAGCGGTAGCTCCCCCGACCCCTCTCTCCCAGGGGAATTGGCAAATGATTGGGGGAGGCAGTCCCGAACCGGGTATGGGGGGAGTAGTGGGTGAATGAAGGACAGGTTTATAACTTCCCGATGAATTTCTACGACAGGCCAACGGTGGCTTTGGCACGGTTGGTCGGGGGGGATGCCGATGCCGGGATGAAGGCCCTGTTCACCCCACAGGAGTTGACGCCTTCCGAGAGGAAGGACCTGGCCAGCCGGTTCAAGGGCAATAAGTTGATGGCGATGTTGGCTGACATCGCTACTAACCCTCTGGTAATTATCGGGGCCGTGCTTTCCATCAAATACCCTTTGAAGGCCCTCCCTTTGTTGAAGCGGTTTGATTTGGGGGGTCATATAGGGAAGTTGGCCAGACGGTTATCGGTGAACGAGAGAGTGTTTGGGGTTCCGGACAGGATCTTCGGAGGGTTTAAGGGTTTTCTGGACGATATGTGGAAGAAAGTGGAGGGGATCGCCAACTTCAAGGAAAAGTATACGCTGGATTTCAGTAAGGCGATAGGTGCCTTCGAACGAACAATGGGGAGGGGGCCAAACAAACAGGAAGCATCGCTCCTTTATCATGTCCTGGACGGAGCTCATACCTCTAAGGGGTACGTGGGTAAGAGAGTAATCCCTGTCATTCAGAAGGAATTGGGGGTGAATCTGAGGGGAAAACCCCTTCTTAATTTGAATGCCGTTGAACCCAAATTAAGGAAGGCTCTGCTGGACACGGCGGGAGAGATCAGGAAAGTGGAACATACGTTGTGGAGTTCCCTGCCGGAGAAAACAAGAAAGGTAATTGCCGCTCAGGCTGTTTCCCGAAACTCGGACCCGATGACTGTACTCCACAATATTACGGTGGGAGGGAAATTGACGAAGCTGAAGAGGGGAAAGTTGACAGCTGGAGGGATAGAAGCTCTGGTGGGGAAAGAAGAAACTTATTACGCCCCTCACTTTATCAAGAACATTCATTTCTATGCGGAGGGGAAGGTACTAAACGAGAGGATGGTAAGAAAGTTTGTGGAGAGTCGGCTGGCCGGACGCTCTTTCTCTCACTCCGTACTTGCCAGGAGAGGAATTACACTCCCTGACCTGGACGCTCTGGACGATATCGCTCCCTATCTAAATCAAAACGTACACAAAGCTCTCCGTTCTTACGAGGGGTACTATGCAGGACGGGTGAAGAGCGAAGTGATGGGGTATCTTAATCGTTTTTCGGGAGACCCCGCTATGTTGGAATTGGAGGTGAGCCGGTTCCTCACGAGGAAGTATGGGATGGCTCAGGCCAGGGCGAATCACATTGCAGTTTCCTTGAGTAAGTATGGGGAGGAGGGATTGGACCGGGCCATTGCCAATGTGGGTCAGATCCCTCAGTACAGAACGGATCTTATCGGTAACTTTCAACAGCATATCAATTCGATGGCTCCGACGTGGGCGGGGATTCAGCCCTCCAAAGTGAATAAAGGAATGACGCTGGATCAGAGCTTATATAAAGAAGCTAATATTATGAAGAACGCCGGGCACGGGGGGAGAGCCCGTTATAATCTGTGGGTAAATGACTACCAGCCCTTGTTGGCGGGGAGACGCACTCTCGCTCAAACCAAGCACCATCAGATGTGGCAGGAATTTAAGATCGGACTGTACGATTCCCTCCAGCAATCGGGGCTTGCCCGAAAAATCAAAGGGCAGGTGGGGGGAGGAAAGGTCTATAAGTTCCTGGAAGACGCCCTGGTAGGGGAACGATCTCCTGTCAGTCCGGGCTCGTTCGGGTCCAAACTCACGGCGTGGTTCTATCACGGAACCCTGGGGTTCAATCCCAGTCCACCTATTAAAAACCTGATGCAGCCGATCATCACCACGACGAATGTGTTTGGACCTTCCGCGACCTTGGGAGGGATGAAGAGATTGTCGGCCAAGTTCCCCGAGTATCTCTCCAACCTCAGGAAGTTCAAGGCGGCGGGGCAAACGCTGGGAATGGCGGACGAACTGGCAATGAAAAAAGTGTGGCCGGGTTTCGTGGCCCACAATCTCCAGATGTATCCTCAGCTTTCGGGGGCAATGGAAACGACTTCGGTGCCGGCCTTGAGGGCGGCCAGCCGGGCTCTGGAGGCGGGGAAGTCGGCCTCCATGTTTATGATGACCACCACGGAACGGTTCAACAGGCTCCTTACCTGGGAGACGGCTTTGGGAGAAGCGGTGAAGGAGGGACTGTGGACGGGGAAGGGTATGTTACCGGAAGCGGTAGGCAAGCTGGGAGCGTCGGCGGTAAGGCTTACTCAATTCCCCGCGGGGCTTATGGGGATCCCTCACGGGGTGCTGAACCTTCCCGGGCCTCTCCGTCAGTTCACCCAGTTCCCCATGAGGATGGTGGACTTCCTGGCAACCAGTACAAGGTTCGGGGGAGGAAACAGGAGGAACTGGGGCACGATAGGCAGGGCCATGACCAGCAGTGCGGTAGCTTATGAGGTGGGGAAACACGCACTTAACATGGATCTTAGCGGGGGTCTGTTATTCGGAGCTCTCCCGGAACCCTACAAGGGAGCTCCTTTCTATCCTTTCCCCTTTGTCCCTCCGGTGGTAAGCACGGCGGGAGCGTTGGCGTCGGCCGGTCTGCAAGGGACCACTGAGGGGCTCTCCCAGAGACTTAGTCCCTTGATACCGGGGGGGTTGGCGATGACGAGAGTGAGGAGATATGTCGCTCCGGACAGGGCGGACTACTCCCAATACAAAACGACGGGAAGAATCCCGGTATTCGACAGGAACGGTCTTTTGAAAGGGAATTATACGCCCACTCAGTTGTTCGCCCGCTCCATTGGATTGAAGACATTGGATGTTTCCCAGGAAAGAGAACTCACCGGGTACCTTATCAAACAAAGGGATATTATGAGGGAGTACAAGAGGGAATACCTGAACGCTTTGAGCCGGAACGATGTGAAAAGAGCAGAGGAAATCAAAAAGGAGTGGAGGGAAAGGTACCCGGAACTAGGACCGTTAAAGGTAAAGAAAGGTGAAATTGAAATGCTGGAAAAGAGACGCCAGGTGGCTCGGATGGAGAGAATTATGAAATCACTTCCCAGAGGTGCCAGGGCTTTGTTCGGACAACTCGCCGGGGTGTCTATGGCTGAGAATATTGTGGGGGATATGGAGAGGGGTTTGGATATAGGGATGTATCAGTGAGGGGGGTTTCACTCTGTTATGGGGAGGAACCCCTTACCTCTCTTATTGGCTTGTGGGTCAACCGCTGTCAGGTTGAGGGAGAGGGATAGGAGGTTGTCACTATCGGAGATCCTGACCGTGGAGATTCCCTTCTCTTCCAGGTACCTCAGCAAGTGGTTTACGTGGTGGGTTGTCGTTCGGGAGAGGGACTCTGTGCAGACCAGGAAACTGTAGGGAGGAAAAGGACTTCCCGGCCATGAAGGTGCGTTGACTCCAAAGGCTATAAGGGTGCGGTAGGAGTAGAGTCTATAGAGTTTTCCTCCGGGGAGGGAAGCTATCTCACAGACCCACATACTGGTATTCCGATGGGGACGGGTGAGACCGGCTGCGTTGAACCAATCATCGTTTCTAGGAAATAAGTGAGTCATAAAAAATCTCCGAGACATAAAAAACTCCTTGCCCTGGCACCTCTGTTCAAAAAAATTGGGTGTGGCCACAATGTTCAAATGCTGACCCAGGGGATTCCTAAAGTAGAACCTAACCTGTATACTACCTGTCGTGACCACACCCTCCAAGTTGTCTGGGTTACTGAGGGGCATCACCTCCTTTCTTGTTAAGACTGTCTTTTGGTCCTTCCCCGTCCTGTTTTCCTAGGGGCCTTGCAGCCCCCTCGGCCCCGGTTCGCTCGGACACCGCGGCCTGAGCCGTCCCGTTTGGGTACACCTTTTTTCGCCATCAGTCGCTGTCCTTTCCACCCGTTAGGGTTGGTTTCCTTCTTATAATTTCAGGTAATGTTATTTTTACGCACTCGCCAGGCTTGATACGGAGGTGGCAGGGAGTGTTGGCTTCCCATTCTTTTTCTGTGTAAATGAGCATAAGATGCCCACAAAAATATTTTCCACTCAGTCTCGGTTTATGCAAATACATTTCATAAGACGGCCCTTTATAATTGCTTCTCGCCAACCACAAATACCGTACTGGTTTTCTTTTTTTACTCATCAGTCGCTGTCCTTTCGTGGAATAATTATACCAAGGTCGAAGTCATAGTCACACTTCCAGCACTGACGTTGCTCCTTGGGGCTCCATGCTCCGCACTTGGGGCAACGCTTGTATAATCTTCCATACAATGTTTTTTCTTTATAGCCTACTTGAAAATCCATCATTCACTCCTTTCCATTTTACTTATAGAGCCCCCCCATTTTTTAACTTGTTTTACTGGCGGGGCAAAGTTCTTCCGGCATTTGTCGCAGTAATAGTGGACCACCTGTAGCCCCCCGTTGTACCACTTAATCCGCCATGTCGCTTTATTGTCGCAAACGTCGCATTCTGTTTTTTCTTCATTCATCTCGTGTACTCCGCTTCAATCTCTATTATGCCTAACGTGATTGTTTTTTAAATTGGTGGAGAAATTCTCCAAGCGGCGATCCGTGTATATTCGGCTTGTGCCCACACGGTCCAGAAGTCGGGCAATCTTCTGGTAATTCATTATGGGGATCGGCTTTTTCTTCATCGGTAGGCAAAACTAAATGCATACCCGAACTAGAATAACCCCGTAATCCATGATTTACGCTTAGCAAGTTGATGGCCCCACAATACGGACATTTACCACTCCATACATTGTAAGCGTCATCTAAGGTAAACAAAGCCTCCCATACTGTTTTTTCACATTTTGCACATTGGCCTGAAATATAATCACTGCTACTTCTTTGTTTTTGTAAATCAAATTGCATCATTTCGTATACTCCACATAGATTGTCTTTGTCCCCAGGGGATTCTCCAATACATTCGCCCACCATACCGGCAGGGCCTCAAGGTTGTACCCGCCCGGCTGGAGCCAATGGTCCGTAAATGTCTTGAGTATAAAAGTGCGGCCCCCGCCACGTGTGTGCAATTCTTTTGTATGAGGAGTGGACGTCGGTCCTTCAACAGCCAAAAAGTCTGATTTAGGTTTCAAAGAGCCAACTTCCTCGGCGGGGGCCGCAGTTACACTACCGACTGATCCTCCTCGAAAGGTCTTGGAAAGGTTGGATTCACCTGGCATCATCTCTTTTCCCGAGCATCCGGCAATTAAAAATAGTATGGCGAAGACCAGAAAAAACGCCAAGGCCATAATGATATATTCCCGAATCTGTATAGCTTCTTGTGGCTTTTTGCTTTCTGTGATAAGACTATTTATTCGTTTGTTTTTTTTAATTAACTCCTGTGCCAAGAAACGGCGGTTTTTGTCACACTCAAGATACGCCTTGTAATAATACTTTTCCTTCTCCTCTCCCGGTTCCGGACGTCCTGCGTTGGTGGTCATCATTCACCGCCTTTCCTGAGTGCTATGATCTTGCCGATAGGACAGTCCTTGCTGTGGTCCGGCCGTTTGTAACCACAGCAGATACACGACCACTTTATCGTTAAGTCTGGGTTGTAGTCGTACTCCCAGCAATTCTGCGACAGATCATCAATAATTTTGTTCGGTATTTCCGTTGTGTCACTCATGTTTCGTTCTCCGCCCGCCCCGACTATTTAATGACTCCACACTCTTCCACGCGGTGGAATTTGTTGGCCTCGCCTTTGATTGTATCTACGATATTACGGAACCAATCTGATTCGTTTCTTAATCTGCACACATGATAAAGTAACTGGCGGACCAATCTGTCATCCACTGTTACGTCAAAACTCCCGCACCAGAGCGGCCAGCAAGAGTAGTCCAGGTTCGTTCTGCGCAGGTCCGCCCAGCTCAGGTACGCTTCGCACAGTTTCGCTTCGTACAGGTTCGCTCCTCGCAGGTCCGCTCTGTTCAGGTTCGCTTTGCGCAGGTTCGCTCCGCGCAGGTTCGCTCCGCACAGGTTCGCTTTGCGCAGGTTCGCTTTGCGCAGTTTCGCTCTGTACAGTTTCGCTCCGCTCAGGTTCGCTTCGCTCAGGTTCGCTTTGCGCAGGTCCGCTCTGTTCAGGTTCGCTCTGCTCAGGTTCGCTCTGTACAGTTTCGCTCCGCTCAGGTTCGCTTTGTGCAGGTTCGCTCCAGGCTTTATCTCATAGCCGTTGATAATCATTTTTGATTCCTTTCTCTCTGAACACTTTTTTCCAAGCGGCCAGGACGACGGCCTCGTAAGATTTCTCGTGTATATCAAAACTCACTGCGTTCCCGGTGGCTTCCTCTTGTACGCCGTCAAGGTCATACACGAGGTCACTGGATATAGGAAAACACATTTCTATGCTGACATTATTCTTAATCGCCCAATCGGCCAGTTCTCTCCGCGCCGCCGCCGTGATGGAGTCGAGGGCCATCGTAAGGGAAACTTCCGCGACCTCGGCGGAGGAAGGGCAGACTATCACGAACCTTCCTCCGATAGTCTCCCCGAGAGAATCCCAGATGAGGTCTTCTTTGTTGTTTAGGGGCCACTGTTCTTTCAGTGCCGCCCACTCGCTGATTAACTGTTTCGTTTCTTCGGGTGGCATGGCCGCTCCTTTTCCAGGGTATAGGATACACATTTGGGGCAAAGATAACTCATGGCGTCTCCTTTAGCATTTCGAGGATTTCATCAATTTCCGCAAACTCCTCCCATTCGTCCTAACAGGCAACGTCGCCGTTTATCAGAACCATTTCGGACCACCCAAAAAACTCATTTCCTCATTGAACGGGTCCGGGATCGGAACACACACAAATTCGTTATGAAATGGAATTGTGTATCCGTTTTCTAAATCCAAACAATAAACATTTTTTTTATCTCGTCTATCAGTTACCACGTATCTTCGCCCATGTATCCTAGGATGGTTAAAAAAGTCGGCGGGCTTTAATTCTTGGACTTCCTTGAGCCACCCTTTTTCTTCCTTTTTCTCGTCGGCCGGTTTCGCGTCCGCCGGGTCGGAGGAGTAAAGAATCGCATCCGGCATTAAAAACACAGAATTTCCGGTCTGGCAATTTATAAACTGATAATCTTTGTTCAGTCCTGATTCTACCCTTAAAACCAAATCATTATATTCGCTACGCCTATACGTTTTTCCTGTTTTTGTTTCCTTTGCTTTGATCGGCTTATCAAACACTGCCGGGTCCAGCTTGGGAACGTGGTCGTGGGAATTGAACCAAGCAGCAAAGAGCGGGGCAAGCTCTTTCTCGCTTTTATAGGCAGGGTTCGGGATGTCGATCAATTTAAGTTTTAGGCTGGAGTCACCAAAACGCAAGCGGTTCCCGTCCGCCGTTACTGTTTGCCTGAAATATTCATCAATATCAAACTTACTCATCTTTATTCTCCTTATTTTCCTTAAAATGGCCGGTGGCCTGGTTGAAAAGTTGGATGGTGGAGAGAGCTTCTTCGTGGGAGGGATAGTTGGGGTCTTTGTCGTCCCAAAGAAAGAGAGAGGCGATGACCAGATAGTCCGAGTGCCAGAGTTCCACCCATCCGCTTTCCGGAGGGTCTCCGTTTCGTTCCCAGGAGAGTTTCAGGTAGTAGTGTTCGTCTGAGTTCATGGAATTCTCCTTAAATTTCCTGAAGTAATAGCGGGGGCAGGATTCGAACCTGCGACTTCCTGGTTATGGGCCAGGTGAGCTTCCGGACTGCTCTACCCCGCAATTTTTTTCTTCCCCCCTGGGAACCTCCCTGGCAGGTCACGAGTCTGCCAAGAGGGGGTATACCCCCCTCCCCGGTGTTCTACGTGTCCGGGGGAGGCCATTCAAGGAGCACCTTCCCCAAGGAAAGGAAGCGGACCAACTTTAACCCTTTCCCCGGTTAGTGTTTGTCTGGTTGTTTTTCAGGAAGTCCCCGGATGGCACGGATAGCATTTTCAGCATCCGGACCTATGAACTCTGTCAGGATTTCCTTCAGTTTCTCCCAGGTCTGGGATACCTTGGGGAGCTTCTTCCATTCCTCAAGGGCTTTCACTACGAGGGTGGTTGTGGTGTGGGAGTTGATGGCTTGTTTTCGCTTAATTAGTCCAAAAACAATCCCCACCAAACTAAGGAGAGCTCCCGTAAGGGGATGCCAGAGGGAAACAGCGGCACCCGCCGATCTTACGATAGGTTCGGCGGTCTCCGCTATCCCCCTGATAAGGATGTAAGTGCCATCGCAGGGATCCAGGTACCGGGTTCCGGTAAGGGGATCTATTTTGATAGCATCGCACCCCATCAGGAGGACAACGAAGGTTCCCAAAAGGAGACCTACTACGATCTTAAGGATGATTTTCTTTTTCATCGTTCTTATCCTATGAGGGTTTTTCATCGAAGTCCATAAACCCTATGATGGATTCCTCCCGGATGAACCTGAATGTCGTCGTAGCATTAGGAACAAGGAAAGGAATCCCATCATAGGGGACGATAATGACAACGTCTCCCTGCTTGTACTGGGAGACCTGCGGCCCTATATCCAGGACGGTGCCATAGGTGAGCTCACGACGGCTCATCTCCGGAAGAAAAATCCCTCCTTCTGAGATGTCAGGGGTTTGCTGCATCTTCAGAAGGAGGAAATCTTTCACGGGCCTGGGGTTGGCCGGTGCCGATTCCTGGGGGTTACCCTTCATCGGATGTCTCTTCTTGAGCATCGCTCTCCGTATCTTCCTCCTCGACGAGCTCCAAGAGAGTCACGTCGTGGTAGTCCGGGTTCTTGCGGTTGGGAGCGACGCGGAGAACCCCAACTTTCCCGGAAAGCTGAGATACGATCTCGTGGAGGGCTTGAGAATCAGAAGGGGGCTCGGCACCGGTTATCAACCGGGCCACAGCCTTGAGGATTCCCCACCCAAAGCCAAGGCCGTTGATGGAATACTCGAAGACTTTCTGGTGGTACTCCCCTTCGGAGAGGATAGTGACTTTCCACGACCAGAGTGGGTAGGTTTTCTTCTCTCTGGTGGAGTTTATCCGGGTATCCGTTTCCCCGAAGAGACAAACATACTCCCCTGTCGGGGGATACCAACGCCCTTTGGCTTCTTCCTGTTGCCTGCATTCCTCGTTCACTTGCCGGAGGATGGATTGGAATTGTTCATCCATAACGGTACGTTCCTTTCTGAGTAAAAGTTACTGGTTTTCGGTTTTTTTGATTTTAGCACATTGATCCGTATATACTTTATCGAACTTGTCCCACCCCCCAATACGGGGGAGTTCCATCTCAAGGGACATACCGGGTAGGCGATTTTTTGTTTCCGGCATGATGGTACTGTCGGCTGTCAGGAGATGAGAGGTTCGCTTGATTTTTTTGGAGGTGGCTATTTTCTTTCCTTCAACGACTATGATTTTCCCTTTGACGTCTTCCAGGAAGGTCTTCTTGTTCACCCCTACGAGGAAGTCGGCTCTTTTTCCGATTATCTTTATGAGCCCAGGGGGTGCGGAAATGCGGAGACCGGTGTATTCCGTACCGTCGGCGGAGCGGAGAGTTTTCTCTGTGATGTGAGAACTGCACATCCACGAGTATCCCCACTCCTCCAGGGCATCGAGGGTGTCCGACACGGCAGAGTAAAGGATAGCCGTTCCTTTACCGTGAGTGCCATACTCGGAGATGGTCCGGAGGGGAACGATCTTTCCGTCGGAGTCCTTCTCTTTGGAGTATTCGATGGAAAGGTTATCGTCGAAGATGGGGAGAAAATCGTCGATGGTGTCGAACCCGATGCACTCGAAGTAACGTCTGCCGGCCCTGGAGTCCTTCTCAAGCTGTCCGAGGATGTCGGTGAAATCCTTCCAGGTAGGAGGATACTTGTGGTGGGCTTTGGGACTGGAGACAAAGGAACCACTATCTTCTCTACTGAGGACGAGTGTTTTGGGACGACTCATCATAAAAGTACTCTTCCCAAATCCGAACCTGGCTGTGATGAACATACGGAGACGAGTGGAGGGAGGAGGATCAAAGCCTTTCTTAACCCCAAGGGTTTTCCAGGCTTGGGGGAGAGGGGGAGGTTTGGAGGGATCGGTAGAGTGGAATTTACCCGCTTCCCCCACAGTGGTTTGGGACGTAGCCATTAAAGTGCTCCTTACAACATGGGGTGTTTCAGTTCCTGGACAAAGTGCCTTTGGATGGTTTCAGGCCAAAGCCTGGGGTTTGAGGTACACAAATCTAGGTAATCGCAGGGCCTTCCATACCAGTCGATGCAATGCTGAGCTCGACGGGGGTATAAGGTCTCCAGCTTCTCGATGGATTTCTCGTCGATCCCCTCCAGAAAGGGGTCGGGGAGAGACAGAGTTTCTAGGATGGGACGGAGGGAGTGAGAAAGGTTGGCGTCGGAGTCCTCCAGGTAGATCATGGTCTCCTGAACACAAGGCTCCACTTCCTGGACGTCATACCACACCTCACATCTCTTTACGTAAGCCTCCCAGTCTTTATCTTTCTTACAGTACCGGATGGTGGGTTTTCTTATGATATTGAGTTGGAATCCCTCTACCTTTACCTCTTCCATTCCCTTGTCTTTAAGCCATTGCGTGGCTATGAGACGGTAGACCCGACAGGCGTTGGAGTAATGGTAAGAACGGGTGATCTGGTTAGGGTCGAAGGAAGTAGTCTTATAATCCTGGACGTAGCAGCGGTCGGGGGGGTAGAGAACGAGTCGATCAATTACTCCTGTGATTTCCAGTCCAGAAGATCCCAGGTTTTCCATCCAGTCAGGTTTATAATTCCAGGACAGTTCCCTCCCCAGAACTCTCATGGTTGGGGGGTCCGAGAATCTCCTCCAGTAGACCCTGGCCATTGCTCTCGCTAGGGGGGCGCTCCTGATAGTCTCATCGACGGACTTCTGTACCTCCCCGGAAAGGTCTCCTTCCTCTGCGATGATTCTGTTGAGGGAATCTATCTTTTTGGTTATCTCGTCCTGGACCACCTGGAAATCCCCTTTTCCGTACAGCATATACAGGTGGAAGATCTTGCCGACGGAAAGAGCCTCAGAGGTTCTGGGAATCCTGGGGTAGAGATGGAGCTTGGAGCGGAAGTATCCCTTTCGGGGACAGAGTTGGAAGGTGGTAGCCCCGGAGGGAGAAAGCGGAGAGCTTACATCCCGGACACCCAGGGCATTGAGGAGAATAGAATCGGATTGGGTCATCATGGTTGATTTCCTTTAGGTAAAGAGTTCCCCCGCCGAAGCAGGGGAACCCCGGAGGCAAACAGAGGATGAAGGTTTGGTTATCCCGGAAAAGGGATCACATCATAGAAAACCGTCAGGTCGATGGCCCCGGAGGAGACCACGTGAAGGGCACTGTTCCGGCCCACCAGAATTCCGTGAGGATAATTATTCTGGAGGTTGACCGTAGCTGTGAAAGAGAGATCCGCATTGATCTTGAAACAACTCAGGTCGTCCCCGACATCTCCCTTGTCGAAGGGGGGTCCCCCGGTCACCCAGTCGGCGTTGGAGATAGTCCCGTTCAGGGTTCCCATAATGTCGTAGGCTGTGGTGCTAACTCCCTCGTCCAGGTTCACGGCGACACTTAGGCCGGTCTCGTCCCCATCGAATTTCTGACCCACCGGACGGCCCATTCCATCTGTTATGTAGAGAGCCTTGATAGGGGTGAGAGTAGATAGGTCGGCGGCCTTCCAGAAAGCGAATTGGGAAAGGAGGATCTCATTGTCGTCCACTCCGGTTACTACAAGGGTCTCGTCGCTTCCATCCACGGCATCCGCCCAATCGGTGAGATCTCCACTGAGATCTCCGGCGGTGTCCGTACCGTCCACATATATGTGAATTCCGGCGTCGTCCGAACGGTCCACCAGGATAAGATAGTGATGCCACTTCCCGTCGTTCGTCACGAAGGTACTGGTACAGGTGACAGGGGTTCCACTTTCCTCGTCGATGGAGATTTTAAGATAACCCGAACTGGTGATCTCGATCTTGTATCCGTTGTCATCCGCCACATCAAATTTGTCGATGAAGGAGGCATGGGTGGGAGTAGTTGCCGTATACTTCATCCAGAAAGAGATGGCAAAATCCCCCGCCGCCGCCGCACCGGGTTCGATAGCAGCGTTATCGGCAAAGGTAAGGGTCTCGTCCGCTGCATTAAACCGTAAGCAATCTCTCCTCAGAAGGTAGAGGGTACGAGCGGCTGTCCCCCCGGTCAGATGGAGTCCTTGGATAAGGTAAGTCCCGGAATCCCCCGGATTGGGGAGGACTTCGTTAAGTCCGGAGGCCAGGGTTTTCACATAAGGGGACTTATAAACAGAAGGAATTCTGGTCATCGGATCGCTCCTAAAAAGCAGAGGAGGAGGCCACAGCCGTACTGAATACCTCCTCGCCCTGGCACCTCTGTTCAAAAGTAAAGTGGGAGTCCCATGTACTGTCGTACCGGGGGACTCCCACGGCACGCAAAAAGTGAGTGAGAATTCTTTGTGTTTTATCCTGTTTGTTTGGCGTTCTGTTCATTGTAGTTTATGATAGCGTAAGATACGAATAAATGCAAGAGCATCCTCCCAACCTCTCTCCTATGGCGGGAGGTTGGAGAAGGGGGGATGAATATGAGATTGAACCCCATAGCTCCACAAACAGTAAATAATCGTTGGGAAAGGAAGTCAGGATTCTTTATGTAAAGACTCTTTTTGTAGAGTTGGTGGGGGCCTTCCTCCACCAGAAGGACCGGGTACTTACAGGCAGAGGAAAGTCTCTTAAAGGCTCTTCCCTGCCGGTGCCGGTCCTCAGATAAGAAGTTAGCGGCCAGTTCCTTGAAAGTTCCTTTTCGCTCCACAATACAGAGGTCAGGATAACAGGAGAGCCTATAATCCCCGGCATCCAGACGGATTTTACGGGTTTCTACCTTGGAGATAAACTCCTCCGCGGTGAAAGGATCCCGGAGAGAAATAGAGGAGGGGAAGAGGAGAGGGTAATTCTCCCGGCTGTCTATATCCACTTCCAGCGTTTTTGGGATAAATAGGTCTCTCAATAGGGCTCTCCGACTTCCTTGATTTCATATCGGAGGAGGGGCAGGACGGGGCCACCCCATAATGTTTTTGAACTGTTCTGAAGTTTAACATATAAAGGGGGTCGAGTCAAATTTTTTCTAAATATTTTTTCGAGAGCTTTTCTGGTGGTCCGGCCACCCCGGTAGTCAAAGGTGATGGAATCATAGGTTTGGGTGGTGATGAGAGCGGGAATCCCAAGTGAGATTGTATCGTGGTACACCTTAAACTGGGCATTCTGGACAATCTGGGCGGAGAGGCACTGAACGGGGAAGTTACATATCTCGTTAATATAGGTTGCCTCGATGACACCTCTACCTCCGGGGAAACGGCGGCTCCACCCCGTAGGGAGCTCCAGGTAACCGGTCTCACTGGCCTCTTGAATGAGAGAGTCCTGCCACCTCCTGAATGCCTTGTATTCTCTGTCATACTCCAGGAGGATCCCTCTACATATATCGAGGCTGAAGGTCTTCTGGATAGTATGGAGGAGATCAAAGTCCTGAGAGGCCGCGGCCTCTTTGATGAGGGTCTCCCGGTACTTGGAAGCCCCTCCTCTGTACTGGACGAGGAAGTTGAGGGTCTTCCCTGCGAATCTCCACACTTTCCTGAACTCCGGAGAGGAGGGATCGACCCTGATATTCAGGTAGTTGGTGATCCTCAATCCACTCTTGGAGTGGGAATCCACCCCCCTATCCCATTCGTCCAGCATCACGGAATCCTGAGAGAGAAAGGCCGCTATGACTCTCTCTAGTTGGGAGAAATCCACGGAGAGAACCCTACCGCCGAGGAAGCGGCTCTTCATGCAGTCGTTCACCTCGCTGGGAAAGGTCTGGGCTCCGGGTTTCGTACAGGTGATCCTCCCCTGAATGGTTCCTTTGGAGTCGGAACCCCCTTTGCGGGAGGAACTGGGAACGGGATGCCAGGAAGGATAACAGACGGGGGATTCCCTGGAGAGAATTCCTTTGGGGGGAGAGTTAAGGAGGGGCTTGTAATAACCGGTCAGTAGTTTGGAAAGCCCGGTGTGTTTATATAGAGAATGAAGTAACAGAGGTGCCAGGGCTCTAAGTTGCGTGAGGGCAAATTCCAGATTGCTCTTTCTGATAGAGAGCTTTCTTTCCTTCTCCGTCCACTCCACTGAGGGAGATTTGAGGAGGCCCTCTTCCTGGAGGAGCTTCCAGAGGTAGTCTCTCTTGGAAGAGTCGGAACCCTTCCCGGAGAGGGTAACCCCCTTTGCCCTGGCACCTCTGTTCAATTCGTTTATTTCTTCCGTGAGGGAGTTGAAGTGGTTTTGTAGGCGGGGAATACTCATGTGAATTCCGTTCTCTCTCATGGTGAGGAGGATACGGAGGAGTTGATCCCGGTGGTTTTTGCAGGTGGAGGAGAGTTTGGGGGAGTCGAGGCCGTATTTTTCCCGGATTCTCTGGAGGAGGATACGGTGGGCTTTAAGGGTATTGACGGAGTCGATGACGTTATAGAGGTGGAGGTTGGGATCGAGTGAGTTGGCGGCGTTCCCTTTTTTGGCGGTAACGGGGGATTTGTGGTAGGAGGTAAGCCCGAGGAGGAGGGAGAGTGGTTTGAGAGATTTCTCGGGCCGTTCCTCGAACTCAAGGAAGTTGATTATCATCAGGTCGTCGAGGAGGATGCGGGGACCGTTGGGATGGAGACCCGTGTGGTAGTGTATGGTGGGATCGCAGTGCCGGAGATAGGTAAGATCGAAGATGAGGTTCTGTCCGAGGAGAGTGGACTGGTGGAATCGAGCTCCCTGGAACCATCGGTGGAGGGAGTGACGGTCCTGGGGGTCGTTCCAGACATAGAGTCCGGAGTTTATGTTTTCCTGGGAGTCATAGTAGGAGAGAGCCACCGTGACGATGAGTTGATCCCGGGGGATATGGTCTATTACTTCAGACTGGCGGGGGTGAAATACGGTTTGGTCCTGTCCCTCCAGGATGCCGTAGGTTTCTATGTCGAGGGATATGAGGGAGGGGAAATTCATAGGGTTTCCTTTCTCTTAGGTGGAGATTCTGGAGAGGAAGAGGAGGTTCTGGGTGTAGGATACCTGGAGGGGGTTGGGTTGGCGGCTCTCCGCCCCGACCGTGAAGTGGTTGAGTACCTTGTGGTACCTGAGGAAGCTTCCCAGGTTTACTTTGCAGCCCTTTCCTTTGCCGGGGGAAGGAATTAGAGAAACACACCCTTCCTGGGGGTCTGAGAGGGGTTTGATGACAATCTCTTTGTCGGGGGTGATTCCGACGATGGCGAAGTTTTTGCCGGTGAGGTGGAATTTCCGGAAGGCGGCGGCGTTGAAGTAAACCACTCCCTTTCCGTTGATGCGGATTCTGGGGTGAGGGGAGGCGGAGGTGCGGAAAGTCTTCCAGTCGAGAGAGAAGTCGATTTCCTCCAGATTACGGGGTTTGAAATCTCCAGGGTAGCTGGAACTCATGGGGTAGTTCGTTTTCATGGGAACTCCTTTGTGTTAGGGAAGGTAAGGTTGTAGATGTCTTCGAGAGTTTGGTAAGGTATGACGATAGCTCCGGAGGAGGGGATAATGGAGTGAAAATTGTAGTAGTATAGAAAAATAGAGATAGCGGCGAAGAGAGTGGTTACTTTTCCCTGGATGCGAACCCGGTGAAGAGGGTAGGCGTTGGAGGGTTTGTCGGGGAGGAACTTAAGGAGGACTTTATTGTCTTCCAGACTCCCTAGGAGGATGGATTGGCTCTCCCGAACATTGTGGATATCCAGGAAAGGAGTGTTGAAACGAAGGTAGCCGTGGACGCCAAGGGTAATGAGGGGAGGGGTGGTTTTTTCTTTTCTCATTTCTTCCTTTCGAGGCTGTAAGTCGGGGGTTGGAGGTTTCGGGTGAAGCTGGGAGGGGAGGAGGGCTGGGAGTTGGAGTGGGGGTATTTAAGATAGTCGAGGAGAATTTTCCAGTGCTCGGTGACGGCGTGAATGAGTTGAGGTTTACGGCCCGGCTCCAGGATAGCAGGATTGTAGGTGAGGAAGACGGTGGGGTGGGGGGGTTCGGGGAGTCGCTCCCTTTGGAAGGAGAATGCTTCAGTGAGAGAGAGATTGAGGAGAGAGCGGCAGGTAAGAGCTCCCTGGATGAAAAGAATGAGGAGGGGGTACTGCTCTGAGAGGAGAGAGAGGTCGTGGAGGGTGTATGGTTTGCAGTAGTTAGCATGAGTTTTGGTGGGTTTGGAACGGAACCCGGGACGGCACCGGACAATGTTGGTTAGGTAAATGTCGGAGTGGAGAGGGAGACCGGACTCTTCTATGAATCCTCTGAGGTATTGACCTGCCATGCTCGCCCACAACTTGTTCTGGCTGTCCTCGTAATAGCCGGGGTGGTCCCCACAGATGAGGGTAGCTACCTTCCTGGAGGGATAGCCTTTGCCGTAGGGTTCGGTGGCCATCCCGATGTGGGTGCAGGTTTCCCGGTGGGGGCATTTGGGGTGGGAACAGTCGGAATGCGATGGAAATTTTATCATGGTTCTTTCCGGGTTAGGTGTTATTAGGGGGATAGCTCGTATATTCTGAGGCGTTCCTCCATTTCCTCCTCGTCGGGGAGTATGGTTTGAAAATCTCCACACCACTCATCCCAGGGGACTGCGGGCCAGGCGGAGAAGTTAGCTTTTTCATTGTAGAAGGGAGCGTGTTTTTTACACCTGAGAAAATGGTTAAACGTTTCTTTTAGAGGGTCGCCGAAACGGCAGGTTAGACAGCAGGTCCGTCCCCACGAAAACTTTGTTTTGTCTTTTGGCATGGGTTGCCTCCTTAAAGGGGAAGGTGGGGGAGTTTGAAGGTTTTCCCCAAGGTGGGGTGACGCTCTATCTCTCTACGGAGGTATCGGCGGAGAAAGAGTTCCAGGCGTTCGCAGGTGTCGGAGGAGATCATGGTGCAGTTCCAGCCGGGACGGAGACGTTTGGCCTCGGCGAGAATGAAGTCCCGGAGGAGACGTCGGTTGATAAGGTGGATTCGTTTACTCATTGGGTGTAGTCCTGTCTGGCTGTGGTATCCAGCCTTGGAGGGGAGAGGTTGAAAGACATACTGATGAGATCCACCATGAAGTCATATGAGATTAGAGGAAGATCTCTGAGGTACTTGGTGTACTGGGAGACCAGGAGGGAGCCTGCGATACTGGCACAATAGTAGGTGGAGCGGGCCGTACACGATCCGGGGACAATCTCCCTCTCGGGAAAGAGGGTGGAACTGTAGTAATCGAGGGACCGGGGTTTTTCGGGGAGGACGGTGAGGATTCGCATGGTTTCGGAGAGCATCCGTCCGTCCGCCCAGAATTTTACGGAGGGTATGGGAGTGGTTCCCTCGAAGACGGACCGTCTGGCGTCCATTTTGTCCACGCAGGAGAATACGGCGAAGGGTTTGAAACGCCTGACGTAGCCGGGGGAGTAGTATTGGGGGATAAGGGAGACCTCGGCCTCTGGGTTGAGATCTTCTATTGTTTGGGAAACGGCTCCCACTTTGGAGAGCCCAAGGTCGCTTAGTTTGAATCCTTGGGGTCCGAGGTTCTCGATCTCTACGATATCGGGGTCGATGAGTTGGAAGTGCTCGACTCCAATGTGGGCGAGATTGACGGCAACCTGCCTCCCAATAGCTCCCACGCCAACGATGGTCACTCTGTTGGCGGAGAGACTGGAGGGGAGGAGGTCCTGTTGCCTGATAAAAGGGGAAGGTTTTTCACTCATAGTGTTCTCCTTGTCGGTTAGATTTATTTGCCTTTTCCGGAATGTTTCTTTAATTTTTGGAGGATGCTTTTCACTCTCTCGTGTAAGGTAGGTTTACCTCCATCGAGGGATAGGGAACTGAGAATCTGGGCGTAACTCTTTTCATCATAGAGGAGCCGAAGGAGGTTTCTTTTTTCGGATAAGGTAAGAAAGGGAAATTTCTTGTTGAGATGGAAATCCAGGGTGAGAGATCCAGGAGGGGAGACAAGGTAGAGGAGGATGCGTTTTAATTCCTCGTCCGTTGCCTGGTCCCTACAGAAAAGGAGAGCCTTATCCACCGCATTGTTAAGGATGGACTCGTCTGGTTCCACATCTTCTGCTGAGATAATCACGTTGGATCGTGCATACCCACCCGGGAAAAGGGTATAGCCCGCGGCAGGGAGAGAAGTCATGGGAGTAACGTAAGTGTCATACTCTTCCTTCCAGGGTTTCGTGTTGAATCCGATCTCTTCGGGGGAAGAATAGTCGATGTGGATGGGAAGGTGGATGCGGATGGGGATGGGTTGATTTATCTGGAGCCGGCAGTAGTAAGGAACGCCGTTGGAGGAATCTGCATTGGAAACAATGGCCATGATGGCCCAATCGGCGTCTCCCAGGGCCTCCTGGAATTCGTCCTCGTCGTGTTGTGAGGGGGAGGGAGTTCCTGCGAAGGGATGGGAGTGAATCCATATCCGGAGGCAACGGCAGGGATCCGCGTCATATTCCTCTATCATTCGGGAAAGGTAGAGGGCAAGGGCGTTGTCCCCTTTGGTTTCGAAGGTGGCATGGCCAACCTTCTGATCGAAGAGGTGGACATCAATCACCCGGAAAAGGTTCTCCTCCGAGGACAGTCCAAACACGGAAACCTCCGAGTTCTCTAGATCTCGGAGGTAGAGTAGTTTGGCCCAGGCCAGAGGAGTAAAAGTCAGGGAGGGAATCTTGTCTTTGGTGAGATCCTCCCACGTTGTGGGAATTGAAAAAGACATAGTGGTCTCCTTTCTTGGGAAGTGGAGAGTTAAGAGTTAAGGGTTAAGAGTTAAGGGTCAAGACGTGTCGTAGATAGGATGATAGGCGGTTCTCCGAAGGAAGAAGAATCTTCCGGTGGATTCTGAGAAGAATTAGGTTCTTTAGGTTCTTCAGGTTTTTCTTCCGTTTCTTCCTCCAAGTCCGTGGACCGCCCACAAGAGGGACACTCGTAAAAACCGCTGGAATCTATGCTGAGTTCGGAAGCCTCGTGGAGGTTACACCAGGCTGTACCACACTCCTCACAATAGAAGAGTGCACAGTTAGTACAGATTCCATCAATACAACCTTGATGGGAGCAGTTGAGGAGGTCATCTGGTAAGGAAGGCTCCCCGCATCCCCGGCAGGTCAGACCTCCCCAATCCCTGAGCTGAGCCTCCCCATAGGCTTGGGAGGCGATATAGGTCCGGAGCGTCCTATCGAGGACTCTAGCGGCTTCTTCTATCATCCCGGCTTTGAGGGCATTTTTGAGGTGGAAACGCGTGGAGCCGTGTTCCGTTGAACTTCCCATACAGAGGGAACCCTCTGCGGAGACGTGAGGGTGTATATGGTGAGGGAGACGCTCGGACCTTTTGGCGATGTCCAGGAGTTCCACCTGGACCCTAAAATCGGTGTGTTTCAGGCAATCCGGGAATGATAGGAAGGTATACATATCTCCCAGTTCGACGGTAACTTCCTCTGAAGAGGAAGATAGTTCCACGTCTTTGTGGAGGAAGCGAATAATGAAAGCGTTCGGGGTCTCAAACTCTATATGAGGCGAATAGATATCTTTCATCCTACGGAGTTGAGGCACGAGGAGTTTCTGGGTTACAGTGTCCGGGGAGAAGAGTCCCTCCTCCCCGATCAGGGAAGCAAGCTGGGGAGGGAGAGGTGCCAGAGCTTCCGAGGCCGACTGGAGGATACCGTTCCAATGGGCGGGGGAAAGTTCGGTTTTTCCAGTCTCCGCTACAGAGGAGATGTGTGGGAGATATTCCCTGACAATAAGGTTCAGGGACTCGTTTGCTTTCTTCAGAACCAAGGTCGGGTCGGGAAAGCAGTTCACTATCATACGGGCTACTTCCTCCGAGGTAAGCCCGGAGGGGGGAGTTTTAGAGGTAACATCTGATTCTGACATGGTATTTCTCCTGTTTGGTTTTGGGTCAAGAAAAGAGAGGATGGGGGATCTCTCCCCCATCCGATGAAATCGTCCTGGTCAGGAGCCCCCGATCTTACCGGGGGCCAGGACAATCAGATCCCCATCTGAGAGGATAGGATCCTTCCCACTTACCGGGAGACCTGCCACCGTAATGGAATAGTCGTCCAGGTTGAGGGAGGGGAAGGCAGCGGAGAGAAACTCCCGAAGGTGGGAGTCCTCCCTGACTTCGTGGGCTTGACGAAGTCCACGGCCCTCGTTCAGAAATGTAGTAACAGTAAGCATGGTTGCTCCTTTCCGGGCTATCAGCCCTGGCTATAGTGGGGGGTTGGATAAGCTCCTCTCGGAGCACTAATTCAAAGTTTATTTTAAGATGGGACGGAAACGAGGAGGAAGTTCTTCTCTCGGTGCTTTTCTCCTGTCAGCGTTAGAGGGGCAGGGAAGAGATTGGACAGCCTCATCGAATTCGGGAAGAGCCTGTCTCAAAGGCAAGGTGAGGTATTCTTCATTACAAAAGGTTGACAAGAAGGAATAGTCGGGGTTCATCTCGATAGGAGGCCGAAAGGCAAAGTCGTGGGGGGTTAGAGGTTCGGACGGAACAAACTGTCCGATTCTGTATATTGAGCGGTCTAGCCACCCCTTGGCCCACTGTCTCCTATCTACGTAGGCCATCTGTAAGAGACCACAGATTTGGGGTCCTGTTTCAACTGAGAGGAGAAATGTTTTCTCATCCCACTCCAAGTAAAGAGAAAGAGGTTTAATGGGTAGAACCAGAGAACAAGATAAGTATTCTCTGAAAGAGATAAAGATGGGTCTGTTTATGTAAGAGATTAACTTCATGGATCGTCTCCTTATTTTGTATGCTCTACTTTAGTGGAGAGGTTGGGAAAAAAATGGTAGGGTGGACCGACGATTCGGTCCTTGATGAGAGGGCCTCGGTATCGACGACTTTTCTGAACATCGACGAATCCGGGTTTTGGATTGGTATGCCGTCGCTTGATTCTTCTCATAGGATACTCCTTATCTGATGGGACCGCATTCCTTTATGCGGTGGAATTTGTTAGCTTCCTCTCTGCTTTTCAGGAGTTCTCCTACCTCCTATTTTTTCTGGTGGAGCCCCGCGAGTTGTTCTAGTTTACTAGAAGAGTTGAGGTGGGGTGATTTTTCGAGTGCCTCCTGATAAGCTCTTATCTGTTCATCCTTACTCTTTTTCTGTGCCGCTTGTTTCATGGTTAGTTCTCCTTGAATGTGTTAGGTTATGAGAAGATGAGGAGGCTGATGGTTATCGGACGTATTAGAAGTGAGTTGGGGTAGGACCTCCTCATCTCCTCTAAGGTCAAGAGGTGCGACTATTAAGTGCAGATTACGTCTGAGCTGTTCAAGTCCCCCCCGCACGGACGGGGTGCGGAGGGGAGGAGAGTGGAGAACTTGCGGGGTTTAACCCTTTTTGCGGGCCGCGGCTCTGCGTTCCAGCTTGGCCTTGAGAGCGGCCTGAGCGGCAGGAGAGGGAGCTCCTGGAACCCACATACTGAGGGTAAGATGGATAGGTTTACCCTCTGAGTTGAAGGAACCTGATGGACCGCTGTAGGTCCCTACCACCGTGGATTTACCGGAGGAGGAGGCACACTCCTGGGCCGGTATATCCATTTCGAGTTTGTAACAGTTGTTGTCGCTGTCATAACGAATCATAATAGTTCTCCTTGAATGAGAGTTTAAGTGGTGTAACGTACACCACTTGTGATTTTCATTTGTGATTTTTCGACTGCAAAAGTCTACACCATAAAAGCCATTCTGTCAAATTTTTTCTTGTTTTTTCTTGGGAAAGGGTAGAGGAAGTGGATTTTTTGAGTGATTTGAAATGGTTCTGATTGTTCTAGTTTACTAGAAGATTTGAGGTGGGGTGATTTTTCGGGAGGGAAGGGAGTGGTTATTTGGGCGACTGTGGTTATTTGGGCGATTGGACAGAGGTGCCAGGGCGAGAGCTTGGGGGGTTCGGGGGTTCGGGGGTTCGGGGGGTTTGGGTGT
>Ga0180431_10000630_pt1 | contig 50280 bp, 47 predicted proteins | sample SS_ome_11_FD_132459 | JGI IMG/M metagenome (GOLD analysis project Ga0180431, IMG submission 132459) | Hypersaline lake sediment archaeal communities from the Salton Sea, California, USA - SS_1_MS_1 metaG | ecosystem: Environmental > Aquatic > Non-marine Saline and Alkaline > Hypersaline >... | reverse complement strand
GGCCTCCGGCCAACCTTACAGGCTACGCCATAAGTGTACGAAAGGTGAGGGCCCTAAAGATTGGGCTTTGCCCAATCATTAATGATCGACTACGTCGATCTTTAGGTCTCGTCCGACATTTCATGTCGGGTCGAGCCATACAAGGGAAATTTCTACAAGCCCCTTTTTAGCCAAGAGTGCCTCCTTGATCATTGCTTCCTTGGCTTTGGCTTCATCGGGGTGAACGTCTTCAAGAACTGCTACATAATGGGGAGGCGACACGATGGCAAGGCTAAGACCCTTGACAAGATTGGTGGTTGCAACTGCCCATTCTTTCAGGGCGTCGACGGTCGGTCCCCGCGCTTCAAATGTCACTGAGATCTTCACGGGTGGTTTGGGGAAAAATTTTAAGCGCGCCCTTTCGAAAAGATCGAGGCGTCCACCCCACTCGGGGTCGAGGCTTTCCCAAGGTCCTCCTTCCTCCATCAAGACCTCCGCTCCACAATCCCTGACAACATCCCATGGCTCCTTGGATTTTGTTTCTTCCTCCTCGCCGCAGAGCCTTTTCATTCCAAGAAGGGGTGTGACAAGAAGGTCCCAAAGGCCTTGGACAGACGTTTCTCCTGTGTGGTAACTGATCTCACCAAGCCATTTGATAAGGCGAAGGCGGTGGCCATAGGCTTCTTGCACGACGTCCTTCTCTTCTTCTTCAATACCGACCCGAGACAAGGTGGGATGCAGTGTCCCTTTAACCCCAACTTCCAAGGCATGCACCCGGCCGACATCCTTCCGTCCCACCGAAACATACTTTTTCACCGAGCGTGCCGACCGTTTTCGTGAGAGGTTTGCAAAGGGCAAGGTGGCTTCGAGGTTGCCAAATTCGGGAAGGATGGTTGATGCGAAACCGAGCTTATGGTTGATTCCCGTGACTTGGTAGATGACCAATTCATCCTCTTCGGGAGTCTTGTGTGGTAGGGTAAACATTTTGAAGGGCGAAACGGAAAATAAAAGTGTCGCTCTAACATTCTGATTACAAAAATCGTTTATTGATTTCACTCTTCTTGATAGCCTAAACACAAGGTTTTTGCGTCTACATCCAGGGAGGTGACAAGAGTGTCGTTGTGCCCGTGGCACATAAACACACCCCATCGAGCGGGAGTGAATTTAGTCGGAATGTCTTCATTGAGAATCCTAGCCAAGTCTTCATAAGTGGTGACGGTGTAAGAGACGCCATCCTCCAAACTATCTGTACAACAGGATTGTTTTCCAAATGCAGTCACGGTTTGTGAATAGATGTTCACTGTCAAAGGTTCCCCTGACGGCAAGATGGCTTCTGCCATTTTTGTGTCAAAGGCTGCCTGGTCCAACCCGCAGAAACACAGATCCAAAGTTGTCATTTATTGGGAAAGTATAAAAAAATGTCATTCACTGAACTACAAAAATTGTCTTCTCTTGGGTCCTCAAGTTACTTGGCATATACCTACTCCATGATGGATGTGTCAAATGGATGGATGGCGGTGGGAAATGCCTATGAGGACTCCCTTGATGGCGAGGTCTTTTTATATCAAATGAATGAAGACAATGAATGGGTGTTGCAAGCCACGCTGAGTGGTCCGGTCGGTGAAGCCAGTCATTTTGGATGGTGTGTGGAATTTGATGTCACAGCGGAGCGTCTTTTTGTGGGCAATTGTCTCAAGGACGTGTCGGGGGTTGAAGGTGCGGGGGAAGTCAAGATGTACACCCGTTCTGGCACCACATGGACCCTAAAGCTCACCATTGACCAGAACGACACGGCAGACTCGCCAGGAGACTCAGATCGTTTTGGTTACTGTATCCGAGTAAATGACGCAGCTACAAAACTCTATGTTTCCGCGCCATTCAGAGACATTGGTGCCACCCTTCTGAAGGGCAAGGTCTACGAGTTTGACATTGGGGGCACCTTGGCTTCACCAACCCTCACGGAGACCTCAGCCTCTCCCATCACCCATGCAAACACACGTACACGTGCAGGTGTATCCTTGGCCATCACGGCTGATGGCCAGGAATTGTTTGTAGGGGCCCAAGCGAGTGGATCATCGAACGGTGCCATTTTTTATTACAAGTATTCGGGAGGTGCATGGGTAGAAACCCAAGAGTTGCTGCCTCGCATATCCAATGCAGGATCTTATTTTGGGCGAAACGTCGCTGTGTCGGCAAATGGTCTTCGCCTCGTGGCAGGGCGTTCGAATTTTCGGTCTCAGAGCGGTCAAATCCAATACTACGCACGTGCCGACCGTGACACATCTTGGTCCCTACGTGCAGAATGGATGTACAATGGTGGATGGACCACAGGAACTAACACTCGGTTTGGGTGGTGTTTATCGATGAATCGTGGGGGCACGCGTTTTGTGGTGGGACAGCCACTCACTTCAAGTGGACTTATCAAAATCTACAAGCTGGACACCTCTCAAGACTATAACGACGACTACTTGGGTGCCGATTCGTTATATGATCAAAATTCCGGGTGTTGGATTTCTTCGGGAGCCGGCTACCAAGAAATCACCCCTTCGACTACCTATTCCTCAGGAGGCTTTGGAAATTGTGTAGTCATGAATCGACAGGGAAACTTGATTATTGCAGCCCAAGGAAAATCAAACGTTAATGGGTCCGGGACCGTCTACACCTACACGTCGACAGCCAACAATTTCTTCTTCCATGGCATTACTGCGACTGCCCCAACACCCGTGGCCAGTTCAGCAGGAACGACACTTACCCTGCCACGCAGCTACAGCTTTGTCAACAACGGAGGGTCCGGGTATGACTACGAATCCATGGATGTCACCTATGTGTCGACTGACGGATTCGCAAGTGGTTCTTCAGTACATACCTGGAAAAAAGATGGCAGTGACATTGGGGCTCTTCTTTTAAACTCGACGTCTTACATTGATATTGGGTCTCCCATTGAAGACATTTCTTCGCTTGGGTTTTATTTTTGTGTGCGCAAGACGAGCTATGCTGCAGGTACGGTGACGATTGATTTTTCAGGAAATGATGATGTGGAAATTTCAGGTTCTTCTGCAAACATTGGTGGATATGAGGTGAGTTACACTGACCAAACGGTGAGCATCGTCTATCCTGCGTCTGCACCTTCCAACCTCCTTTACATTTCCATTACCTTTAGTTCACCCGTCGTCTTGTCTGAAAATATTCCAATTACCTTTGAATAAATTTCGCTCTGCGAAATCAAACCGGAGGATTTTCATCTTGAATAAATTTTCATATTATTTTTTGATGCTTGACTAAACAAGTTAATCCCCAACAGGTTTATTCATTTTGGAAACACAGTTCAAGTCATACTTTTCATTTCCAAAGATGGGGAGATCCTTTCTCAGTCCTTCACTCAATAAATGTCCCTTTGGATCCAACCGAAATGCTGCCTCTACATCATCGTGTAGTATGACGTGGTAGAGATAATCTTTGATGACGCATGCTTTGATCTTCCTCTTGTCACCAATCAAGTATTTGGCTTGAATGGATCGAAAGCCTGGAATTTTCATATTTCCCGAATGACATTTTGGACACGTCTCTCCAGGACATTCCGCATTGCGACAAAAATTATGTGTCGGGTCAATCCCCAAGATTTCTTCCATCATTTTTTTGCGAAAATAGAATGCATGACCCGGTGAGACTTGAATAATTTGGCCATTTGCAAGGGTGATTTGTCTCCCTATAATTTGGCCTGACAGTATAGGGGTCCGGTAGACGGTTGCATTGGCGTACTGGTCTATCCCATCCGCGTTACGCACAACAAGTTTAGTATGACAAATGTCCTTGAGTTTGACTGTATGTCCGGCGAAGCTTACAACCAATTCTGTGTCGCCACCAAAACATTCAACTCCGGGAGGTGTTGGATCATCTCCGACGCCCATGCCACCAAACGCCATGGGAAGGTTTTTGTTTTAACCCAATGAAATTTTTGGCAAGATCCCACTGAGATGAGAATGAATTTCGATTTCACACCAAAACCCTCAATCAAATGGCTACCTACGAATTTGCAAGAGCAACTGTATTTTACCCCTCTCCTGACGAAACTCGTGCTTAGTCAAAAGCTAAGTTCAGGGGAAATGGCGGAATTGACTAAATTGACTTTGGATCGAGCAACGATGGAGTGTGAAACAAAACATTGCGGAGCTGAGACAGAAATGCAAATCAAAAAAAACCTGGCCCTTGCCAAAGCTCAAATTCCAAACACTACACAAGGAAAAGCATTCCAAAGGACATTGGACAAGGCTGTGAAAATCCAATTGAAAGTTAATGCGTGTGTCAAGAGGACAAAGATTAAGACGGTCTCCACCAAGTTGAAATCTATTTCACGGAAACGGTCCAAATCTATCTAAGAAAAATAAAATGAAAAAAGTTGCATTTTTATTTTTGGTGATGGACTCGGTTGGCATATTCCATTTCGAGTGATTTGAAGCGTAAGGAAAAGTACTCTTCTTCCTCCTCGGAAGAATGAGATGAGGACATGATTTATTCTCTCCTCTTGGGCGATAAGCCCTTATCATCAAACACACCAGCCTCAGACACTCTCTACATCTGAATCATTCTCATCGAGAGTAGAAAGATGCGAGACGCAGGTGCACACGAGGGGCGCCACACAACACCCGGCGAAAAAGTTCAAGAGGGTGGAGGCTACGATGGTGACCCAAAGAACCGAATAGCGTAGATCGGGACAAGATGGTTGGAAAGAATGAACAAATGCCTGTGAGGGTTTTTGAATATATTTTTCCCACACAGCTGCATGGGGAACAGAGCGTCTCTTGTCCATCCACGGGCGGTTCATCCAACAGACCTGTCAAGCCACCAAGGCTTTATTGACGAAGCCACTCCAAGAGGCAGATGGCAGCTTTGAAGAATTTTTCAAGAGAATTTCATCTCTCTACTGTATCGACCAAGGGTCATTTTTGCCAAGGAATTGGAAAGACGAGGCTACCCTCAAACCGAGCACCTGGAAGCCGAGTCTTTGGAGGTGGAAGACCTCATGAAGGATTTTCATTCTGGCGGTGAAAGACATTTTTATACGGGTGACCCCCATATTTACATAGACTTACCACTTGACCAAGCGACTCAAGGGAAAGTTTGTTGGTACTACAGCTACAGGCCGGCCACGTTACCGTCCAGAAATCTTGTGTGAAGGCGTTGATATGGATTTGTCAGACTTAATATTGAAGAGTTTGAAAGGAGGATTGTCTGTTTGTGGGACGACGAGGATTGGGCCAATCAGAAAGATTTGTATGAATGGATCAAGAGTCACACGGGTCAAACCTTTTTCCAAGCCGTCTTTGGATTTTCCAAGTTTGATGGAGGTCGTTACTTGCGCAAAAACGGCAACAAAGTTGTATGGGTTGGGATACAAGGTGATAGGTTTTATTTGGTTATTTATGGGGTGTCTTGAAGATTTTCAGGTGATGAGCACCTGCGGATTACCATTTCATTTGTCCTCAACCCTAGGTTGATCGTTTGCGGGGACGTAATCTCATCCCATGAGTCTTCTTCTTTAGTCCCCTTGATCGCTTTCTTCGTCTTCCGGCATTTTGACATTTGGCCTGCCCGGTGAGCCATCGGCATGGAGGAGGACCGCCAGCAAGTCGCCGATTGGCACGGGACGGGTTAAAGTCTTGACATGTTTCTTTGGATTGGAAGCATGAGCATGGAAATGCTTGACGGAAACGTTGCGGTGAGTGGGGTGATCGAATCAAGGCATCACGTTGAGCTTGGGTCAGCTCTGGTGCAAGCTTGGGCGCTTTCCCGTAGGGGAACATCGGGACGGATGCAAGGGTAGTGGATAGCAAGGGGCCATGTGGCCATTGCCATCCTCCCTCGTAAGGGGGCTTGCCATTGTAGGGTTCAACAAGTTGCTTCGCGAAAAGGGGAGAGGGTCGGCCTTGGCGTGGAGGAAGTCGGGTGCGAGAACCCCATGGTGGGATCAAATTTGCCGGCAGATGGCATTGGCTACGGAGAAAACGCACCAAGGCGTTTCTCGCAATACGATTATGACTTCTTACTTGGTAACCCTCCAAACATTTCAAACGGCGGCGGTTCATTGTCACGTCATTTACTAGACTCTCAATCTTGCGTTTCTTTGTCAAGTGGGTTCCTGGTCCCCGCTGGACGTCTCTCAACCATGCCTTGAGGTCTTTCACCTTGACCAAGCCTTTTGTCTGGAGACGGGTTGCCGTCATACGACCCACCCCATAGATTTTCTTCAAGGGTTCGTCCGCCCCAAGATAGGGTTGGCCCTTCAAAAGGGACATTTTATCATTGATTTATTTTTTATGTGGTTTCATGCTTTCAAGCTTCACCAGGGTCAACCTTGACAAGTTTCTTGGCTTCGTTTCGTCTCCACCATTGGCCATGGCCGTCAAGATATACCTTTATCTTGGTGATTGGGTCAGTGTACCACCGTCGACCTTCGAGACGGGCCACACCCTTGGGCGACAAATCCGTATAGCCGTGGGCAAATGAGCATCCCTTTGGGTCTTTGGACCCACGACGACAACGCCCTTCTTTCCAGGCGTTGCACAAGGATGTCTTGAACAAGGCCTTGCGTTTTTCTTCTTCTTCAAGGATCCTTCCTCGGTTTGAAATCTCATCGAGAATGATGCGGGCGACACGTGGAAGTTCATCGGGCAGCTTTCGTGTGTGACGTTTCTTGCATATGGGCCCATTGGGGCAAAAGCCAGCCTCATAGGCTTCGCATTCCTTGACGCTTTTCAATTGGTCAATGTGGATAAAGGGACAGTGTGGACGGCGCGCACAAGCCGTTCCAAACTTGCACCAATCCATATTGGCTTCGTCAAACTTGTGCGCGAATTCGCATGCCTTGCCCTTCATGCACCTCCCCATTAAAAAATACCGACAGACGGTTTGACGAGACCCTGCTTGAGGTCCTCCTTCACTTCTCCCTTCACTCGTAGTCACGGACCGACTTCCACTTGTCGCCGAATCCGAGTCACGAAAAGCCGGCGGTACATTCTCAGGATCTCCGTGCGAACAAAAGGGCAAGAGGTCATTGGATAAACCGAGACGGTTTCCATTTTTCGCCTTGGGATACGTCTCAATTATGGCCTCGAGGGCATCTTCAAAATCAAAGCGAATATCGTTCATCGAGTCTCTCCCAAGAGAGTCATAGCTTGGATGTTTCTGCGGAGGTGTCCGCCGCCGAACATCTCGACGCGGGGTTGACGGGTGTCCTATCAAGACCTTGATACACCTGCGTTTCTGCATCAAATCCGTGGCGTGTAGGGGCAACGACAAATGTGGTTCGAGAAGATTTTTATTAAAGAGAAATTTAATCTCGGTTCTTTGAGTTGTACCACAACCAAAAAAGATCCATGGAAAGCGAGCCAACAATCCAAACCCCCCAAGAACTTTATGGCTCCCATGTCGAACGCTTGACCGAAGAAGCAAAGACGGAACTTCAGAAAAAGTTACCAGGCATCATGCGCCGTGCCTACTTTGACATGGTCGCGGAAGCCATGGATGACCCAGAGAGGCTCCACGAAGAAAAGACTCTTCAAATGTTTTTGGGTCTCTATCGAGAGGTAAGAGGCTACTTGGTCAAAATTGCGTGTGAAGGAAGGGTGGATGAGGCCTTCAACCCCCTCCCGTCAGCAACAGAAGGCATGCGCAAGATGAGTGCCGACATTGACGCAACCTATGACATGGGGCTTTTCGAGAGGATGTTACGCCATGATGCCATCAACAAGGCGGCTGTCCAAGGAATGGCCGATTCGACCTACTACTGGTTGAAGATCCTTGTTGCACCACCGCTCTTGCCGCGTCTTGAGGAAGATTTTGTAGGCATTCGTGATGTTTTGGATGACCCAGAGGTCACCTTGGGGCAAGGTGTGGGAAAAACATTGTCCAAGATGTTTTATTGGTTGGATTAGACATTATTGGTAACACCAATCCTTTTTCGCAAAAAAGAAACTGGATTAAAAGAAGTCTCCTCTCCCCACATAATGCCCATTTGAAGAAGGATTAAACGCCAAGGCTTCATGGATTCTTGCCGCCAAGTGCTCAAAGGATGATTTGAGTTTCATCTTTATCCAAGCGGGCTCTTCCTTTTCTGCCTGGAAAACTTCATCAAGTGAAGAAAACATGTCATAGGGAGTTTCAATCTCTTCCTTGCCAACACGGGAATAAATCGTCCAAACTTCCATCATTCGGTTGAATTTAACACGTGTAATTGTGGCTGCGTCGACGACGTGAAGTTCGGAAGCTTTTTCGTCGTATTTGAAATACCTTACAATGATGAGTGAGCCTTTGCGTGTGCAAATCTGTGAATAGGCCATTTTGCAAATATGGGAAGCATTGTCACTGCATCAGTGGAACAAATTGGAAATTCAGGTGATTGATTAAAAAAATGAATTGCTCGTGTTCTATGAATGTCGGGCCCTTGTCCATGGGGTCAACCCTCATGGCACCTTCTGCATCCAAATGTCCCCGCGCAGGACGGATCCGCTACGATGTTCGGACGGGGAAGCCCTACCCAGGTCAATTTCAAGAAGTGAATGGGGAAAAGCTTCGCAAGACCAATACCAAGGTTAAAAAGTGGAACCCTTCTACACCTTGCCCCGGTGGTACATGGAAACTCGCCGCCAAGTCGAAGCGGTGGTACGGGTCCCGCTCCCTCCCCGAATCCGAGGTTGAAGTTGTACGCAACCCGGACATTGCCTACACTGAGGAGGGTTTCAACCGGTCAAATTCGTATACCGAGGCGCGTGTTGCAACTTACCCCGACTTTGAGTATACGGCAACCCTGAGAGACCCATTTGCCTGGTGCCCAAAGAAAGAAATTTAGAAATTCGCCATCTTTTGCAATTGGTAGAGATGAAACTTAATAAATTATTTGTTCCTTGGACACATCACTAAATACCTTTACCCATCAAAAAAATGGCAACACCCAAGATACCTTTTACACCAAGCAACGTGAAGATATTTTCCTCCTTTGACGACATGGGACTCGACGAATCTGTGCTTCGCGGTCTCTATGCCTACGGCTTTGAACAGCCGTCGGCTATTCAACAACGCGGCGTCAAGCCATTGGCCGATGGTCATGACGTCATTGCCCAAGCCCAATCGGGGACGGGCAAAACGGGAACCTTTACCCTTGGCATCCTCTCTCGAATCGACACCAAGTCACGCGACATCCAAGCATTGGTCCTTGCGCCTACGCGTGAACTTGCGACCCAGATTGGCTCGGTCATTTCGGCAATTGGGATGCACACGGGTGTGGGCGTTCACTGCTGCATTGGCGGCACGCGAGTTCGCGATGACATTGACACCCTTCGTCGGGGCATCACCTCGGCAGAAGGTGGTGGCTTTGGCTCACGGACACCCGTCCATGTCGTAGTGGGAACACCGGGCCGTGTTTACCACATGATGGACAATGGGGCTTTAAGGACTGACCGTCTTCGTATTCTTGTCCTTGACGAAGCTGACCAAATGCTCGAGCGTGGTTTCAAGGAGCAAATTTATGCCATCTTTACCGGAGAAGGCATGGAAAAGGGCAGCTATTCCGGAATGCCCAAGGACATGCAGGTGGGTCTCTTTTCGGCAACCATGACAGGCGATGCTCTTGAGATTGCCCAATCTTTTATGAAAAAAGACGCCGTCTACATTCCAATCAAGACAGAAGAAATCACACTGGAAGGAATCATGCAATTCTATGTCAATGTGGAGCGCGACGAGTGGAAACTCGACACTCTTTGTGACTTGTATGAGTCTTTGACCATCACCCAAGGAATCATCTATTGCGCCAAACGGCGGACGGTGGATTGGCTCACTGACATGATGCGCTCGCGGGACTTTACCGTTTCGGCTACGCACGGTGATATGGATTCGGTGGAGCGTGAGACGATTATGCGTGAGTTCCGATCAGGCTCGTCACGCGTCCTCATCACAACGGATCTTATGGCAAGAGGCATTGATGTTCAGCAGGTATCCCACGTCATCAACTACGACTTGCCCGACGACCTTGCCAACTACATCCACCGCATCGGGAGGTCAGGACGTCATGGACGCAAAGGAACCGCCATCAACTTTGTCACGGAGCGTGACGCATTCAAGATTAAAGAAATCGAGGCCTACTATTCGACAGAGATTCGCGAGTTGCCTGTGGATTTAACGATTGTCTAAACGTCTGACCAATTGAATATGATTTGACAGCTTCCACTCTTAGGCATCCAAGTCTCTTTAAATAAAATTATATTTCGAAAAATGAATTTCAAAGACTGAAAGGGGTTGATCGTGAAGATGGTGGTGAAGGGGCGACGCCTTCTTCTTCAAGACGTAACGCCTTGGACTTGGCTCGAAGAGCGGCGACCTGGCCCTTGTGCTCCTTGGGATCCTTGGCGTAGCAAGTAGCAAGCATAGAGTAGACCTTCCACGCACCCTTGACGACGCCAGCCCGGATCATCATCATGAGGTACTCGGTAGCCACTTGGTAGTCGCCGCGTTTCATGTAAATCTCGGCAAGGTTGAATGCACCCGACATGCACCCGCGTTTCCATGCCGTCTTGTAGAGGTCATGAGCCTTGGTATCGTCTTTTGGGATGCCCTTTCCGCCTCGATGGTAGAGGCAGCCGAGATCATTGGCCACATCGCCGTCACCCTTTGCCATGATTCGAAAAGCAAAATCAATCTCGTTGGCAGAAAGGGTCTTGGGGCTTTTGTAGTCGAGGAGGGTAGGAAGGGGTGTTGTGTGAGTTGTGATTCCGTCAACAATCGCATCGATGGAATCCATCATCTTGACTTGCATCGAGTGGCGCTCTTCCGAGGTAAAGCATCCCCACCGGCGTGTCCAAAACTCAAAGCCTTCAATGAGACCCTGGGGGTTGCGGATCATGGCTGCCCAAATCTCAATCCCGTCCAATTCAAAGGTAAAGGGTTCAAGAGGCAAGCGAAGTTTGGTGATGGACCCATCCGCTTCCTTCATGTTGTAGCGGAGAAGCTCGCGGCAAGATTCGCGGACCGAAGGCAAGAAGCCAATCCAACGCAAGATACGACGGATCTGAACCCTCTGATCCTCTTGGGTCTCGCCCATCAAGGTACCAAAAAGAATCTCATACTTGCGACGGCCAAGAATGCCCTTCCAAGCGGATCGTTGGAGTTGAGTACCAAACCTCAAGGCGATTCCAGAGGAAGTGCCTACAAGCATTGAAATACCAGCCATGATCATTGGTGCCGTAATGGCCGCATGTGTAGCAGCATCCGCCATGAAGAAAATAGAGAGTGGTGGGATTTTAGATGGTTATATTCCTTAGAAATTCTCTTTTGAAAACTATACAAGTTTTTTTTTTTCGTGTTCAACATAAAATGTACTGCACTCCCATCCGCCATCCCACTTACCAGGTTCGTGCCGGTGCATGTTCGGCAGCTGCTTGCAACTCGTTGGTGACTTCGGGCGGTGGGTCGTTTTGCGACATCTCTATGGGAGGCACCGATGGCACGGCTCAGGACTGGGACAAGTCTGCCTTTCACCGTGCTGCTCAACGGGATCAACTGGTTTGCAAGCCAGGACCGAATAACGAGTCATACTGTGCGATTCCCTCGGACCCTCACAACTACTTGTACGCATTTGGAAAATCCACGGTACATACAGATACACCCGCAATTGTGTACTTTACCAAAGACAAATTTCCTGGCAGACTTGAGTTGACAAACAACCCGTGCGAGGGAGATTTCGCAAGTTTCCAGTGTGCCACTTGTCCCTCTTCCACCACCCTCGCTGCCTCTCCGGCCCTCGAGTTTGCTCTTGGAGATTTGTATTGATAAATTTACAATTCCCCTTCTTTTTGAAAAAAAACCAAATAAATCCCCTTAATATCGGAGTAAATAAGTCACTCTTTAATTTTCTCTCATGGGTAACGAACACTCTCACGGTCTTGATCTTCACACCCACTCGCTTGATGGTTCGGATGGAACAAGCCACGACTTGAGTAGAAACATGTATGGTCATGATGGATCACATGACCTCCTTGGTGGTGGATCCCATGACTTGCTTGGTGGTGGATCCCATGACCCCCTTGCCTCCTCGGATCACCACGGTCTCCTCTTGACGTCGCCTGCCGAGCTTCGAGGAGGTCGACTTCTTGGCCAGACAGCTGGTGGCGACCTCCTTGGGGGAAGTGACCAACCCATACAGGGTGGCCTTTTTTCCTACGAGCACCACCCCGATTGCGACACGGCCTACCCGACCGATGATCCATGGAAGCTTCCTGAAAACTTTGTGTGCAACGAGGCCGAGACACACGACTTTTGGCCCGACGTTCGTGGATGTCTTCAGGATGAACAAGATGCCGGTGTTGGATTCCTCGACCGCCACGAGGATTGCTTTGAGCAACACTTTTTCCCTTGATTGAATTTTTTCGAAAACCAAAAATCTAAATTTATTGATTCAATCATTTGGCAGCCCCCATATCAAAGTTAAATACGGGAGGGGAGGAACACCTATCGATCTTTGTCAATTGTTGATTTTTAGAAATAAAGCCCAAACCTCGAAAGTTACTATCTAACCAATACAAAACATTTCCACAATGTCGTCGCGGGTCAAGTCCAAGAAAAAGGTCCGCGAGCCAGAAGAGATTGGTGAAACAAATAAAAGTGGTTCAAAACGTATGAAGGAAGACAAGGTGGCCCAAGCCATTGATGACCTTCAAACCGAGGTGGAGGATTTGGGACCTGCCATGGATCTCCAGCTTTTGCGCAAGGTTTTGGATGCCGCTGACCATGCCTACTATGAAACGGGTGAACCCATCTTTCCTGACCCCGTCTATGACCGCCTCAGAGACATCTACTTGGGACGCCTACCACCCGCCAAGGCCAAGGCCTACAAAGGAGAAGTCTCCATCAAGGACGGTGGAACATCCAAGTTGCCAACCCGCGTCTTGCCCATCTACATGTCCTCATTGGAAAAGCTGAAGAATGACCCCAAGGCCCTTGCCAGGTGGATCAAAAAGTACCCTGGGCCCTACTGGCTACGAGCAAAACTGGACGGAATTTCCCTCCTCTACCACCGAGACCCAGAGACCAAGACCTACCACCTGTCTTCACGACACGACAAGGTGAATGGTGGCATTCTCGACCCTCTCCTCACCTACATGCGTTTCCCCTCTCTCCACCCTGGAGAAATTGTGAGGGGCGAGTTGACAATGGCCACCGCCTTGTTTGACAAAAAACACAAGGGGACTCGGAAGGGGAGAGACACGGTGCGCGACTCGGTGTCTGGAGCCGTCAATGCAGTGGTGGCCGAAGATCGGAAGGGGAAGGGCAAGTCGTCGGTTGACCCTGACTTTGTGCGTGATTTCGAATTTGTTGCCTATGAATTCATGCCGGGGTCGGATCCCAAGGACGTTCTTCCCTTTGAGACTCAAATCGCCAAGCTGATCAGACGCAAGTTCAAGGTGGTGGATCATTTCAAGGTGGAGTCGTTGGACGAGCCTAGCCTTGAAGCCGCATTTCTCGGGTGGCGCGGAGGCGTGGATCCACCTGAAGGAAGTGAATGGCCAGTGGAGCCGTGTGCCTATGACATGGATGGTGTCGTATTTTCCAATGGGGCCGCCCATCCACGCCCCACCGACAGGGACCCCAAATTTGCAAGGGCTTTCAAGATGGACGTCAAGGACCAAATGGCCGACACGCGAGTCGTTGCTGTCGAGTGGCGCCCCTCTCCCTTTGGCTACCTCAAGCCCCGGATCAAGGTGGAACCCGTAAGGATTTCCAACCACAACTACGAGTATTGTTCGGGAAAGAATGCCAAATACATTCGTGATGCGGGGATTGGGCCGGGGACGGAGATTACCCTGATCCGGTCGAACGACGTGATTCCTGATGTCAAGGCGGTGAGGGTCAAGGCGGAACCCTCCTTCCCTGACACTCCCTACCATTGGATCACCGATGTGGAGATTGCCGAGGTGGGCTTCTCGGATGAGAGACAGATTCAAGTCTTGGCGCGTTTCTTTACAAAGTTGGGGGTGGAGGGTCTCAAGGCAACTTCGGTTGCCAAACTTTATGGCGAGGGCTACACCTCGGTGAAGGATTGGCTTGGGATGGAGGTCAAGGATATTGGTGGAAAATTTCCAGGGATTGGAAAACGCTTGGCTGAAAAATGGGTGCGAAACATTCAAATGTCCTTGGGGATGGCCACGATGGATCTGATTATCAATGCGGCAGGCTTGTGTGGTCGAGGCATAGGGTCACGCCGTATGGCTTGGGTCTTTCAGAAAATTTTCAATGCCACCCACGACCCCATGGCCTTTTATACCATGGACGCCAAAGCCCTTAGGGCACTTTGTATGGAGGTGGAAGGGATTGGTGACAAGGTCATTGACCAAATGTTAGAGTCAAGGGGTGAAGCTGAAAAATGGTGGAATGACCAATTGACTGATGAATATCGTGAGGTGATTATTGATAATACCGCAGACAAGTTTGAAGCCAAGGAAGAAGAAGTCTCCAAAGAACCTCAAACTTGCAAAGACTTGGTCGTCCTCATGACGGGTTTCCACGACAAGTCATATGAGGCGGCCATTTGTGCGAGGGGTGGCACTCTTGCCAAGTCCTTTACCAAAAAGGTCAATCTCTTGCTGGTCAAGGACCTGGCCATGAAGCCAAATGCAAAGACCAAAAAGGCTGCTGCGGAAGGCATCCCAGTCATGGGAGCCATTGAATTCAAGAGTAAATATATGATTTAATTGTCTAATCCTGAAGTAACCACCTATGGTTTTCGTAGGAAAATCTCTTCTGAAATCTAAACGTTGATCTTTGAAGGGAGCATTCCTTTGACGTTACAATAAACTCTAACCTTGTCAAGCTCAAGAATGGGAAGCGTGTTACAATGTGTCTCTGCTTGGTCATCCACACCAAGCTCCGATCCGCCAATTCGACCTCTTGATCGCCAAGACACCACCGAAACCGACGCGCCGCCCAGCCTCTCTCCCTTTCTCAAGCCGCTTGACCAAGGTGTTCCCTTTCTTACTCCGCTAGTCAAGCTGAAGGGAGGCGACGATTTCTACATTGTGCGGGGAGACACGCGCGAGGTCGCTTTTCTCGGACTCAATGACTGGTTTCAACGGCTTGAACCCGGCTGTTCAGTCCTTCTGGAACCACCCCATCTCTTTTACCACCTCCTCTGCATCCTCAGCCAAGACCCCAAAACCGTCCCTCTTATGGCCATTCTGCTTTGCCTTTTGAGTGGCGACATGCCCAAGTCGACTATACCTTTTCGTCAAGCATGTCATGCAGTGGGTGACCAAGATCTGGTGACCATCTTGACCCACCCGCCCCCGATTCACCACTTGGACCGTCTTCCTAAACGGATGGCTCTTGGCGGCACTACAGAAACTTGGCTTCTTCTTGACAAGGCAGTAGGGGCCATCAATGGGGATCTCCCCAAAGACCTTCGTCTTTGCCTCACGTCCATCGTCTCCTTTGGCAAGGGGTCCAAACGGGTGACCATCCCTAAACTCCGTGAAGCCCTCTTGACCTTCATCACGACGGTGGAGCGTCCATGGCTGTTTGGGTCGGCAGGTGAGAAGCTCTACCAGTTGCACGGCTTGACCAAGACCCGCCACTTTAGTCAAGACGGTTCCGCTTACATTTCTCCATCCTTTGGTCAATTGACCATCTGCTTGCGATGATGATAATAATAGATCCATTGAATTTTTTATTTGTGTGGAGGTTAGCCATAGAGGTGGGGTCCTCGCTGTCTCGTTGTATTGTCACGATGCCGCTGCTGATGGCGGCGGCGGTTGCGGGGTGATCCTCTTGCTGCCTTGAAGGCCATCTCGGGACCCTTCTTGACAAGTTTGAAAATGTCAGAGGACGTTTTGAAATCAGGACGCAATTTGTAATCCCGTGCCAGTTTCAACTTGTCATAGATGGCCTTGAGATCTGCGGGCCCATAGCCCAACTTTTTAAAGACGGCGAGGAGGAGGCCGTGGAGACCACCGGGGATCTTTGAAAAGTCCATGGACAATGCTTTGATTATCGTGGCGAGGTAGTTGAGAGGATTGTAAGACCCTCCCCATGCCAAGATGTTCTTGTCGGAGCCCCAGGCTTCTGCGAGGGACCAAAGGATGTAGCCGGGCCAAGACTCCTTTGACAGGTAAAACTGCATGTAGGACGATCCCCAAACGGCCGCTTCCAAAACAATGAGGAGGGTCAAGGTGGCCCATTCCCCTTGCTTAAAGAGGTAAATCATTTGGAGCAGTGTCACGATGCGAAAGACCATTCCCAAGTTGGCAGCAAAATGTTTGTCACTCGGGAGGTCTTGGAGATGGGCCAAGATGGAATTCCCAAGATCCGTCCATGACTGGTCCGTGCCTGCCCCAAAGAACTTTGTGAAACCAAGGTAGTCGGGTTTAAGGCCGTCCTTTGGAAAGTCAGGAGGAGCCACACCTAGGGGTCCTCTAAGGTTGAAGGCTGACCCGAGGGAGGGAGGGGGAATGCCTTGGAGGGTCACTTGGAGGGCTTCTCCATTTTTGCCTCCCAAGGCGCTGAGGATTCCAGGACGTTTTGATATATCTTTTGTCACCTTGAGGGTCGGATGTCCTTCTTTTCTCCACTTGGAAAACTCATCAGGTGCCATACTCTTCAAGGCACTATTCATCTCATCCACCGAGACACCGCCCAAGTCTTTGCGTGGTCTGTAAATGTCAGTCAGGTTGGTTTGGTGCATTACCCATGGCTTGGCAGAAAGGTGGAAAAAGCGGTAAATCTTGTCAAACCACTTGCAAAAGGTCACTAGGTAGGCAGCTGAACTCAATGGCCAAATCAACATGTTGGCCCATGTGGCAGCCTCATCTCCGTACTTTTTCGCCAAGACGGCCGTTACGACCGCCAAGAGGGCCGCCCCATACCAAATAAAATTCCCCTTGAGTAACGAGCAAATCGGCCCAAGGACTTCCAAGGTCAGGGCGAAGGAATCCAGACCAAGTGCAATCACGGTTGGCCATGCAAAGTAGATGCCCCCGGCGAGGGCAACAATAAACAACCATGCCTTCCATCCTTCAAGAGAGGACCAGGTAGACCACAATTTTCCACCCAACCATGCCAGCACAGGGTTCACCAGCTTCATGGTCCACTTCATCAGGGTGCCAAAGGTGGATAGGAGCCACAAGAGGGATGACTTGACAAACCCAACCTCTCGAATGGCCGCCTGCCATTCGACGGCACGAGCGTCTTCTTCGTCCATTGTGGAAGAGGGAAAGGCAACGGCAATCCAAGGACCATCAACAAGAAAAATCTTTGGGCCTCCCTTGAGACGTTGGCCCACCTTGAGCCCATGACCCTTCTTCATGCAAACCAACTGGCGCCCGTAAATCTCGGGGTCCATGTAGCCCAACCATGTAATCATCGTTTCTGGTGCAGCCTTGCCATAGCATTGCTTCTTGGACGAAATCACATCGTACCTCTCCTTGACATCTTGCCAGTCTAGAGGTGCCGTGGGAAGCTTACACCGCGTCTCGACATACCGCCGAAAGTGCTTGTCCATTGTCGCATACTCGGAAAAAAGACGATCAATGGGCTTGAAGCATTCGTAAATGTCCTCCACTTTCTTGTGACGTTTTTCGAGGCACTCACTAATCACTCGGGTAGAACGTCCCGCGAGTTCCCTGGCCTTGGTGAAGAATGCGTGGCGCTTAGCATCTTGAAGGGCAGCTCCCTCACATGAGACGGCCACCCAAGCATTCAATTCAATATTACGCTGGAGGATAATGGCAAGTTTGTTTTGGGCCGCTTCTTGGGCTTCCCACAAGGCACTTGCCTTGGTCAAGTCTTGACGTTCACGTGCAGAAAGGTGTGGTGTTCGGGTACGGCCCGGAGATCGTCGCGGTTGGTCTTCGTAGCGGACACGATGGCGATGAGGTTTGTCCTCTTCACCTTGAGGTGTTTTTCTTCTAGCTCCAGGTGATTTGCGAAAAGGCGATTTGGGGCTTAGCCAGTCTGGATAGGGTCGATGGCCTTGAGGAGTTGGGAGATCCTTTGGCGATCGTCTCCGATCCTTTGGCGATCGTCTCCGATCCTTTGGCGATCTCCGATCCTTTGGCGATCGTCTATGATCCCGAGGCGACTTCCCTCCCTCATAGCGGACCGTATGATCACGCCGTTTAGTTTCGTAACCCTTTCGGCGAGGATCATAACCATCGCCGGGCTTATGATGATCGCCAGGCTTATGATGATCGCCGGGCTTATGATGAGGCCTTTCTTCTTCACGTGTCTTTTTCCTCCGGTAATGGTGTTTGAGTGGCAAGCGTTTCAAGAGATCGGCCTGGCGCTTCTTTTCCTCCTCTAGCCGTTTCTTCTTTTCAGCTTCTTCCTTTTTGCGTTGTCTGGCTTCTTCCCTTCGTTGCCGTGCCGGAGAAGGGCCAAGTTTATCAAATATTGATCGAGGTTTCCCTTGGCGATGGCTCAATTTCAACAACTCGTCAAAAGGATTTGTTGGTAGAAGCTCTGGCCCTTCAAAGGCTCGATGGAATTTCACAGGCGAACCACGTCGCATTTTATAAAAAAGGAGTAAAATTTATTTGGTGGAGGTTCAAATCTCGAGCTACTTCCCCTTGCCCTCGGTACGAAGCACGGCAATTGGTGGGACGGGTGTACGTTTTTGACCCCGTGTGTGGCGTTTGCGTCGAATTTCTTCTGCATGGGCCAATTCAGTCTCGTGCTTGGCCAAATCTTCAGACACGGAAGACTTGTCGCGGTAGTGTTGAAAGTCGGCAGGCGTGTCGAAACAATGGAGGACATAGCCGGTAGCCTTTGCATCTCCTTCACGGGAGAGGATTTGGTCACCGACGTGCAAGATTTCGCCTTGAACCAAAAATTTGAGAGCCAAGACTGCATGGTCTCCTGTGGCAATTTCGGGGAGGTCAGGGGAAGCCAAGTCAATCGCACCTGTACTAGGGTCGGTCCGGTGGGAACGAATCTTGACGACTCGGGCAGCTCGGCAAATGGGTCCCGTGTTGATGGTCATAATGTAGCCGCGCTTAATGGTGGAGCGGTGGTGAAGGATGCGCATCGAGGCCAAGAAGAAGCGTGTGGGTTTGTATCCAAGCTCGGGGGCCAAGAGGTACATGCCGGACTTGGGTGTAAAGTCGGCAGACTTTTTCACACGGAGGGCGATACCCGCCGTTTGGCCCCGGATAATCATGTCCGTCTCTTGGTACTGAACCTGAATGGAACGAATGGTTACGGGAACAAACTCACCTCGAGAGTCGGGTCCCATGAGAAGCTCTTGGTGCTGGGCGAGCACACCGTTTCGAACAGTGCCCGCTACGACAAGAGCCACACCAGGAATTTTGAGGTAGATGGAGTCAATACCCATCTCAGCCACACGTGCCTCTTCGATGACTGGCCCAAGACCCGTCGTCAAGTGGCGTGTGGACCAATCCGCGAGATCCACCACATCCATTTCCTTGGATTCGTCAGCACCCCCCGCACCTGCAGCGTCGCCGTCTGTTGCATGCTTCTTGCCTCGTTCCAAGATGGAAGCATCCACCTTGATACCTGTTGGTTTTGGGGCAGCCGGCGTCTCGAGGGTGTTCAAAAACCTGACGAGGGCTGCCCTTCCCTGACCCGTGACGGAAGAGATAGGAAGGACGGGAACAGGACGACGCGCACGTGTCTTGCCCTTGGCGTTCTTGACATTCATAAACTCCCTACTCATAATGAGGCGTGCCGCAGCCTCTGCACCCTCTTCGTCCTTGACAGGGATTGGTTCGCCCTTGGCACGCTCCCGCAGCATGCGCGCAAGACGTTGCATGTTGGTGCGGTAGACTTGCTCAGGGGCCAAATCAATCTTGGTGACAACGATAAAGTAGGGCAACTCAAGTCCCGTGACGATACCCAAGTGTTGACGTGTCATGTTGCGCGACTTGGCATTTCCTCGTCTCTTCATCCCCCGTGGAATGTCAGAGTCGACGATGCGTCCCGCGTCTTCGTTGGCAGCAACAATCAAACATGCAAAGTGGGGGACTTGGGAGGTTAGACCCTTGCAGGTAGTTTTGAGGTAGCGTTCGTGGCCACACAAGTCCACCAGAAATGCTAGCTTGGATGCCCTTTGGCCAATGCGTGTCCACAAGTCACGTCGAGAAAGGATGGACATGGCCCTAGAGGGCTCACCTGGCTTGGAAGTGACACCCACACCGACAAGTTCACCCTCTTTGGAGAACCCAATCGGGAAGATTGAAACGGCCGAGGTACGGCCAGCAGATTCTTCGTGCTTGTGGGTGCAAACAAAACGACGTGCGCCTCCACGGCCGTCGTCTGTTATGTTGCGCGTCATTGTGCTGACAAAGGTGGATTTCCCCGAGTCGACATTCCCCAAAACGGCAATGCGTGGAGCCACCCGGAAAACCTTGGCTTCCACATGCTCTGGTTCGTCAATCTTTAGGACGTCAAAGTCATACTTGGCTTCATCAACAAGGGGATCCACGACATCTGGAATGACAGCAGGTTCACTTGGTGTCGTTAGTGCTGGATCGACAACCTTGCCGTCTTCTATGGGGCTTGGTGATGATGGGGCAGACATGGGTAATTAAAGGTGGTCTTTTGGTTAGTGAATCAAGCATCAAAAAATGATATGGAAAAATTCCCAAAGAATTTATTCAAGTTCCAAAGCCAAACAATTGCCCAAGGAATTTACAATTCCAGCCACGTTATTTTCATCCCTTTCGATCCAACAGGGGTCGCCAGGGTTGAGGGACGACGACGCAGTTGGGGGCTGCGCTGCAGCAATTGTGACGGTTGGCTGGGTCACGACGTAGGGGTAGGTCCCATAGGAATACGGGTAGTAGGAGGGCCAAAAGATTCCCCCGTCAACATATGATCGGCGGCGGTAGGGCCATCCCCAAGGTCTGTAGGGGCGGTAGTAGGGACGGTGACCCCAACGGCGGTAGCCTCGACGTGGACCTACTCTTCTACCGCGAGATCGTCCTCTAGAAGCACCGCGAGATCGTCCTCTAGAAGCACCGCGACGGCCGGCAGCCACTTCACCCATATCGCCACACGAAGAATAGCAAACGGGAACACAGGCCACTTGCATATTTTATTATTTGGTGGAGATTTTTAGAGGTGAGGGCACATAAATGTATCGTTAGAATAAAAAATATGCCAAGACACTCTTTTCCCCTCAAAAAGAAGCCGAATGTGAAGGTCTTGAAAAAATTTATTGATGATGGTCATGCTGCCTTTACTGCCATCATGCTGGCTCAGAATATTTGTGATTGGGAATGGAAAACCTTGGAGTTTATTTGTTCGGGTACCAAAGACGTTGCTATTCATGCCCACGAGATTCGTCTGTTTTATTGGCCAACCTCCTTGGCCGGAAAACAATCCCGTGCCGATTTTGAACCGGGGGACGTGCACCCATCTCGTCTTGCCATTTCGGTCCAAAAAATTGTCGAGCTTAAGCATCCGCGCCTTTTACTCATCCCTGTTAGCCTCTTTCGAGGTGCGAAAAAAGGACCAAAGACCAAAGGAGCCTACAAAGAAGACAATTGGGAGGTTGCCCATCGGCTAGGCCTGCTTGTCAATCCCATAACAAAGACATTTTTTCTTTTCGAACCTGCGGGGCCCTTGTCCGCCATCATTTCACGTCATGCAGTGAAGCGTCTTGAAAAATTGTTCAAGCCTATTGGCTACTCCTACAGGAGTCTTTGTTCCCTCGGTGCAAATCTCCAAAGAGGGGAAGATGACCTATGTGTGCCGTGGAGTCTGTATTTTTTTGCAAGGGTCATTGCCCATCCCAGACGAAATGAAAAGGAACTTACCAAAGGAATGTCCTACAAGGGTTTGATTGAATTTCTTTATTACCTCTTCCATAAGATGCGCAATCAAGACGATGCTTGTGGAGTCTATCTCCTCGGCGACGACTATCCAGAGGTACGCATTGATACTTTTGAAACTTTGGAAGATGCAACCTATGGCTTGGAGCCTGAAGAATTCGACGGGATTGACATTCTTGGGATTCGACAAATAAAAGGATAAAAATTTTCAAAAAGGAATCTTGCATTCATGTCTGTGGTAAATAAAAACTGGTGGGTCTTGCTTTTGGACCCTCGACTGCGACCTTTGCAAAATGGTTACATGGGCGACGCCAAGAGGGGTTGGAAACCCTCCATGAAGATGATGTTCAACCTGAAAATTTAAAGGAAACTTCACTTATTTATTCGTACAAGTCACCTGCGTCACTCAAGAGGCTTCCGGGAGCTGAATCCCTTGGGGGCCAGTTGCCCCTCTTTGTCTACCAGCCATGGAGGTCGATTGCCCATGAGCTCGTCTCTGGCCAATTGAAATGGAAAGCCAAACACTTTTGTCGGTGGGCGGGTTGGGCGTCTCGCTCCTTGGAGGTCCTCGAAGAGACGTCCTCAAGAGTGATTGAAGTCCTGACACCGGATGATTTTGCATGGATGATGAAACTCTTTCCTCAAAAATCGGCACGCCGTGCTGCCTACACTTGGATGGCCCAATGTCTTCTCACTGGCCAAACCTTGGTGAGGCTGGGTCTGAAGGAAAAATATGTAGAAGGATTTCAAACCGTATTATTGCCTTAAGGACTCGCCCTACACGAGTTCCACGTAGGTTACACCCTGCGACTGCATCACGGTGGCACGCCCATTCACCGTGACGCCATTCATGCCAGGCTGGGAATAGACTTGTACAAACTGCGTGTATTCGCCCTCTACAGGCTTGGCATAGATGGCAAAGTTGTCCATAGATGCCAAAGAGTAGACGGCCACGGATTGACCCCCAATGTCCGATTGGACCTGGAGAGCCTTGGCGAGGCCACCCGTCGTCTGGTCCAAGAGGACTGGGGCGTAGACCCCGGTGTAGCTCACCACGACATTGTGGGTCATCGAGGGCGGAATCCAAGAGATAATGTCGGTAGGAACGACGGGTAGAGGGGGGTAGACAGGGACGGGAATCACATGGGGTCGGTGGTGATGGTGGTGATGGTGGGGCTTGGGGTGGGGCTTGACCGGGATTGGCTTGATTGGAGGTTTCGGCTTGATGGGAATGATAGGACCGATAGGTGGCTTGGGTATGATGGGACCGATGGGTGGCTTGGGTATGATGGGACCGATGGGTGGCTTGGGTATGATGGGACCGATAGGACCGATGGGTGGCTTGATAGGACCGATAGGGCCGATGGGTGGCTTGATGGGACCGATAGGACCGATGGGTGGCTTGATGGGGCCGATGGGGCCAACCGGGTTGAGAGGTTTCATGGGGCCGGGATGGAGGGGTTTCAGGGCCCCAGGACCCAAAAGGCTCGGTTTGCTCAGTGACCCAAGATCAAGCGACAATCCAGCTCGTGGATAACACGGCTCGCCAAAAGCGGAAAAACACTGCATTTAATTTAGTTGGATAGTTTCATGGTTGAGACGCTAGAATTTTATTCAAGTCATGATCCTCTTCCCCCCTTCCCCCATTCCAATAAACAATGAAAATCATCTCCTGGAACATCAATGGAATCAAAACATCTCTACCCTATGTTGGCAAGTTGATTGAGAAGGAGGCTGCAGACGTAGTCTTTTTGTCCGAAATCAAGGTGGGGGCAAGGACTCTGGCCAAGTTGGACAAGGGGGTCATTCCAGACACCCATAAAGTTTTTTGGAACCCATGTGCCAAGGGTGGATCACACGGAACGGCCATGATTGTGCGGAAAACTCTAGAGCCTCGTCTGCTCTTTGACACCCTTGCCCGGCCGCCAACTGAGGAAAGGTCAGCCTTGATGAAGGATCTCTGTCCGGGACGCGACCCATGCGCACCCTCTCTCATTGAAGTCGCCCACGGGCAGGAAGGTCGAATCCTTGCAGTCCATTTGGCCAAGGCAGACCTCGTTGTCGTCGGAACTTATGTACCCAATGTAGGAGATCCCCCTGAAATGTTGCGCCTGCCTTACCGGGTACGGGAATGGGACGCTGATTTTGCCGTTGCCCTTCAAGGGCTTCAGGAGCGGTTTCCCGGACGCCTTGTGTGGTGTGGAGATTTGAATGTTGCGGAACATCCCATTGATGTCTATGACCCCGTCAAGCAAAAGGGAAAGGGATGTTTCACTCTTGAAGAGCGTGGATGTTTTGGAGAAATTTGCAAGAGGCTTGATCTTGTAGATTCCTTCCGCCACCTTCACCCAAAACTTCAAGAATTTTCATTTTATTCCTTCCGCTTCAACTCTGTCGCTACCCATCGAGGTTGGCGTCTTGACTACCTTATGGTCTCTCGAGGGATGGTAGATGCCATCAAGGATGCCTCCATCTTAACGACGGTAGACGGTGACCTTGGCCATCCCAAGCGCATCTCAGACCACCTGCCCATCACCTTGACCCTTGAAATTTAGTTGGAGGCACCCCCAATAAATCCAGTTTCGGGTTGTGAAACGGCCATATGTGCTAGGTTGCTAGGTTGAACCTGGGGTGCCATTTCAATCGCCTGTGCGAAATTCGCTTGGCTCTTGGCCTTTATGTGGTAAATGTAAGCCAAGAGAAACACTAGACAAATAAACAAAAATACGCCACCAGCAATGAAATAATAGTCTCTCTGTTTCATTTTCTTGATAACATACAAATGGATCTTCACTTGCCCCGTGCCCACCCACCACGTGAGTGCTACCCAAACTACCCGGTTCGTCGGGCACCACCTTGCGTTTTTGACTACCCCCATTCTCACCACTTGAACCAATGGCGTGAATGCTGTCCCACCTATTGGACCGACCCCAACAAGTGCCACTCAACCTCTACCTATTCCCCCAAGTACCCTTTTCAAAAGATTAACTTTTCCAAGCTTTTGGGTTAAGTTGAATCCTTGACACTTTTGGCCAAAAACTTGGCAGACAAAATGTTAAAGGGATTCAAAACAAAGGTTTGAATGGCGGCTTGGCCGCCCGAGTAACCAATGAGGGCCCTCAAGAGGTTAATGTCGTCATGAACCAAAATGGTGGAGATGGCTACAAGAAGGAATCGTTCAACCCATGGCAAGATCAGAGCCAAGAAGCGCGGAGCTACTTCCCACCCAAGCGCATCTACCACCAAGGTCGTGGAGTAGGTGCGTGGCCCTGTCAACATGCGGACTACGGCAGGCATGAATTTAATCCAATTGATCATGAGGGCCAAAGTATATACACAAGCAGCATAGACAGCAAGGGTCCGAATGGGCGTCTTGAAGCAATAAATTGTCCCAATAAAGAAATTTACCAAGTAGGTCAGCGTCGAACAGAGACCATACCACAACATTAGGCGTGGCCATTCCATGGTCAAGATAGTTGAACATGTGCAGGTAAGAAGGGCAAAAAGGCCCGTGACTCCATGATGAAAGGCAGTCCTCTTGGGCATCCACGTTGTCAAGAAAGAAGAAATGTCTGTCACGGTGTAGAGGATCACAACGAGACGTGTAAAGGCCAAGTCATCCCAACGATCCAGCCAAAAGGCGTTATAAGAGGTTGACCAAAAGAGAGGATTTACACACAAAAGAAAGAGGCATCCAGCCTTGGCAAAATTTGTCACAACCCTATCCGCATTTCGAAGATGCTTTTCAGATGGGTCCACCGAAGTCAAAGCTTCGATGGCGATGGGTTTGGCGAGGACATGGAAAAGAAATGAAAACGTCACCATGGTCGCCAAGAAGGACAAGGAATAAATTGGGTCCAAGAGAGACGCCAAAAGCATTGCAAGTAATTTTTATTCAAGAGGGGATGGGAGGGGACAAGGTGCCCGAACGCGACAGAAAGTCAAAACATGAGTATCATAAGTATATGAAGACCATAGGTACTTAACGCCTTGAGCGTCTACTCAATCCACGCAATGGACGCCGCCTCTTTGACTTGGAGTGTCTTCCCTTGCGTGCTGAACGATTCGATGTCTTGCGTTTTGTAGCCGATTTTGATCTTGAATATTTGGATCGTTTCCGAAGACGCCAGGCCGAAGAGCCATCCTTCCGACGGCGCAACTCAGCTTCTAAACGAGCCAACCTGCGCTTTAAGTCATCATTTACCGCTATTTCTCGCTCTAACGTTACCGCCAATCCAGACCTAACATGGCGTTCCTGCTCGAGAGCTCTTTCCAAGGTGTGATAGGGCAGGCCTTGCCTTCCCCCAGTACTTGGTCCTGGTGAACTAACCTCCGATTCCAGAGCTTCGGCATATTCTTCCCTTAAGGATGCGAGGTTTGAACGTATCTCAGCGATGGATTTGTCGATATCTTCTAGCAAATATTCGCGATCAAGATTCGATCTAAGATCCAGGACAGCATCTTTAGCCTCTTCCAAGCCCTGAATTTCCCCTTCTAACAGATGAATGAATGCTTCAAGTTCTTCCGGGGATCTCGTTTGAGTGGCCATTTACTAGTAATACTCAAAAAAAACCCACAAACGCCAAGACTATACTCCATAATGGGAACGGTCGTAGACCTCCCCATAGTCCACAAACAGCTCGTCCCCTTCCTTAACCCGCCTCCGTGTGACTACCGATATGGGAGAAAACCATTTTGCCCAGCCTTTCGAGTTTTCAAAGGTGCAATTGGCGCGGCTCCCCTTGGGAGGTTCATTCACCCGAAAGGCGACATTGGAGATAGACTGGTTAAAACGAGGATGGCCATCAATGACTGTTCGACTGGCTTCATCATGAAAAATGTAGAGGAGGAGGTCAGTCGTCTTGGAGTCACCACGGATGAGACGTGTAATCTGATCAAAGGATCCCTTGAAGGTTTTTCCCATGTAGGGCATTTGGAAGCCCCTCGGGAGATCACACTTGGCAAAAACACCCTTTCCGGCACCCGGAATCGTGGACTTGCCAATCTTTACACATGGTTCCGTCTTGGCCACCAAAAGCTCTCGTTTTGCTGGAGTCAAGTAGGCAGATTTCATTTCTACTGGACGTCGCCGTTTAGGCATCTTACCCTCTCTGGTGAGTGGAAGGAGTACTTCCTTTCGAGGTTGACCTTTTGGCCGAGACTTGGATAAGGTAACAGAAGATGTCATTTGGAAACTTTTTGAATGAAGAAAAGAGGGAAAGATCCGTCAACTGAACTTGTTTTGTTTTTTATATGTAGAAAGTCTATTTTGAAAACCAAAGAATATCTTCCCAAGATTAAATGACCAAGGTGGATGTCCAATTTATTGTTGTAGGGGAAGCTGCCGTGGGGAAAACCACAATGGTGGCCACCCTCAACGACCGTCACTACTGTCGGATCGAACCGACCATTGGGGTAGAATTCACGTCCAGGGATATGGAAGTCAATTCTGCAGCTTGCACGGCCATTCCTGGAGGTATTGAACCCGTCACGGTCAAGGTTTGGGACACTGCTGGCCAAGAGCGGTACCGCGCTTTGATTCACGGCTACTTTCGAAACAAGGCCGCCGCTTTTTTAGTGTTTGATGTCACGAATTCCGAGTCGTTTCGTGCATGTAACTTTTGGTGGCGAGAGTTGCAAAAAAATTCAAACAACTCTCAGATGGTAATTGTCTTGGTAGGCAACAAGTGTGAAGCCAAGATGGAGCCAAGACGCCGGGTTTCCCACACAGCTGCAAGGGACTGGGCAAAGGATCATGGTATTTCTTATTACGAGATTTCTGCTCGCCAAAATGATGGTGTCAAGGAAATGTTCCAAGAGACTCTCCTCAAGGTCTTGACCTTGATGGATTTGCACCCTCGCCGCCGTCGGGCATCGACCCTTGATCCAAGATCTTCTTACCTCCCCATCACCAACCCTTCCCCGGGAGTCACCATCAGTCATACCCGCCCTTCCCCGGAATCTTCCTGGGGTACATGTTGCACCTTGATGTAAAAAAGAATAATATACCTTCACACAAATTGCTTTCTCCATGAGCAGCCAGGATCCAGTGACCCAAGAGCTGAGCCACTTGAGTGAAAGTCTTGGCCCTGAGTCCATCCGCGTCTTTTCTCGAGGATCCTATGAAATTGCCTTGGAGGATTTTCTTGTCATCGTCTACTGTCCTTCAGGCTATCCTTCAACCACCCCACCAGAGATTAACGTTGTCCACAAGAAAACCGATCCTCCCTTTACAGCCAAGGAGCTTCAGGAGCAAGTTGTTCACCTCTGGGAATCCTCCGAAAGGCTGCCGGTTGTGGGCGATGTCCTTGAATGGATCGCGGCCAAGGTTTCTAGGGATGGTGACACGGATGGTGGGGCTGACCATGAGGAAGAGGACACCAAGGACGACTATGGTGACTACCTTCCCGACCCTGAGAGAAAGTTGATCATTTACACTTGGGGAGACCAAATGCAAAAGAAGAAACCACCCGACGCTCAACGGAACTTCAATGCCAAGTGTCTCAATTGTCGAGGAGGCAAGGTGGATCTCCGCACCATGAATGGCACTTGGCCTGAACTCCAAGACAAGGTTCAAACCTCGTCCTCTTTTCATGCCTTTCGGCGCCTTTTCATCAACTCGATAGAGGCCAATGACTACACTGTAGTGTCGGTCAATTGCTCCAAGGGCAGACACCGCTGTGCAAGTTTTGCCGAGGTGATGCGAAAAGACTATCCCAAACTCGTGGTTCACCATTTGAGCCTCAAGGTGACTACCTCTTCCAAGGATCTCAAGTTACGATCTAAAAAGCGATAATGTTTTTCTTTAGGGCTGAGGACAAATGAATTGATTTCGTGATACTCAAGCATATCACCAAGGGTGATTTGGTTGGCTTAAGCCTTACCACTCACGACTACGTCGTGATCTGGTAATCCGCAGATTACCCAAAAATAAAGTAACACTGTTAAAATCACGGCAGTTTATTACAAATTTGGTAGGCTTACGCCTCCCAGATCACTTTAGTGAGTGGGAGCCGTTAGGCAACCATTCACCTTCGGTGATTTGGCCGAAGACCATAGGGACGAGTTCTAACGGATACGAACGGTCAGTTACTGTCGAAGCGATCTGACCGGAGCCCTAATGTTTGTAGCCCATGTCGGTAGCATCGTAGAGGTGACGAGACTTTTTGCGTTTTACCGCACCAGAACCCTTTTTCCATTTTTCATCTGAATAACGGCGAGGCTTGGAGCGTTTTCTTATGGGTCGGTCAGCCTCCTTCACCCGTCTCCGAAGTTCATTGTAGGCTCGTTTCCCAAGAAAGCGTTTAAGCTCTCTGTAATTTTCAAGCAAATCACGGTGAATGGTAGCATTCTTCAAGGAAGATGCGTGGAGACGCAAAAGTCGCACGGCTTCAGCCCTTTCCTTCGGAGTGAGTTCAGGGTAGGATTTTGACCTCGACCGCCTTGACCTGTGACGACGTCTAGATTTGAGTCTGCGTGAAGTTGATCGCATTTTATTATATATAAAAAAAATTTTCTGGTGGGGATAGAGTTGATTGCGATGGACTTGAGTCAAAGCTATTTCAAAGTTGATAAACTTTTGGCTGCTGACCAATAGATCTACACAGAATCTTCCTCGCATCTAAAGATGAATGTTTATAAATTAGAAGAACGTTTTGCAAGAGCTCAATCCCAAGACATTAAAATTTTGTCTTCGGCTCCTGATTTTTTTGTTGTCAAGGGATCAATAGGTGACCCTTACAATGTCTGGTTAGAAGACAAGGGATTGTTTTGTACATGCAAAGATGCAGAAATGGCATCAAGACACAAAATTCCTTTATGTAAACATCGAATGCTTGTTCTTATTCCTGGGTTTCATATGGATTGGCCATCCATCGTGGACCTTGCCCAAAAAATGTTTGATCCCCTCAATGCTCCGCCAGGTGTCACTTATGTGGATCCGCGAGAGACGGACTCTTGTGTCATTTGTCTCGATGATCTTGATTCAGAGTCCACCAAGAACCCTTACTGCAAAGCCCAGTGTGGGACGGGTTTCCATGAAGTGTGCATCAAGGGCTGGCTGGCAAAGCACTCGACTTGTCCTCTCTGTCGGTCTCGCTGGGTATGGAGTTAATACTGGAGTCTTCGACTAAGGAATTAATAACGGGGCGTCGCGTAGTTAGGAAAGACCATCCCTCTGTCCCAGACACCATGAGCACACCTTCAGCCTTGGCAAAAGAATATCCCAGATAGGCATAGCCGTAAAAATCGTCCACCTTGGAGATGAGGGGTCCAAAGAAAACTTGGGTGTATTCCTCGTATCCCCTTGGAATCTCAAACTGGGGTGTTCCAGGATCCAAAGGGAAAAGACGATGCAAGGTTTCCGATTCCGCGATATTCGCCGACACAGTCAAGTCTGAAAAGTAAGTTGCCTTTTCAGATGCCTTGGCCTTCTCTGCCCTGGCAGGTGCATAGCCTGTAGCAAACGATGCCGCCATACCAAAGTAGGCACCAAAGGCATGGACAAACATGGATCCACCCATATCGACAGCTTCGAAAACAATCACCCCAATAGACTCATTGACAGCGTAGAAAACCAAGAGGCAGAGGAGAAGGATCAAGTTTTGAAGAGGAGTTGTTTTGCCAAGCAGTGCACCAAAGGCAATCAAGACAGGTTGATGGCCAAGAGGGTGACTCCTCCAGTCGCCAAGGCGGCTGTCAAGACCATGAAAAGGCACTTGAGTGACGGAAATCCAAAGAAGGAGGACGGTGCCTCCGTCACACCGCCGAGCTTCACCCCAATGGGTCACAAGCGCCGTAATCGATTTATTAGCACGACTGCGACTATGGCCAAAAGCATAGAGATGCGGTCCTCTTGGAAAAGCTTCTGCGAAAATCGGACAACGGGCCAAACCAGAGCTGAAATCAACATGAGGTGGACCGCATCGGCAAAAAGTAATGGAAGGAAGGGCCGGAGGATGTGCGTGGAGACGAGGTGGATGAAGGGGTAGACGGTCGCACCGATGGCAAAGGCAAGAAGGACGTGGAGCCAAAAAATGCCATTGACAATGACCGTGATGAGGGCGGAGCAGGTGCAGCGGTGACGCCACTGGATGCGCCTTCTGGGGTTGGGTGGAGATGAAGGGCTCGGGGGTTCCAAAATTGTCGCTCCTCCAATGACACTTTTCTGCAAGTCCTCCATGCTAAAGACGAGGCCGCAGTAGGGGCACTTGGAACCGTGTTGGGCCATACGAACCAGACAGCACAGGCAGTAAGTTGCCATGCAGTTCGGCCCGACCAAGCACGTTTGGCAAACGCTTGGTTCAAACTCTTCCTTGCACACTACACATGACTTCATCCTGAAGGGAGAATTGTAAAGTGGTAGGAAATTACAACAAATTATCGAGATTTTAACAGTGTTACTTAATTTTCAGGTGATGAGCACCTGCGGATTACCATTTCATTTGACCTCAACCCTAGTTTAGTTGTTTTTCAACTATTGATAGGGTCACTTTGTTTAGGCAACATCCAGATAGCTTGACTAAGCCTCCTCTCCATCTCTCGAGTCACCGTCCCTCGCACCATCTTCAGGGTGACCGTGACGGTGTGGACCATCTTCATGACGACGGTCGCGGCGATCACGGCCACCCTCTCGACGACGACCCTCATTGCGGGATCGACCCTCATTGCGTGAATAGCTGGGTGGAGGGCCGTAACCAGGAGGAGGTCCAGAATCACGGTAGTCACCGTGGCCATAGGCCGAGGGAGGAGGGTGACCGTAGCCTCCCTCAGCCAAAGGTGGGCCATGAGACGGAGGCGGGCCATGAGACGGAGGCGGGCCATGAGACGGAGGGTAGGCATGAGATGGAGGGTAGGCATGAGATGGAGGCGGAGCATAATAGGCAGAATGTGGAGGCGCGTGGAGATGAGCGTCGTGGCGCGTTGGGTGGGGCGGACGACGACCTTCTTCGGCGGTGCGGCGGTAACGATCCGACCTCCCAAAACTTGCATAGATGGCCATCCCATCAATCTCAAACCGTCGTTCACGGACTGCTCGGTCGGCAGCACTCTCTGTCGAAAAGGTAACATAGACTTCGTCTTCGTAGCGGTTGACACCCAAGACGGTTCCAAACTGAGAAAAAATTTGGAAAAAGTCAGGGGGATAAAGACGACTCAATTCTCGGCCCGTGATGGCGATGCGTCGGGTGCGCTTGCGTTCACCGCGCTGGCCACCTTGACGAGTCCGCTTGTCACTTCCATCCCTTGACCCGCGGTCATCCCTCGGACCGCGATCGTCCCTTGATCCACGGTCTTCCCTTGCATCACGAGAACGCCGATCATCTCGCTTGCGCTTGGGAGGTGTTCGGTCCTCCGTATCAGAGGGTGGCTCGACAGACAGGGCAGGTGAAGCACAAGTATCTCCTTGGTAGATTGGCTCCAGTGGTTCCATGGAGAGAAGATTGAAGATGTGAAGAATTGGAATTTGATTCTTCTGAATTACGACGAAAGCGAGATTTTCTAGACTAGGTTTGACAAATCTATGGCAAAAGCAAAAGATGTCGCGCCCATTGGTCCGCTATGTTCCTGACTGGAGTGGCTCAATGCGTCAAGTTGCAATTTATCCAAATCCACCCGGTGACCTCAATCAACCAACACCCTTTCATCTGGCTTCCTACATTGGAAACCCTTATGGTGTGTGGCCCTATTCTCCCGTGAGTGGCTTCCCCTACCAAGGAAATCTTGGTCCCGGAATGCCCTATACCTATGGACCCGTGTGGCCTTATGGTGGCGGTTGTGGTGGACCTTATGGTGGCGGTTGTGGTGGACCTTATGGTGGCGGTTGTGGTGGACCTTATGGTGGCGGTTGGGGTGAACCTTATGCTAAGGGACCCTCTGGGCTTGCCTTTGGAAATCCAGGCTACTACCCCCCAATGGCCGGCGGTGGAGGGGCAAGCCCCTTTGGACCACCTCCAAGTGATGGTGGATTCTCATGTGGAGGCTCCTCTTGTGGATTCAAACGCTACGGAAACCGTCTGGCTACCCGATCGATTGGCGGTGTTCCGGTACGGCCATCCTTGGAAGATGATTGTCTTGGCGGATGTGAAGAAGCAGGGATTGGCTATAACAACGATTGGCCTCTGTCTGGCTAACGGAGTTTTTGAGACAAACGGAGGATTTTGCTCAAGATTTTGCCCTTGGGTCTTTTTGGTAGTTTTTTGGTAGACGGTTTTGATGGATGAGATGGATCTTTTGACTTGTGGGATCGTTGAGACGGGGGGTTAGGTGGTACAAGCTTGGGTTGTGGAGTGGCCACCGGGTCTTCTTCAAGACGAGCCTGGGCGCCTCTCCACACCTGGCCCACCAAGTCTTCCATTTTTTCTTCTCGAAACCATCGATTGCCTTGTAGAATCTTTTCGTCAAGCTCTTCTTTGTTTTGTAACAGAGCCTTGACCCTTGCCACCATAGCGTTTGGTCCCTTGACAAATTCAACAAGGGGAGACAGGAGGGCAGCAAGTTCTTTATCAAGGTTTCCCTTGGCAATCGCCACAATGTAGGTGTATGAAACTGCATAGGCACCAAACCGGTGGATCTCGAAATTTCCTGGTTGACGCGGCATCATCAGGCCTATTCTTGAACGGGCGTAAAGGGCCAGCGAGTCCCTCAAGACAAGTTTGTTCCCAAACCCAATCTTACACCCATTTGATCGGAGGGCACGAATCACCCGTGGGCGATCAGATGTCCTCCCTTCACAAATCCCCAAAAACACAACATCCTTTGATTTTGTCGGCATCTTGGGCGGCATCATACGGAGAGGGTGCCACATGGTGGGCATAAAGATAGAGTGACTCTTGGGGCAAAAGTCAAAGCCAAAATCCCAGACTTGGTCGCATCGGTGGAGGAACCACCTGTAATGGCACTTGGCTCGCTCATAGACACGAAACCCCTTGTGTTCGGTTTGAAGTGCCACCCATGGCCCCGCCTTGACACGCGCAAACGCCGAACGATTGGGCCACATGGCCCACAGATTACAAAACACAAAGACGACACGTCGTTCCCGTCGCCGGACATCCCACAAACCGGCCATTGAACGGTGGGTCACTCGAATGGATGCAGCTTGGAGAGAGGACGTCAACCAAGCCACACAAGGTGCCATGGTAACACCTGCGTGGCGACTGTCCGTAATGACAACGGCTCCCCTCTCCTTGGCTACTTTTAAAATCCGACACAGGCGCTGAAGACTTCCCTTGGAGTTGCGCCGCACAATAAATTCCGCTAAGCCTCCCATGTTTTTATTCATGCGACCATTTTTACCAAGGTCCTTTCCTCTCACTTGAAAGCCAAACACAAAATTCAAATGTTTGTTGGGTCCTCCCCGTTTGGTCACCCACAATTAAAACGGAGGGAAGGACCATGAGAATAATCATCTTTACGGCCATTTTTGGACGGCACCAACTGTCTGGCCGGGGGGCAAGTCGAGCCTGGGGCATACCACACGTTTGCAAGCCGCCTGACGGGTGGGATCTTACCTATCACCTCTTTACAGACAAACAAACCTACGATCGAACGCCTGCCCTGAGGGCAGCGACGCTCCTCAAGGGCGGTCTTTGGGACGTTCACCTTTGCCAAGAAACGGCCCGGAACCCCCGCCTTATGGCAAGACGTATAAAGATTGTAGATTACCTCCACCTCTTGCCACCCCATGACGTATCCATTTGGGTCGATGCCAATGTCTCCATGGTGGAGAAAACATGCTTTGAGCGGTTTCAAGGAGTATTGCCCCTCGCAGCACCCCTTTGGACCCTCCCTCACCCGGCTCGCGGGTGCACCTATGATGAGATTGAGTATTGCTTTCAAAATGGAATGACCCATGACCTCAAATCCTTTCGTCTCCAACGCCAAGTCTTGAAAAATGAAGGGTTTCCACGAGGTATTGGTCTTGCCGAGACGAGAATTCTCGGACGTCGCCCTACCAAGGAAGTGACTCTCTTCAATGAAGCTTGGTGGTCATGGTTTACCTTGATTCCTAGCCACCATCTTCGGGATCAATGTGCCTTTATGCCTGCCTTGTGGACCTGTGGTATCCTTGACAGGATGGTGTGGCTCCTTCCCGATGACCGCCGTGAAATCTTCCTTATCCAGCGTGAACACAAACACCGCAGTGAAATTCCTACATTTATTCGAAAAAGATTTCGTCGAACACTCAATAAAACGGGGTTGGGATGATGATTCCACTTGATATAAAATATAGAGGTCTGGCGTAAGAGCGAAGCTCGAACCTTGGATCCACAGGATCCTGAGGTCAGTTGAAGATAGTCTTTAAAAACTCGACACATTCCGTTTTTTCATGGACTTGATCATGGGCCCGCGAGGCTTGTGCCAAGGATTTCAAATTGTGTAAAGAACATTGTGAAGATTGGAAGGGTAATTTCATTCATCGAGAAGAACCCCATCGCGTCGGATCTGATGCCTGTGATTTTTTCTCTCTCTGTGTGAGATGAAGCTTGAAGGAGAATGATATTATTGTGAGGACGCCCGCCCTCTAATGGTCGGTTGAAATCCAAGCCCATTCTTCTGCAAGGCCAGCATCAAGGGAATAGGACGGTCTGTACCCCAAATCACATGCTGCCTCTGACACATCGGCGCACGTCCTTGCCACATCTCCGTGTGGTACAGGAAGAAAATTGAGGGAAGGAGGTTCGGTGAGAGAGGTTACCTTGGTAATGGCTTTCACAAGGTCAAGGAGTTTGATTGGGCTTGAGTTGCCAAGGTTCCACACCTTGTATCCCATTCTCGGAATGACTTGGCCAGCCTCCCACAGGCCCTTGACAACATCCAAGACAAAGGTGAAATCACGTTCCATGGAGCCGTCTCCATAAATGTCAATGGCACGTCCTTCCTTGACACGTGTCATGAATTTGTGGATTGCTAAATCGGGGCGTTGGCGTGGTCCATAGACAGAAAAGAGTCTCATACACGCGACGGGGAGGCTGTGATTGACATGAAAGGTGTAGGCCATGAGTTCAGTCGCTTTTTTCGTTGCCGCGTAGGGGGATATCGGAAGGTCAGTGTGGTCGCTTTCGTGAAAGGCGCGCAGGCCTGAAGCTTTCACGCCCGTTTTTTCACATGCCACAACTGGGCGATCACCATAGACGGAAGAGGAAGATGCGAGGACGACGGATGTGACGTTTCCCTTGGCTGCTCCTTCCAAGAGGTGAGTCGTCACTTGAACATTGTTGGTTGCATAGGTTTTTGCATCCTTGATGGAGGGTCTCACCCCCGCAGAAGCCGCAAGATGGTAGATGATCACGTCGACGTCGCCAGTGGTTTGAGCCCTTATTTGATTCGCCAAAAGACCCAAGTCGACGTCTAAAATGTCTTTTGCAATGAGTTGGAATTTGGGATTGGCCATTGCCTCTGTTTGATTGGCCATCTTGATCTTTGTGCTTTCAGGATGGGAGAGTCCTACATACGGACAAAAATTGTCAATCCCCACAACCATACACACCTCGTCAAGTTTCAATAAAAAATCACACAAATGAGACCCAATAAAGCCTGCGGATCCGGTAACAATTGCTGCAACAACCATAAGAAGAAAGTTTTATTCAAGGGGTTGTAATTTGATTCTCAGGCCACCGAAGGACCCGATCCTTGGCGAGTCTCTTCCACAAAGAATCATGTATCACCGTGTTAATGTTCATGGTGCCATGTTGGCAAAGTGAGCCTTGATCATGGCAAAGGTTGCACGTTTGGGTGTCTTGAAGCTGAGACCAAGGGCACGACAGTAGGCCTTGAGTTGAACCACCGATACACGGGTTCCACGTGCCCGATCCACGGCGGTCCACCTCTGATGAGCTTCATCCTTGGTCATGGTCGAGTAGTCAAAGGCCTTGGACGGTTTGGATTCCCCGAGGACTACCAAACGTGAGGCTGGAAGAGTGGTGGTGTCGCCGTCGCTTGACGGAACTTCAACCTTGGAAGGAGCGACATTGTCCGAAAGGTCCAAGACGCGCAAAGGGGGCGGATCGCCCGGATTGGTAGGGGGAGAGGTTGGAGGAGAGCGCGTGCCCGCACAAGAAAGATCCAAGACACGTGGCTCGTTGACTTCTTGAGGAGATGCTGCCTTGGGTTCTTTGGTAGATGGAGGGGGTGACAAAGGTGGTGGGGGTGACAAAGGTGGTGGGCAAGTTGCTGCCCCATTAGTTGGTGATGGGGGGACACGGGATGAAGATGAAGGGACCCCTTGATCCTCCTCCTCGACTGGGGGAAAAGCCACGATTGTCTCTGGAGAAGGGGGAGGGGCTTGAGGTATAGGAGACGGTGAGGATGTCGAGACTTGGGGTGCGGAATAAGGGGCTTCAGGAGGAGATGGCGAAGATGTCTCTGAAGAAGGGGGAGGGGCTTGAGGGGTAGGGGACGTCGGAACTTGAGGTGGTGATGGTGAAGAAACTGGGATTTCAGGGTGGGATGACAGTGAGGATGTCGGAACTTCAGGCGGAGGGGAAGATGTCGAGGCTTTTGGTGACGATTCAACTTGAATTATTTCAGACACTGAAGATTCTTCAGGCGGATGGACATTTTCTTCCTGAACATCTTGGATGTCCGCCTTCAATTCAAAAATAGGTTGAGGCTCGGGAAGTCCACCCTCATCCAAAGTAGTGGCAGGAGAAGGAACACCCCATTCAGAGGTCGCACCACCACTAGATGACGTGAAGGACGGCATGGGAATGTCTGCATTGTCATCCGTAACTTCAGGAAGGGTTTCCATTTCCTTGGGCGATGGTGGAGGATGACTTGCCATTGGGTCTTGGGGTGGCGTGGCGGCCCTAGGTTTCCCACTTTCTTGAGAAGCTTCAGCCTCCATTGCCCTTTCCAAAGCCTCCAACTTGGCAACTTTGGCTTCTGTCTGGAGTTTCCTTTGACGCTTGGATTGAGCATCCAATGCCTTTTGGATGTCATCTTGATTGGCGACCAAGGCGATCCATTCCTGATAAGCGGCTTGGGCAGTGACAGGACTACAACCGATGGCTGCCGGTTTTAGATTGGCTTGGATGGCACTTTCAGCCTTTGCCAACTCGTCAATCTTGGCTTGAGGAAAGGAGGAAGGAAGGGTGGGGCACACAAAAGGGGGCGACTTGGACTCTTCTACCTCTACCTCGTCAGGTGTTGGTTCAGCCACTTCGAAGCGCATACCAATGTGCATCTTTGCGGGAGCTTCCTCTCTTTGTGAAGGGGATGGACTCGGGGAGGTCTCGGTTTTGACTTGAGGAGAGAATGAAGGAGACGGGACTTGAGGGGGTAACGGGGTTGCAGTCCTCGTCATGGGTGGCTCAAGGTTCTCTCTTGGAAGGTCTTCCTCTTGATCCTGGGCTAAACGCTGGAGGGACGACAAGAGGTCATCGGAGGTTGAGGACGTTTTTGGCTCCAACCTCTCCAAGATGGATCGATGGCTTCCTCCCTTTCCGGTGCCCAAGGCCGCCCTTTGGAGGAGGAGTTTGACCGATTGCAAAGCGTCCGACATGAAAGTTTATAGAGAGATTGGATAAAGAAGTATATATTTCTTGACGGATTTCTTCCTTTTTTTTTAAGTGGTACGATGGATGATTTTTTTATTTACACGGCCACGTAGGTTTTGGTCTGGACAATGCGGAAAAAAATGTCCAATGAAAGCGGAGACAAGACGTGGCGCCGTGCGGTGAGGGCCGATGGGCGCCATGCACCCCATCGAAGCAAGTCGTTTTTGACCTTGAGGATAAGAGATGCTGCGAGGTAGGATGCCGTGACAGACGCGGCAACCAAGTAGATGTGGGGATTGGCACACTCCAGTTCCACTTCATAGACTGTGCCTTCTGCTTCAGCCTGACGCCGGTCGGCTTCTACGATATTGTTCCCTTGCCAAGCCATGGTAAAATCGAATTTCCAATGAGGGGCGTCACAGCCTTCGGGCTGATAGGCAAAGGTTTTGCGGATCTTGATGCGTACATGAGACGGCATCACAATGTTCACTGCAGGAGCCGGAACGGACTTTTCCTTTGCTAGACACACACGCAAGTCATAAAGGTCATTCACCTTTGCACCTTGGGTTGTCTGGCTGACAAAATCAGCAATGGCCATTTTTTCCTTCACGGTGTGGTGGATTGCCGGAGGATTTGTCGAGTAATCCGTGGTTGTGCGGTAGGGCTTTCCATTGGCTTCGTAGTAGGTGTCTTCGGTTTGGGCCCAAGGGGTGACTTCTGCCCACCCGTCCCATTGGTTAAAAACGGCTATGCAGCGGTCCATAAACTCTTTAGACACTCCTGGACGGAAGGCACCCGCGACGGCGTCAAATTTTCCTAGACGGGCCTCCAACTCAAAGGTTTCGTTGGGTTCCAAGTCGATATGGGAGGCTAAGGAGATGAGGTTCAACATGTACTTTTCAATGGATTTGAGGTTATCCTTGGTGGTTTCAGAAGAAGCAGATGTCACTTGGTCCGCTTTTGCCACAGGCACGGGTTCCCACTTTTGAGTTTTGTGGGCAGCCTCACTCGCCAAGACTTGATTGATAATATCCAAGTCACACATTTTAGTTGTCGACGAAGAAGGTCCTACCCTGACACCAAGACTAGACATTTGTCAAAGTTTGGAAAAGATTTCAAAGGAAGGGAAACGAAAAAAAATAAACTTCCACTTTGGGTTTTGCCGGAAGATATAATATATACATAAAATGCCCGCCGAGGACATACCATTGTATTTAGTTCATGTTACACCTGTGTCGTCCTGGAAATCAATCGATAAGGATGGGTTTTTGAAAAAATCACCCTTTAACCCTCACCAGTTTCCCGGCGTCTATACAACCCTGGTGACGCGAGATACATTGCACACAATTGATTTGTACGAAGATGATGATTAGCCATCGGTGCGATTGATTCTCAGCCTTGAGGTATTGGCAGACATACCCTTTCATTTCAACCCAACTGACCATAATGGGTTTCTCACTGCAAATACCGCCTTTCCATGGAATTTTTCTCAAGCAATTCAAAACCTTGTGAAACTCAACAGTATTTACAAGAAAAAATGTAAACGCCTAGTTGGCACCAACGAAGTTGTCCTGCACGCAAAAGTTGCACGAAAATTTATTCAAACTCTGTCACGAGGTGACCCGTTGCCTACGAAAGCCTATGGCGTCTACAAATATGACACTAAAGATGTTCGGTACTCTAATTACATGTTTTATTTCGACATGCTTAAGTACACCGGAATCCATTGCCCCATCATTAGGGGGGCTTTCCCAAAACCTAAACTCCAAACTTGGTCTCCTTTGAATTGGTACAAGTCCTTAGCGGCCATTGTGGTGGGTAGCAAACACCTGAAGAAAAAGTCGCTGGAAAATATAGAAAAACTTATGATTCAACACCTGGGACGTGTTCCCACAGACGCACGACCTCGGTTCACAGAGATTATACAGAAACGACTGGAGTCCATTACCCAAAAATACCTCGAGTATGATTTAACCAAGAATTTCACACCAATTTCCCCTCTACAACTTCTTGATCGCCACAAAGCACCGCGTGACGTCAAGGCCGTCTTACCTCACACCAAGACAACCAGAGTGATTCCTAAAGGTAAATTCTATTACACCTACCCCGGTTCCGACACCCCACTGATTGGATTCCATGGCAGTTATGACCCGCCAACGGATATGGACGGACACATATTTTTGCCATAAATCTCTGGTTTGATTTCTTGTCTAGCCCTACATTGTTCTGTGGTTTTTCAACCACCCATCCCTCTGGGACCAATAACCAGGTAAGGACGAATTGCGTCAAGCATCTTTTGGCGATTGGGTGATAGTGGACGATAATTGGAAATCAAGTTGTTCCAAAAGAGCAACACAGAACGTGACCATCTACAGGCCAAAAACTTTTCAAAAAACCGGAGCTTATCCATCTGAATGGCCGTATTTCCCATATCAAGACAGATATTAGAGCTAAGATCGGGGGGGACAACCTTGAGGAAATTTTCCAAAAGGGTGGCATTTTCTTCAGTGTCAGGTCTATGGATAAACAATCTCAGCCCCACAATCAACCGGGTTTCAAGATACTCTGCATTGGTGCAATGGGCCAATAAAAGATGGAGAAGAGGAAGGGATCCAAGTTCGATGGCACGGGCAATCTCGTCACATCCAGTGTTGATATACGATGGTGGGAGGTTGTCAAGAAGTCTTTCAAGCTCCTTGACCTTGTCCTGATGACCATAGTAGAAGAAGAGGTGCATGAAGCTTGATGTAAAGATTTCGTTCAAGTCGCTGTAGCGGCCAAGAAGAATCAACAGATCCACGTCAAAATGACGCATAGCATCTTCGGCTGTCAGGAAAAGATCCTTGGGAGGCACAAGGCTTATTAGGGCACCCAATGCGGCGGTGTATCCCTTCTTCTCGTAGCGCATGTGGCGTATCGCATGGTTGACATTGTAAGAGAGTTCATCTCCCTCCCATCCCCCACCCTCGACAATAAGCATTGCGAGGTCCTTGTCATCAGCATCGACAGCATCGTCCAAGGCCCTCAAGGGGTAATCACAGACATAGACCTTGAACCTTTCAGGATGGCCCGATGGATCACGGCGCGACCTAGCCTGGCCATCGTACCAATGATTCTGGAAGAGGTCGAGGGATTCTGAAATGTCTCGGTAACCGTAGCCTTCCCCTTCGGCGTATTCAAAGGCATTTCCTTGAGACGTCTTTGTCAATACAACTACCTTATTATATTTGTGCAAGATCAAGAGCTTGGAGTCATCGAGGAGAAGCCATCGTTGGATTTCTTCTCGGTAGTCTTTGGGTGTCTTGCAATAGAGAAAGGCACAGATTTTTTGGTCAAGGCGAGAGGTCGGATCCCCCAGAGCCTTGTCGTTAATCACAAACTTCTTTGTTTTGGGAAGGGTCAAGGTCATTGTTTCACCCTCCCATCTACCATCTTTGAAATGGACCTTCATGTGGATCATGTGGATCTCACCTTTGTCTGGGATATGGCGGGTCAGCATGATTTCTGTTGTGTCATGGGGAAAATTGTCCAAAAATCTCTGGGTAGTCGAGGGAGAAGACCCCAAGTAATAAGAAGACATTTTATTGTGTATTGGTATTTTAACTTGACAGAAAGTCTTTCCAATAGACACATTCTACCTTTCCCAACCTGATCTCATGGACCCTCAAGAACTTGCATCCATCATGGGGCAGCTCTTGCTGACCCCTCAAGAAGAAGATGCCAAGACTCCTCAAGTTCACATTGGCGACGACTTTTTCAAAAAGGCTGCCCATCCACACCGCTTGACTCGCATCACAGACCCTTACCCCCATTCTTCTGGGTATTCTTCCGGGTCTTGGTATTGTGACTTGTGCCACAAGTCTTACACCCGGACGGATGCCGTCTACCACTGCACCTCTTGCCATCCCGGCTTCGACCTTTGTCCTGGATGTGCGGCGACCTTTCGAGACGATGTTGAGCAACCCGCGGCTCTCAAGGGAGTGGACCTTGTCTACACGTGCGGCGTGGGCTACATGCGGGTCGAGATGAAAAAGACCTTTGTCAACCACTTGGGCCGTGATGCCAAGGCAAAGGTTGTCTACCCTCTTCCGCAAGACACTGTCATGCAAAACGTCAAGGCGATGATTATGGCGGCTGACGGAACGACCAAGGTTCTTGAATCCATCCACGAGTCCAAGGCCAAGGCGGCCGCTATCTATGCAAGTGAAGTCTCGGCCGGCCGGTCGGCCGTCCTTTCCTCGCGCATCAAGGGGTCCGAGGCCTTCACCTGGTCGGTGGGGAATCTTCCCGCCAATGCCACCATCACCGTGGAATCCACCTTTGTGTGCCTCTTGGCCCCACGCGACAACGTTATTCGTTTTCCCCTCCACTCCAAGTGCTACCCAGGCTACATGGTGGCCGAGGTTGATGAAGATCGGGCAAAGGCGAACTTGGCAGGTGTGGGGTACAATCCTGTCGGGATTTCTCGCAGGGACCTGGTTCCCTTGGACGACATTCCCCTCCACCTTGCCATCCATGTTGACTTGGGAGGTTCCTACACCATCAAGGGCGCCGAGGCTGTGCGTATCATGAAACGCCAAGAGGCCTTGGCAAAGGGCGACAAGTCAGAAGATTTTGTCTTGGGATCGGACCGGATTGCCATCACCCCATCGGCACCCTTCCCTTCGCCATCTACCATCCTTTCCTACACGGGACCGGCACTTCCCTATGACGCCCTCTTGGCCATCCAAGTGGAATCGACGGAACCTTCCGGATTTTTCCATTGTGGCCAAGTTGCACCCCTGCCAGACCCGATGCGTGCCGAGGGAGCCATTTTCCCCGCCAAGTTCTTTAGTCACATGGCCCATGTGTCCTTCTTTTCCAAGGATCCCATTGACGCAGGAGACTTTGTTGCCAAGCGCGAAGCTGAAGGTGCCGTAGATGGAAGTGCCATGGAAGATTTGGTGATGGACGAAACCAAGAAGGATGAGTCCCCTTCTTCCATCGTCGAGTACACCACCTTTGTGATTGACGTGTCTGGGTCGATGGGCACTGCCCACGACCCGTCCGCACCTGCTCAGCCAGTTTGTCAGCGTCCATGGGGCTATTCTTCATCGTCGTCCACGTCGCTTTCCCGTCTGGATTATGCCTACCGCGCCTTTGCGGCGGTTGTCCGGTCACTCAAGGCGACGGATTACTTTTCGGTTGTCATTTTCGAGTCGTCCTTTTACACGATGGTTCAGGAGGGGGAGACTTTCCGCTTGACTCCTCGGAATGTATTGGCCAATGAGAGGCATGCCTTTTTGGCGACTCCAGCCAACATTGCCGGCGTGATGCGTGCCCTCTATGCCTCCAAGATTTCAGGTGGCACTGAAGCCCTCTCGGCCCTCAAGGCAGCCCTACGGATCAAGCCGCCTCCTGAGGCCCACCTCACACGCAAGTCTACGATGGTGTTTTTGACAGATGGAGATGTCCACGTGCCTCCCGCCAATGCCCTTCGTACCCTGGTTGATGGGTGTGAAGGAGGTCCCTCGACTGGGTGGGAAGTCATTACGATTGGTATCGGCCTGTCGTCCTATTGCAAGCAGGGACTTGCCAACCTCACCAAGGAACTTGATGCCCATCAGTTGGACCTCACCATGACGGGTGGCTCAGCGGCTGAAGAAACCTTTGCCATCTGCGAAAAGTTTGAAGAGGTTCGTCGCGCTCCATCTCTCTATGTGGATTGGCCTTCGTCGGCAGCCTTTTGCCGCACCTTTCATTCCAAGGTCTTAGGAGGAACCCAAGTGGACATGTGGGCCCTCTTGACTGAGCCCCTTCCGGCTGTTGCCCTTCGTGTCGGTGAGTGGGAAATTGGGACGACTCGTTTGGTTCCCGTCGAAGGTAGCCGTGCATCGTCTCTCTTGGGTGCCGGATCCAAGGCCTTCTTGAACTACCTCCAAGTGACATCGGTGAGAGACAAGGCCAAGGTGGCGGCTCTTGAACTCGCCATGGGAGTTGTGGACCAAGAAACCTCACTCGTCTCGGTGGAAGACAAGGAAGAGGCCTTGAAGGCTGCCGCTGAGGCAGATGCTCGTCACGAACTCGAAATCGTCTCTGGAGGTCCCGTCTACCGTGGTCTTTCCAAGGGCATGAGTGTTAGGGCTGGATCGTCTGGAAGGGGCGGGTCCCGATCTGCCGGGCGTGGCCGGAGAATGAAGACCAAGGGGTCTAATTCGGCCTATCGCGCCCAGTGTTACCCCTGTGGGGGATCCGATGATTGGCGAGGGGCGCCCGCGGGTCCATCAACGGCAACCCTATGTGACTTGTCATATACCACCTGCCTCGGGGTGCCTGACGAAGATGATGGTGAGGAAAGCGCTGGTGGTGCAGGGGGTCTCTTTGATGATTCTTCTTCTGATGATGAGCCTCTCACCAAATCTGCCGTTGCTCCTCCTGCGAAACCGGCCGCCCCTCCTTCGGTTGCCACCCCAACCAATGTACCATCCAAAACGACAGTTGACCCCGTCGCTCTGGCAATCGACTTGCGGTGGGTCATTATGCGCGCCAATCCCATTTCGGGTCACTGGCTTGCGGGTGACATGGAGCTTTGTAGCCGGTTGGCCAAACACCTTCCCGGCCTTTCTTTGGATGCCTTGAGGGCCATCGCTGCCAAGGCTTCGACGACTCCCGACATGGTCCTCACGGCCATTATCGTGTCATTTATCATGGCGTCGTCTGCAACAACCTCTCTTCCGGCCTTTGTCGTGACTCAGGCCAAGAGCCTTTCTGCGTCACTTCCCTCTGATCTTTTGGCTGCGACGGGCCTCTTTGTTCGATCGGCTACTGCCTCTTCCTAAATCCCAATCTTCTCCTTGAATTCTCGTAAAATTTTTTCATGAAGGTTTGCTGAAAATCTTTGCACCTATTCATTCTAAAAATCCCAAATATGGAACGTCTTTCAAGTCGTCGTCTTCACAAAGACCTCGACCCCTTGATTGCCAGTGGCCAGATTGAAAAATTGGGCGGCAAAAAGTTTGAAAGGTGGTATGCTAGGCTGACACCAAATAATTGGAGAGAAATTTGTGAATTTTTATTCTCGAGTCGTAGTCAGCATCTTTTCGAGTGGTTGTGTGCCAAGGGGCCACCGGAAATGTTTAATTCCACACTAAGTCTCTTTTTGACTCCTTGTATTTTGAGATATCCAACCAATGGTCCATTAGAAGTTTTTCGCAGGGCCTTGGCACCTCACATAGAGAGGGCTAGCTCCCCTCCAGGTTGGGACTTGTCTCCCTTCAAGCTCAAGGAACGGTTGGAGTCGACTGCACCATACATTTCAGACGATCAGAGACTCCGCTTGTCTTGGATCTTTTGAACCGCTGCCGTCCCGTCATTAATGGCGAGGAGTTGAATGGCATGTTTTCAAAGGCGTGTCGCTTAGAGGCTTGGCGACCTCTTCGACATTTACATTTTATATTTCTGGCAACCTGATTATCCAGGTGATTGGAGTCCAAGGTCCCAACGTTGTTCGCTGCGTGGAAGGTTTTGACTTTGATGCCTGCCAGGCCATTGTCGTGCCATCAGAGGATGGAGAGCACCGCCTATGGCTTTCTTCAGCCTGCCTCTTGGCATGGGAGACGATGGAGGCACGTCCCCTCTCCCTCACCACCTTTCAACCCCGACGAGCTGCCAAGTTTGAAGCTAAAGGTTTCAAGGTCATTTGTTCCAAGGATGCTCTTGATGAAACGTCCAGAGGGATGGCTAACGAGGAAGTGCCAAGACGTCCCGAGTTTGTTCTGGATCCCTTGGGCAAAACCCTTGAAGAAGAGCTAGAGGCCCTAAAAGATGCCTTTCCCTCCTCCAAGTGCTTTATCCTTGACTCACTCGACTTTGTTTTGGCATGCCGCTTTTCTCCCACGGGCTCCTCCTCCTTTCGCTCATGCACCCTTTCGACATCCATCTTTAATTCCTACACCCAGACCTTCCGTGCCAGTCGTCCATCCTCCTTCAACCTCCATAAACTCACCGAGTTGCTTCCTCGCCAACACTTGGTCTTGGCCCACACAATGGATCTCCTCCAAATCGCCGCCAAGGCCTCGGTCCCTCCTGCACAAGCAGATCCGGTATTTTCCTATCTTCATCCCCCGGATCCCCGCGAAGTTACCCCCAAATATCCGAGAGTCTACGTGTCCTCCCTCCCTCTCAACCAACCTCTGCCTTTTGGCCTTGAGATTGAAGGTTTTGTAGGTGACCGTCCATCCTTCTACCTTGAAGACGATTCCGAGCAGCCGATTTACCATGTGAATTGTCGCCGTGACTCAAAGACCTTTGAACTTCTTTCCTCCCTCGGCGTCCTTGTCAAGCCTGTCTCTGACAGGAAAGTTAATTACTTCAAGGTCCGCCTCGCAGGGTCGGTCGAAGGACTGGCAAGTGGGAAGCTTCACGGTGGCGTTCCCCCGTCATGCAGCTTGCGTTTTTTGTGTACGGAAATTTCTGCAGTTCCCTACAACCTCAAGTCTATCGACTATTATTTCACGGCGACCCATGCCTTGGTCTTGCCTTTTTCCGTGCCTTCTACCCAATGAAATTTTTTTAAAGTTCATTTTTCCCCTCGATTCCACGTTTTAACTTCTTGGCCCACCATAAAATGTCTCACTTGCGCTCCGAAGGCGTTGACCTTGCAGATGCATTTCCAGACTTTGACGCTTCGGTTTATGGGATTGAACCTCACCAGGCTCCGAAAAAATCTCGTCGCCAACGGAAACAAGAACGTCGTGCCAGGCGCAAACGCCGTGAAAAGCGTGCCGGCATGTCCCAGATTCAACGCCAGGAAGATTATTACAACCAACTGATCAACATCAAACCACCCATGGCCGATTCTTCAGACACGGACAGTGACGAAGCGGCTCCCGCCCACCCTCCTTATTTTCAGTATCCATGGGGACCTCAGGGCCAACCCAGGGAGGTGTCGTCAGATTCTTCTTCTGACGAATATCATCCATCATCCGGGTTCAACCCTCACCCATCCACCTTTGCACCCATCCCTCCATGCCAAGCCATCAATGACAAACGGAGTCGCCAGGCTGGATGGGTGCCCAACCCGGACCAACCCGAAAAACGTCGCGAGGTTGAGCAGGAGCACGGGGTTCGCCTGCCTCCCTACCAACCCCCAAGGGCCTGGCGTGGGCCCACAGAGATTCATGTGAATGATCCTGGAAACCCCGGGGCCGCAACCCTCTACGAGAACCCCAATCCGCCCCCACTCTCCACCTCGGTGCCCTACTCTCAACTCAACACCCACCAAAAATCGCGCCTTGCGGTGACCAACCAAGGAGACACGGTCCAGCACAACTTGGCTTCCTCTCGACAGAACTTTATGTCGGGCGCAGCGACAGGCGGCGGAGCAACGTCTTCAGCGGCTGAACTTGCCTTTGGAAATTTGTCATATGCAGACCCCGAGTCTGGAGTGGACAATTACAACAAGGGAGGCGGTGTTGGAGAACGCAACCCCATGCGCCCCACCGAAACGGCAGACCCAGGAATGGCCCTTTTCGACTTTACCCAAGATAACCTCTATCCCTACTGGGGCTACACCGACTATGCCGCCACCTATACCAACCCTTACACGGGAGAAGTGTCCCACACCTACACCCTTGACATGGAGAGGTACAAGACGGACATTTGGAAGGAGGTACCGACCTTTGAGTTGGGGCGCCCCCACCACAAGATGATGGCATGGACCGGGAATGATCGCACCGCGCGCCCCATGCCACGGAAGGGCGAGGAACCCAACGAGTATGTGATGCCATCCGCCGATCCTACCTTTGGTTATGCTGAAGCCGTTGCGGGTCGCGCCGACCAAGAACAACGCGTCAATCGTGAAACCTTTTTTACGCGTGACCCTCAACTGGCTGCGCCACGTGACGAAGGCAATTGGACGGGTTACGTCGGCCTCCGCAACATGGCACGCTACGACAATGCCAATGTGAGGTCCCTCAAAGACGCGCCTTTTGCCGGTCCTGACCGCCCCTACCAAATCCCCCAGTCAGACTTTACCCAGCGCCCTACCACCCAAGGCATGACTGCCCCGGCCTTTTATGTTTCTGGAAATCCCGATTTGTTTGTCGACACGGTCCAATACGCAGACGCAACCGGCTCGGTCAACCCTCCCCCAATTGCTCAAGAGGGTGATCGCCTGCCGGCCATGGCAGACATTCCGATGATGGGCGTCATCCCAGAGGTTGGATCCGGAATGATGCAGCCGTCTGGTCCCCAAGCCGGTCCGCGCCCGTCCTATGCATCGGCCCATGCACAAGTGGCGGCCATGGCAGGGAACCCCGAAACGGGGATGGATATGCGGCCTCCTCAAGACGCAACGGCTACCCACGGAGCCGTCAATGTCCCCATGGATGTCATTGCCATTCCGGGCCTTCCTCGTGGTATTGGAAACGTGCCCATCCAAGGCCAAGCCGGGTCAGGCAAGGTGACGGAGACTTGGTCGGGGACGGGCCAGCCACGCCATACCTCTGACGCCTATGCTCCAGGTCCCCGCCCCGTAGACCCCAACCCTTCTGGCCAAACAGACTACCTGTCTCGACCCTCCAATCCGTCATCTTCCTACGTGGCTGGGCCTCAACCCCAAGCCGAAGGCGGTGTCTTGCGCTCCGTCCAATGGCCCAACCCACAGGTTGGTATGCAAATTTCTACAGGAGTGGATGGAGGGTTCCAAGCCAAGGGCCTTGACCGTCCCGTGGCCGACATGATTACGGTGAATCCGGTGCGGCCGCCAACGACCGAGGTGAGGGGCGGTTGGCAATCCAAAGCACCAGCATCCTTCAATCCGGCAACCCTGGTAGGCGGACCCGTGGCCATGCCTCACACCCAGGCTGGCGGCCACACCATGGCCCAAGCTCCTGACCGGATGCCTGTCACGGACTCTATCATGGTCAACCCAGGACGTGGCGCGGAAAGTGATGTGAGAATGGGATGGCAGGCCAAGGCACCGGCGCGTGACACGACCGGAACCTTTACCCCTGTGAATTCCGCGGCCATGCCGACAGCGGCCATGGGAAATGTCGTTGATCCTCGCCAGGCACCTGACCGCCAACCGGCAGCCATCCAGTCCTCCAATGTGACGCCCTTGCCCTCGGCAGCAGGGATGACCAACCCCGTGGAGCCGAGGGCAGCCCTCTCCCGAGACCCGGCCATGGTGGGGCAAGCCGTCAATCTGGGTCATGCTGCCCATGTCAAGGATGGCTTTGAAGCTCCTCGTCAACCCTCGGGAGACGTGCCTCGCCCCGGCGACTATGCCCAACCCACCACCAACATTGGTCATGCAGCCCACGTCAAGGCTGGCTTTGAAGCAGGGTGGCAACAATCTGCAGACGTGCCTCGTCCGGGAGACTATGCCCAACCCGATGTGAACCTAATGGTGAGGCCAGAAGCCATGGACACGATTGAGCACTTGAATGTCTCGGTCCCAGATTACCAACAGATGAATTTCGAGTTGAAGGATGGATCCAAGTACCTCAATGCCCGTCAAAACACAGACGCCTTTCTTCAATCTTCATGGGCCACAGACACGGCAAGGGCGCGCAATTCTGAGATGGCCTTGCCACGTAACCAAGGCATTACCATGGTGAATCCGGTGACTGAGGCTGCTCAGGTGATGAGAGTCAAGGGCGCTGAAAATTTCATACCTCCTCAACCTTCTCAAGCCTCCATGGCAGGCTCAAGGACCCACGCTGCAGCGGTTTTCAAGGCAGCGGCTCCAGAGCCCATGTATGCCTCGGACACGGACTATGAGACGGACCGGTGTTGATACTCTATAAAATAAAAAATTATATTTTATGAAAATTTGTAAGGACAAACCTTTAAAAGACGCCATGGCAGAGCCTATCCTCATTGACTTGGGAAAGACTCGATCCGTGATTGTGAATGTTCTTGAAGCCGCCCCAAAACTTGATCTTGAGGATCTACCAAGGTTTTGTAAACACTTTCTTGAAACCTTGGGTACCCAAGGT